>Ga0123335_1001182_pt1 | contig 43443 bp, 38 predicted proteins | sample BiotimSIPDNA_2_FD_89707 | JGI IMG/M metagenome (GOLD analysis project Ga0123335, IMG submission 89707) | Anaerobic biogas reactor microbial communites from Washington, USA - Biogas_R2 time_0 SIP DNA | ecosystem: Engineered > Bioreactor > Anaerobic > Unclassified | place: Washington, USA...
GCACCCATTCCGGAAAACATTAAAAACCTGCCGGAAATTGGCCGGAATGGGTGCCGAATACCGCCGGAATCACCTGCCGGATAATTTCCGGAATCAGTGCCGAATAAAACCGGATTATGCACTCGGACTTCATGGAAGTCCATTTTTCAACGGGCGAGAACAATACCGGACGACTTTATTTCCGAAAGAACGCGGACGGGTCGGCGGACATCCTGGTCTCGGAGAAGAGGAGACAGGAAATGGATGATAACAGGTATTTGAAGAGGTGCTGAGAAGAGCAGATGCTTTTATACTGATTGACGTAGAATAATATATTCGTTAATAGTATCGGTTTACCAAAAGAGATAATTGAATGCCGGGAAATCTCACCAAATATCTTCAATCAAAGTTTCAGGAAGCATGCCCAACCGGGTGTCAAATTCGATCAGTGGCTGGAAAAGCACAAAGATGTCATCTCGGTGAAAAAAGGGAGCCCGGTGCTTTGGAGGCCGCCGGAGTGGTGGTGAGAAAAAGCTTTTTGGAACATTGACTAAAGGTAATTGACCTATGATTAACCTGCGCAAAATTCACACCGACCGGGGCTCACGCTACTCCACGGGCCGCAGAATATGGTAGAGATCAGCGCCAAATATTCCATAATGAAAACCTTAATGTTAAATCAGAAACCAGAAGCATCCTTTGATTCCATACTTGCATTTGCTTTATTTACCCGAATTCTTGCTCAAATATTCTGCCTCAAAGCTGATTTTGTAATTATCACCATGCATAGTAAGTGAAATATCTGTAGTCGCCGTTTCCCATTCAGAATAAAAGACAAGATGGCCTATTGACAATGCCATACCCCAATCTTGATAATCATCGCGATAAAGAACATTCTTCCAGATTGTATTTGACTCTTTTGGCTCACCGTACTTTTTAACAAGAATCTTCTTAATCGATTCGTAATCAGAAATGTAGTCATTGCGATTCGAGTGCTCTTCAACAAACACATATTTTCCTTTATATAACTTGTCATTAACAAACACGTACGTCACTAATGCACCCAAACCAGCAACTGAAGTCTGGTATCCAAGGATTTTGTCCGTTGAAACATCAGGTATAAACTTTGATTTTTCTATTGCTTTGACCTTCGCTTGACTCATTCCCCAAGTAAAATCCCGGAAACCATCAGATTCAGTGCTTTTTGCAGTTTCTACAGAAGTAATACTGTCAAAGAACCATGTGCCATCATCTTTGAGTATCACTTTCCGCCCATTAGCAGCGGTTCCCACCATATCAGCATATATGCAAACAGCTACTGAAAATAGGAGTAACATAGCTTTTTTCATTGTCAATATTCCTTCCTTTTCTTGTGGACCGGCTATAATCAAAAAGTCACATTCCTTATTAGAGCAGGAAAACCAAATTTCAACGGGCGGCGAAATAACCGCTGTTGTTTTCCTGTATGCAACACCCTTAATTGCGTCCGGGATTGCCGAGCAAATATTTTATTTTCCGCAAGCAAGTCGGGACGCATTTCGCTTCAATAAAATACTTTTGTATGTAACAATCGCAAAAATGCACATATAAAAGATTATACCCTTACGATTACAAATTAAGCAACCCATAAGGCAAACAAACACGGATAGGGATTCCTAAACCAACATCCCTCCCCCCACCCCCACTCTTAAAAACGAAGGGATGGCTGGCAAATTTAGGCTACAAGCTGATTTTCCCGTGCTCCGAAGATGAAACACGCCTCATCAATCTTCGCAACGTCAGCAGTCTTGAATCGAGGCTATTTGTGTGGCGTTAGGGCAGAATACAACGGAAGAATTGATCGATAGTCTTATTCTTCCGCTATTCACCCTGTTTTGCATACCGTTTGAATCCCATGCACTTAGGATTAAGGAAATAAGTTTATTCAGCTCATAGATATCATAAAGAAATCCACTTGTACCCTGCATTCGTTACATATAGTCAGTATGCCCGCTCTTCCGCACAGCATTTCCCATGTCCACCCGGGGCTTCGAAAATAAACCCAACTCAGTTTGTCGGGATCAGTTTCACAACAGGGGCATCTGCGGGCCTCTGGCAGATATCTCTCTTTTAAGATATCAATCACCTCATCCGCATTTAAATGACCCTCATTACATATTACCGGGTATTTTTCGCGAATAAAGGGAGGATAGTCACGATCAAGAAACTCGTCAGCAAGAAGTTCATCTTGATGTTCAATAGAATTATTTACGTCAACCCATGGGAAGAACAGTTTTTTCCTATGACGGTGTCGTCTTCTGCGGAGTATTTTTGAGTCAATCATATTCATTAAGCCTTTCTGTCTCTTCTTAAATTAACCTCAATCGGCGACAGTTTTTGTCGTAATTATATGTTAATTTATTAGTAAGTAGAGCGCATCTATGCTTGACATCAGGAATCTCCTTACATACTGCTGCAGGGGTGAGCGACTGGTGAGCGGCCACTGGAATTCAATGCTAAATAGAGGTATTATTTTCAGTATATTCGAGAGGTTAAAGGTACTGCAGGAAGAGTGAAGTTAATTTTACAGAAAAATAAACTCATATAACATTTGGTCACTACGCCGCATTTTTGGCCACGGTACCCATACCGCCAATGTTGTAAATGCTCTTTCTGCCTGCCGTAATTATGATATATTCAACACTGGCGACACAGGGAATAGGCTCCTAACCCAAATATCATGATCAATTCACCCCTAAAACTGCCTTCAACTTCCCGCCCCAGCAGCACTCGGCAGTATCTTATTTGCATATGTCAATGTACACAGTTTGTATGAAAAAGGCAGGGAAAAGGGTAAAAAACAGGAGAAATCCGAAGACGAAAAAAAAAGGCCATTTTCTGCTAAATCCGCCAGAAAAGCGCCTTTAAATTATATGGGGTGGCTGAGGGGACTCGAACCCCCAACAACTGGAACCACAATCCAGTGCTCTAACCATTGAACTACAGCCACCATGTAAAAAACTATGAATTCAAAATTACGAATTCAGGACTATGAAAATAGCATTTTTCTATAGTCCCCGCAAGCTACTTCTGAAGCACCAGATTGCCCCAGGTGCCAGGGATAAAAGCCTGCGCTCCCTCAGGAACCGATGCCGTTACCTTTTCCTTCTGATCAACCGCAAACACTCCAAACCCTATCGACCTCTCCTCAAAAGGAACTACCCCGGTATCGTACCACGGAACCCGAATCACCACTTTGTCACCGGTAACCTCTTTTGTGATTTCTGTCTGCCACTTCTCAGAAGCATACCGAATCACATTATCCTTCAGGTCACGGGTAAAATGGAATGCTGCCAGAGAATCATTTGCCGGGGTGTAGGAAATAAACCTGTCAGGATATGAGACAAAAGCGTTCTTCCCACTCTTACCATCCAGAGAAAACTGAACCGCTCCGGGTTCCTGATTCTTCTTCAGGACTATAAACAGCGCTTCCTTGTTCCACGCCGTGGCAAACTCAATTTTTCCGGCCTTCTGGAAATTCTCATCTTTAACCGCCGATACCAAAGCCGCGGGAGTTGCACCACTGGCAGCCGCAATCGCTTTCACCGGCTCGCTTTTCTTAACCTTGTCCAGATTCACGATTCCAACCGGGGCTATTGTACCCTTCATCTGCCCGCCCGGGATCGACCAGTCGATCTGAAGAAAATCCCTGCCCCCCACCAGGTTCCTGTTTATCCTTCCGAATGAAAACTCCCCGGCATAATCGCTGATCTTAAAAGTCTTGCTGGACAGCGTGCTCTTTTTTCCATTGGAAAAAAGTGAAAGCGTCATGAATATCGACTTTTTCTTGATCTGCGCAGTGTCAATCTGTGCCCTGGCAATGATCGTATCATTGCGCTGAGTTGTCCATGGCACCGGGGAGCTGAAAGAAACAGCCTGACTGTAAACTGATGCCGCCGCAAAAATAACCGTAGCCGTAAGCGTCGAGATTTTTCTGATCATCATTCCTTTTCCTTTAAAATGCCTGTTACTGGTATAGAATAAATAATATATGTAATGCACACTATAGGTATAAAGTAAGACTTTTTGGAAGAGATTGCCCCAAATACAAGTAATAATAATTAAGAATAAAGAGCTTTTGGAAGAGGGTGCCCCCTCTTTCGCTCCAGCCCGTCGAAGACGCCGGTCTTGCGCTATCACCCCGTGTTGTCCACCTGTTGTGCAGGCAGGTATGGTCATCACATTTTCAAACGCCCTTGCTGCCGCAGATACGAACTGGTGGTAGATTAAAATGGTTATAGCCTGGAAGAATTCAAGCATGTGCTGGGTAGAGATGTCCGGCGGACGTCTCTTTCTACAAAAATTTTAATCTACCTACAGTTCTACGGTGCGATGCGCCGGACAGACAAGACCGCGAAGGTGGTAACTGCCTCCACTGCCGGTGGACAGCACCAGGGGATAGCGGAAGACCGGTTTCCTAACCGGGCTGAAGCGAAAGGGGGGACGCCCCATTCCAAAAAATCTTTATTCTTATTCTTATAGTTTAACATGAAGCCCGGTAAACGCCCAATTCAAAAAACTCTCCCCAGTCCTGTCGCCGCCACATACTCTTTCTGGCGCATATCCTGCGGATCCATTTCGCGTTGCTCTTTTTCGCAGATATAAACTTCATGCGATGGCCGCTCAACCACCCGGAACCCGCTTGCCCTCAGCATCGCCATCACCGCGTTGTGATTAGGCGCCCACCAGTTAGTCGGATCATCGGCAAGCGAGTGCTCAATAAAAGCCATCTTCGGCCACCCCTCCTGATTCATCACCTCTCTTTCGAAAAGCTCTACATTTTCCCTCTCTGCATAGCTTTCCGTTCCAGGAAGAGTCAACGTCTGAAAAACCATCATCTGTGTGGTGATCCTGGAAACTATGTCAAGAGACAAAAGAGGGTACCTCAGATGATAAAAAACACCCATATACCATACAAGATCATACTTCTCTTCTGTACGGGCCAGATCATAAACCTGCATGTTCTTAAACTCAACCCGGTCCTGCAGCCCCAACTGCTGTGCAGCCCAGAACGCCTGGTTCAGATAATGTGAATCAATATCTATGGCAGTCACCTGCGCCCCCAGCCTCGCCAGCTCAAAGCTGTAGAAACCTGCATTGCATCCAATGTCAAGCACTCTCCACCCTTCTAAATCCGGAAGAAAAACTGATATCTCTTTCCATTTATAATAAGGAAAGTCCCCCAACGGATGCTCAGGAGCAGTCTGCGTGCCGTCAGGAAAATGAAGGTTATGAAACCAGGGCCCAAGCTCCTTTATTTTCGCTGCCATTTCATTCATCACTTTTCTCCCCGCTAATAAGCCATCAGGCTCTTTTTTAACTCTTCCCTGTAAAAATCCCTCAACAGTTCAAACCTCCTGCCGTCCTGATCACCGGAAAGCGAATCAGCCGCAAGAGACACATACCCGATACGAAACGCAAGATAAGCGATTCTGAAAAAAGGAAGCCTCATTCTTATATCTTTATCCCCCGACAATTCAACGTACCTTTTGATCAGCTCCTCTACTTCACCAGAAGAAAGCCTGAACTCAATACATAACCCGGCTATATCCCATACAATATTCTGAGAGCCGTGGAAAAACTGATCGCAATGATGCTCCAGGTGATCGACCTTAAAATACCCCCCATTTGTCCTTATCCACTCATGGGGCATCATCCTGCCGTCAACAGCAACCGGTTCACTTTCGTAAATATCGGGCGACACTCCGCAGGCCGCTTCAGCATTTCTACCCCACTTCTCCCCCACCCCAGCCCTCACGTTCCCGATAATCATCTCCTGCATACTGTCAAGAGTAACGGTCAGCTTCGAAGGAAACTTGTTCCTGATAAAGGCGCAATACTGCGCTGCCCTGCCCAAAAAATCATCACCCGGAACAGGAATACTCATCGGTTTTCCGTCAATAACTTTCATAAGCAGAAAACCGTTTGAGAGCTCTTTTACCTGCGGACCGAATCCGCCTTCCGCCAGACGACGCGCCCTCTGCACCAGATACTCTCCATATCTACCCAGTCCGACAAATTTTGCAAGAAAGCACTTCTTGCTATCTGACTTCAGGAGAAACTTTCTTCTCTCATGATGCGGATGTACGGCAGGGAAAGAAGCATCTTCAATAAAATGTGGCCTCCACATACCCGCCGACAGGTTTTGAGCTATTTCCATACCAAACCCGCTCGCTAATCTGCCACTGTCAACCCACAGATTGTCAAATTCACCGGTGAATTTCCGGTACCTGGGCCAGAGCTCACGCGCGCTCTCATTTAAAAACCTGCTCCCATCAGGAATCCAGCTTGGGAACACCACTGTCCTCTCTTCACCAAAACCAAGCCCGCTGAGCTTCTCAAGTGTTCCTGTCAGTGATGACCCACTCAACCCCGGCCCCTCATCGACAACCACAACACTGCAGGATCCTGCCCTCCGCAAAAACTCCTCAGCAGCAGAATCAATCTGAATTCCCCTGGAAAAAGGGTGCCCCCTTGGACGAAGCGTAAACGGCTTTACTTTACACCCCAGAAGTTTCAACTGTGCACTCACCAGTGCCGACAGCGTCGTTCCAATACTCCTTAAACCGATCACAAGAACCGACTCCGGAGACATCTGCTCTTTAAACTGCCGCGCAGCTTCTATATAGGTCTCAGGATACAGCCCATAATAAACAAACCCCTCAGGAACACTGAGCAGAATCTCTTTTATTTTCCAGGACTCTATCTTAAAAAGCAATCGCCTGGCTTCGTTAAGACTCTCTAAATCAATTGCCTCATTGATCCATAAACGGCACACTATCAGACCCGCAAGCATCGACAGTTCTCTGCAGGACTCAATTTTTGTCGAGAATATCTCATCTTTTTCCGGACATAAAAAATCAGTTACACCTGTCTCCAGCTCTCCGCACTCCATCAGAAGCGAAACCGCATTTTGGTAACAGGAACTACTCATTCCGTCAATTCTCGACAGAAGAGATTTGATTCTCCCTGTACACTCCTTAAGAGGCACAGCCTGACGGAAATTACGATAAACAATCATATTTTTTCCCATTGAGCCTGTCTTATGCATCCTGGAAGCGATTATGTGATTTGTGAAAGTCTTTATTCACAAGGGATAAGCGCGATTAGTACTAATCAAGATGCATAAGCCAGGTTGAACATTCCAGTGTGATTAAGGCATGAAAGATTTGCCCCGTAATCGCTTAATGTAATAACACTCACAGATGCCGTCTTGATTTCAAACCGGGTCAGAAAATCGACAGGAAGACCAAGGCAATGCGATATTACCGCCCTGATCGGATCACCATGACTCACTATCGCGACACAGTTTTTCCCCTCCCTGCGCTTCTCCTCCATAAACCTGCTCATCCGTGAAGAAACCTCGATCATCATCTCTCCACCGGGAATCCTTACGGCACTCCTGAACCGGTTAAAAGCAATCCAGACAGCATTCCCTGAAAGCTCTTCAAAACTCTTACCGGTCCACTCCCCACAATCAACTTCATTGATTTCATCACGGATCTTAACCTCCAAACCCCTTCCCCTTGCAACTGCCTCCGCCGTCTCTACAGTCCGCTCAAGGGGACTGGAGATTATTTCATCCAGATGAATTCCTCTAATACTCTCCTCCAGAAACAAGACCTCTTTTTTTCCTGCTTCGTCAAGGTGAACCCCTGAGGCCCTCCCTGCCAGGAATCTTCCCACAGGAAAACAGGAACCATGACGGATCAAAAGAAATGTGGTCATGCTCTGTTTTGCTTTCATTTTTATCATTACATCAGAGTTATTTTTTCAGGACCCTTATCCGGTAATTGTACTTTTCTGCGGGCCGCCAGTAATACTTGTAGGCTTCCGCACCTCTCATGAAATCGAATACCGTAATTCCCTTGTCAATTGAATCAGAGATAACATTGAAAAGAGCAAGGCTTCCAGGGCTGTATTGCGCAAAAGCCGGATCAAATCCCCCAAGGTAAGCATAAGCTTTTTCAGCGCGCACAAGGACATAATAACACGCTACCGCCGAATCACCGCACCGAAGAGTGTAAAGCCGCAATAATCCGCTCGCGAGAAGCTCCGGCGCCGACTGATGGTAAAAGTCCCGAAGCAGACTGCTATTCAGTACGCCGCTTTGATTCCTGCTTTCCCATCTCTTCCCATGCAGCCTGAACAGTTCACCTAAAAAAAGCTCAAGATTTCCTGACTCCGCTCTTTCCATGCGATACTCATTTAACTGCAGTAACCCCTTCGATGCAGAACGGATATTGTTTCTAAGTTTTTTAGGAATCCTGTATTCAAGACTTTTTGAGCTTTCCGGAAGATCCAGATAGGGGCACACACTCCACCTGCTTTTCTCAAAACAGAGGCTTTCGGGAAATTCGGCCCGCAGAAGCGGACTTCCCTCGGGAATGTCCTGCAGATCGATCTCATCCCACTGCTCCGCAATTTTCAGAAGGTATTTGACAAACACACCAGTGACCTCTTTTCTCTTTCCGGAAACTGCCACCAGGTCAAGATAGTCGCTTATACCGGTACCTGTAAAACAGAGCTTCTTCTTTCCTGTTTCTGTTTTATAAATAAACAGAGGAACAAGCCCTGCCAACTTACCTTCGCAGCGCATAACCGGCATCTTAAAGACACTTCCCCCGAAATTCCGCCACCATGGAATTATCCACTGGGGGAACTGAAACGGAGTCGCATCAGGACAACCCTCAAGCAGCCCCTCCCATTCTGCTTTCAGGTCCCCAAGTTCATTCTCCTTTTTTTCCTCCAGCTCAATCATCCACAATCTCTCAACGGGTTATCATCACCAGACATATACAGATCGGCCCGACTCTTCCCGATAAGCATCCGGTAAATCTGACAATAATGATCTGTCATCTTTTCAACAGAGAATTTTTCTTTTGCAATTGAATAACAGACTTCCGGATCTATCTTCTCCACCTCCCCGATTGCCTCTGTCATCTCATCAACGTTTTCCACCAGATACCCATTAACACCATTCTGAACAATATCTGCCAGCGCACCGTTTCTGAATGCGATCACCGGCGCCCCGTATGAAAGCGCCTCCATGGCTGCAAGTGAACTTGTCTCAGGAACCAAAGACGGCACCAGAAGACACCCCGCTGTTCCTAAAATCCTCTTTTTCTCGTCAACCCCGGCCTGGCCGATAAAGCGATACCGAAACCCGTCAAGCCTCGGCTGGATCTCTTTTGCGAAGTATTCCTGATGCTCCGGATAGGGAAAAACCGTTCCCGCCAGAAGAAGCGGTACATTTGCCTTTACAGCAGCATCAATTGCGATATGATAACCCTTCTCCGGGCAGATACGCCCGAGACAGATTGCAAATCTCCCCCGTTTTCTCCGCGGCGCCAATAACGGTACAGCTACACCGTTCTCAACAGGAGAAAGCAACCCCTTCTTTATACCGCATCTTCTATGCTGATAAAACGACACACAGTTAAAATAGAGCCCCTCCCGCTCATCAAAAGCCCCCTCACTGTACCAGTCAAGCGGCAGATGAATCGTTACAAGACAGGGAATGTCGAGGCTCGGAAGGTACTCTTTAAAGTCGATTCCGTGAAAATGAACCAGATCAATGCCGTATTTCAGAACCGTCCTCTTTAGTGCCTCTCTATACTCCAGATATTCACGTCCGCACTTTTGACACTCTATGAGCCCCTCATGAGAAAATCCCTCTACCAGTTTTCCCCTGACCTGCGACCCTTTTGCCGCCAGCACAAATGACCGGTCGCCCCGGTCGCAAATGGCAGAATCGATCGACAAAAGAACCTGCTCGGCTCCCCCGGCTGTCGAGCTGCTCACCGAAGAAAATGGATAAGCAACATTCAGAATACTGTATTTCATCTCTTATTTCTCAAGCAGCCCTGATGCCTCATTTGCAAGCTCTATCCACTTACGGCCACTTATTCCCCAGTCGAAAAATTCATAATAAAGAACCCCCTCATGGGGCGCTTTACTGAAATCGTACTTCGGCGCAAACCTGTAAATCTCCTCCTTTACAGAAAAGTCCTCGAGAGTCTGTCTCTGTGACTTGAAGCAATCCATCATCCCCTGTTTCAGGTCACATTCTATATCATTAAGAATCACTTTCCAGGTCTTACTCCTCGGAAATGGGAGAAATTCTCCGGCCACCAGTTCTATCCCGCCGTTTCCATGGTACGATGCAAACTCAATTATCTTTGGAACACTGCCTGTTTTCTTCTTTGCAAGCGCGCATGCTTTACTCACAGCAAACGCGGTCGCGTCATGGTCCGGATGACCGCCTTCAAACGGATGAGTGAACACCGCATCGGGTCTCCACTCCTCGATTATATCCGCAATACGCCACGCCAGACCAGCCATGTTAAAGGAAACCTCCTGATCTATCATCCCGATTCTGCTGCAGTCCTCAGGACCAAACCCCGCATGCTTAAGGGCCAGAAGCAGCTCTTCACGCCTCACCCTTGCATAGGCCTCTCTCGATGTGCACCCTGCATTCATCGCATCCATGCATTTTCTGGGTGAACCATCCGTTACATGGTAGAAATGTGCTTTCTTAAGATAACGGAGAACCCCTCCGGCCCCAATCACCTCATCATCAGGATGAGCCGCAATAACCAGAACCACCGGGTCAGCACCCGACCTTTTTATACCCAGCGATGATAAGATGTCAATTGTGGAATTCATACATTTTTTTTCCCGGTTTAATAACCAGCCCCGATCTCAGCCTCCCGAAAGCAGCCGCATCGCTTCTCTGTACCCGTTAAGAGTACCCACATCAACATACGACTCCCCCGCTCTCACCCCGGCCGCCTCACCTCCATTTTCAATGTAGACATTGACAAGGGTCCCGAAATACTCATCCCTGGGCTCACGGATGCTCCAAAGTCTGTAAATTTCATGAAAAACATGACCCGGCATACTGAATGCCCCCCAGATCCATAACCCGCTCAACCCGCGCTGCTTTACATAAATTTTCCTTACCTCTCCATTGTCCCCGGTTTCCACAGCATCGTAAAACTCCGGTTTGTCAACAGGAAATAGAAGAAATGCCAGCTTGTCGTGTGGCAGATACTTCAGGCCGTCCGATGGGAACCAGACAGTGTCGGGAAGCCCTACGACCACCCGATCATCCCTGTCTATAAAAGGTAAAGCACAGAAAATCGCGTCACAAAGTCCCGAGGGCTGATGCTGAACAGTATAGCAGATCCGTACGTCCCCCGTTCCGTTTCCAAAATAGCGCAATATATCCCACTTTCCAGGTGAGACGATCAGGTTTATCTTCTCTACACCCGCCAGAGCCATTCTCTCTATCAGATATTCACAAATTGCCCTTGGACGCTCAACACCGCCGCTTCTTAAACTTCCAACCGGCAGAAGCTCTTTTGAAAAAGCAAGCGGCTGAATCCGGGTGCCGCTGCCCGCCGCAGGTATGATCCCCCATGTGCCCATCAGAAACTCTCCAGTATATCTATGAGCTCCTGAGCCCTCGTTGATGCAGTGTGCCTGGCCGTGGCTCTTTTAAATGCCGCCTCTGCAATCTCAACTCTTTGATTGTCACTCATCTTCATCGCATCAAGCACATCCCCTGCAGTCTTGACAACTATTATCTCTTTACCCGGCTCAAAAAATCTCTCAAGCCCGGGCCACCAGTCACTTATAACCGGTACCTTACAGCCTGCAGCCTCAAAGAGCCGCCCGGAGGGACAAAAACCCATTTCAGCCATAGCCTCTCTGGTAATATTCAGTGTAAATCGACTGGAGCAGTAGAATCCCGGATGATCGGGGGGAGATAAATGATTAACAAAAAAGATGTTTTCGGTCCATGGAAAATCCTTCGGATACTGGGCCCCGGCAAGAACAAACCGTGATGATGGAAGCATCCGCGCCGGCTGGATAAAAAGCTGGTCAAGCTTTGACTGCCTGTCACTGGCAAACGTTCCCAGATAAGAGAGATCCGACCTGAAATCTTCAACCAAACCGGCAGGGTGATGCGATCCGGGATCAAAACTCCCATAGAGAGGAAGCGCGTGCCTTGCCCCAAGAACCATTACAAGCTTCTCAAGAGCTATACCCCCCGTATAGCTTAAAACAAGATCATAACCCGACAACCCCCTGTCACCTATATACTCCGGAGAAACTCCTCTCTCCACCGCTTTTAAAGTAACCGGCGAATCAAGATCGTAAAACACCTTCAGACAATCAGTTCCCTTCAATAATTCAGCTGCCTTAAGCGCGTCGGGACAGTACGATGTCACAATCGAGACATCTGCGCTCCCAATCCTCTCAACTGCGATTTCCTTCACCTCATCCCACTCTTTGTAAAGAACAAGCTCCATACCCGATATCCCGGTAAAATCCCTGTAGTAAGCGTAGTATGACACATCCCGTTCAAAAAAGGTCACCCCGTGTCCGCCCTTTGTCAGCTCACTGATCAAACCTCTCCAGATTGTGGCATGACCATTCCCCCACGATGAGCTTACCGATAAACCGAATATTATTATCTGCATCTGACTCACCTCGTATCAATTGATAGAGATTTACCGGTGATATTAACGCAACGGATAACCGCCGCATCATCGTAGAAGTCAAGAACACTCACAGAACCGGTTGAGACCGTGATCCGCAAAAACAGATCAAGCGATAACCCGGCAAAAAACGCCAGTACTGATTTTACAGGGTCGTTATGACTGAAAACCGCCACAGATTTTCCAGAGTGATTCTTAACAATCCGCATTACCTCCCCCACCATCCTCGACTGCACCTGCACCATCAGCTCCCCTCCGGGAATAAGACATCCGTTGCGGTAAAAATGAAACTGCTTCCACCGGAAATCCTCTTCAAGATCCTCAAACCTGCACCCGGTCCACTCACCGAAATCGATCTCGATCAACTGCTCACTTTTTATTATCTGGAGCCCGCTCACCATCGAAAGAGGTTCCGCAGTTTCTACTGCTCTGTCAAGTGGACTGGAATAGATGGCATCGAGTCCGGCACCGCTAAGCAATTCTGAAACTCTCTGAGCCTGCTTTACTCCATGTGAACTCAAATGCAGCCCCGGTGCCCTTCCCGGAATCCTGTCTGCAAGGTCAATGTCTCCATGTCGAACCAGATAAACAGTCGTCTTCATGCCACTGCTCCGTTTATTCCTGGATGCCGTTCTTCAACGTCATGACGACCCGTGACGACAGTGCCGAAAAGGTTACTTCCGAATATGGCGTAACAGCCTGTTCCCCGTCATTCCGGCAAAGGCCGGAAACCATCTTATCCATCAATCTTCATACTCACTCCCTCGGGACTCCAGCCATCAAACAGCACATACCTTGATACCACCTGCGATGCGAAATCGGCAAACTCCTCAGGAACCAGAGGCGGACTGGTGATATTCTCCACCTTTCCCCTCGATGGGGGGGTGAAGCAGAGCGTTAAAGTAGTGTCAAACTCATGAAGCATGTTCATCTGATGATCAAACCAGGCTATCGCGTCCGGACGATGCCAGTCTGCCCAGCTTATCCCGGTCCTGAGCTTCTTTACACCAAGTTTTCTCAGCCACCTTATCGCAGACAACAACCTGTGATCCTGAAAATGGAACCATTGACAAATGCCCATCTCCGGATTGAAATAATCGAAAGACTGCTTCGGTGTACCATCAGCGCGGATCAGACCCATGTAAAAATGACGGTAATAAGCACTCCCCTCACTCTCTTTATGCCTGGTCGTTGCCTCCCAGGTCGGGGGCAGATCAAGCAGGCTGTACCAGAATATCCTTTGAACCCTTCCGCAGAGAAGCTCCGCTGTTTTTTTCAGCCCGAACACCTGTACATCTTCAGCACCAAACGATGATGCCCCGACCTCGGTAACCCAGACCGGAAGACTGCAGACAGACTCTATCTCTTTTATCTTTTCGGGCCATTCATCAATCTGCCAGTGGTTCCAATCCAGTGGAAACCCGTGCACTGCCACTGCATCAAAACTCTCCATCGCTCCATAACTGGACAGAAGCGATATAAACCTGGGATCAATCGGAGAAATCCCGCCCATCACAACACAAAGAGAACTGCAGGCCTTTTTCACTGCCCTGGCACCCAGTGAGGCCATGTTGGCAAACTCCCTCCAGTCAGTATCTATTGTAAAATCCCAGTGAGACAGATTATTGGGCTCGTTCCAGATCTTTATCGCCTCAACCATCCTATGCTCTCCTGTAAAGTTTAGGCCTGACCAGACTGGTCTCCCTGCGCTTCTTTCACGCTTCAGCCGCATAGTTTTCAAGCTCCAGAGCCCGGCGCGCCGCCGTATGGGCCGATAAAACCCGTTTCCTTGCCTTAGCTGCGATCTCATTTCTTTCAGTCTCGCTTATTTCAGAAAGGTATTTGAGAATATGATCCTGCGAAGAAGCAATAAGTATCTCTTCCCCGAATGTAAAGATCTCGTTCAGCCCCTCCCAGTAATCGCTTATTATCGGTGTACCGCAGGCCGCAGCCTCAAAAAGCCTTACACTCGGGGCGAATCCTGACTGGACCATATCGGATCTGGTAAGATTAAGCGTAAAGCGCTGGGAACAGTAGAATTCCCTGTGCATCGACGGGGGCACATGCTCCCTGTGAATAACATTTCCCGGCCAGGTGGAAATATCAGGATACTTGGGGCCGGCAACTATAAACTTTCCCTCCGGCCACTTCAGGGCAGGCTTTAACAAAAGCTCATCGAAAGGTCCCTGACGATCCTCGCTGAAGGTTCCCATGTAACCCAGATCATACTTTATCCCGCCATCTTCAGGATAATAGTTTGCCGGGTCAACTGAACAGTAAAACGGCCTGGCCAGAGGTGAACCGTAAAGCTGCTCCAGAACTTTCAGTATCGGCCCCCCGGCAAATGAGAGATAAAGGTCGTAGCGGGATATCAGCCCGGCAGTCAGATAATCACATTCCCTCCTGAGCAGTTTTGCCAGGGTTACCGGAGTGTCAATGTCGTAAAAGGCAGTTATTCCATGCGCCGTATGGGTCACCCACTCCCCCACCGCCACACCATCAGGAACAAAAGATCCCACAATCACCAGTTCCGCACTCTGAATAACACCAGTAAAACGGTCCTTGAGCTCCATCATCGATGAATAAAGCTCGGTTCGCCCGCAAGATGATTCATTCAAATCACGGTGCATCGCATACCAGGGCATGTCCCTCTCCAGAAACAGCACCTTGTGACCCCTGGCCGAAAGCTCCTTCACCAACCCCCGGTAAGTTGTGGCATGACCATTTCCCCACGAGGAAGTAATTGTCAGGCCAAGAATCACAATATCGTATGATGAAGCTGAAAACACTTTACGACCTCCTTGCGGTTTTCATTTTGTTTTGTAAAACATTTTCAACCTCCCGGGCACGACGAGAATAGGTGTGCTCTGAAAGTACCCTCTCTCTGGCGGCCTTTCCGATTTGTGATGCTCTCTCACTGTCAAGATTTCTCACAATCTCTGCCACCTCGCTGCCATCTCGGGCCACAAGACACTCCCGCCCGGGTAAAAGAAACTGCTCAATCCCCTCCCAGGCATCGGTTATTATACAAGCGGCCGCACCTGCAGCCTCGAAGATCCTTGTCGGGGGAGAATAGCCGTAAGATGCCATACTCTGACGATTGATATTTAACACCGCGAGATTTGAACAGTTGAACACATTATGCTCATGTGTAAATACATGACCCAGCCTCTTTACATTAAGAATTTCAGGCACCCCGCTCTCCCAGCCGCTTCCCCCAAGCAAAAACAACCTGTCTGTGAGAATCCCCGCGGCCCTGAAAAAAAACTCCTTAACCCTGGCCTCACGGTCCGGGAGACGGTTCCCCAGAAAACCAAGAGTCCCCTCAAACCTTCGCTCCCCGGGAACAGGATAATGAGTCTGGGGGTCTAAAGCATTATAAACCGGCACACATTCCCGCGCCCCAAAACTCCTGTAGGCAGAAACCACCGGCTCCCCACCGCCATAAGTAAATATCACATCGTATTCAGGAATCAGCCTGCGGAAAGGATCTGAAGGATCGTTTTTAACTCTGTCAAGAGTCACCGGGGCATCTACATCCCAGAATATCACCACCGCTCCACTCTTACGAAATTCTAACACAGCCTCTTCAAGACCACTGTCAAACTTCCCTATTCCACTGGTCTTGACTACCACATCGGCACCGGACGCCATCTTCAGGGCACCGCGCATCCCCTCCTCATCACCTGGGTACACCACACTGCGGGCATATGGAGGATCCTCTATATCCCTGTTTTTCTGCCTGTCATAGATATCCGGTTCGTAAAAAGTCACTTCATGACCATTGGCATGAAGCGCCTTGATTATACCCCGGTAATATGTAGCAGCTCCGTTCCAGTAAGCTGAAACCAGACTCGAACCGAAAAAAGCAATCTTCATTCCGCTCTCCAATTCCATCCCCCTTGTATCAACCGTTATCCTTAATTCCTAATTCTTTACAAATACCCATAAGCTCATCTACCCGGTTACCACATGTATGCCTGCTAAGGACAGTCTCATACCCGGCCGCGGCAAGCGCCCCCGCCGCGCCCCTGTCCCTTATCAAATACTCCATCTTACGCCTCATCTCCCTTCCATCCCCGGCTACCAGATAATCCCTTCCATCCCGGAACAACCCCTCTCTGTCTTCCCACGGAGAACAGATCAGCGGAATTTTACAGGCAAGAGCCTCAAATACCCTTATCGTGGGAATGCCCGGAAGAGCCCGCTGATAGGGCCGCCGGGGAACATGAACAGTAAAGCGAAACGAGGAGAACAACCGGGGCACAAGGTAATTTGGCGTCCACCCCCCATACCCTATTCCATAATCATTAAGAACCTTTATGGCATGACCGGGATACCTGACACCATAAACCCGGCACTTGAGACCAAGATCCTTTACGGGTTCAAAAAGAAACTCACTGAGCTCCGCACTGCGCTCCTCATCACCCCAGTTTCCTATCCAGACAATATCTCCCTTGATATCTCCCTCAAGCGGTTTGAAAACCCGTATATCCGCCGCCTCATGCCAGGTCCAGACCCTCTGTGCCCAGCCTTTTTCAATGTAAATGCCTCTTATTACCTCCCCGAACGCTAGCACACCATCATAACCTGAAAGATCGTAAGAACCCATTACCTGAGGCGCGGTTACTGAGCGATGATGCGTATCGTGGAACAGAAGCCTGTAGCCGGTGTTAAATTTCCTGTGACTGCCGATACGGCCTACCAGATCTGTTTCATTCCACTCATGCACAATAACCAGATCTGCCCCATCAAGCTCTCTGTCAAGATCAAGAGAACCCCGATCATAACGGATGCTTGACAGCTCCGGATAGAAAGCTCCGAATCCCGATAGAATCGGCTGTAAATCTCCCTTATGCTCCTCTATCAGATTCTTCACACTCCAGGAATCAAAAGGTTCCAGAACCTTAACATTATGACCCCTGCTCTTTAATTCGGTGATGACACCCCGCAGAAAATGCGCGTTGCCGTGATTCCAGTCGGAGATAAGTGAATGAACAAAGAAAACTATCCGCATTCCCTCTGCCCCCCCATCAGCTCCGCATTCTAAAAAGCGGAATCTGCGGCTTTTATACATCTGTTTCTGCTTCTGCATTTATGCACAAGGGATGCGTGCAATTCACCCCTGTCCGGGTGCATAAGTCAGGTTACAAGCCACCTTTTCCGCAGCATCATTCTATACACCTCAAGACAGGACTCGGCCATCTTACTGGAAGTAAAGTTCAGGGCACGCTTTCCTGCCGCCTGAGAGTAGTATCTGAGCATCTCAGGATCCTCAGCCAGCATGTTTACCGTTTTGACAACATCTTCCCTGTCCAGAGGAGAAACATACAGTGCAGCCTCTCCCCAGACCTCTCTTAAACTGTCAATATTCCCCAGAACCAGCGCGCACCCGCAAAGCGCAGCCTCGAGCACCGATAACCCGAAGGGCTCATAAAGAGCAGGATGCAGAAACACAGAGGCGCGCCCCAACCACTCCGCCACCTCAGGAGCCTGTATCCTGCCCAGAAACTTTACACCCGTAAATGAGCCCTCTTTCCCTGCATTATCACCGGCTATCACAGAAGGCCAAAGGAAATCAGAAGCACCCCTGATTACTGTCGAAATGTTCTTCCCCTCATCCCACACTCTTCCGGCAGAAAAAACAATTTTCTCTTTCTGTAAAGGTTTGAAAATTTCACTCGATCTTCCGTTGTTTATGACCCCGTTTGATACCTGAATACCGTAGTGCTTTCGCAGCGCACGAAGCATCGCTAATGTGGGCGCTGCCACAAAATCCGCACACCTCAATCCATACGCCACCTTACCGCGGTAAATCTCCCAGGGCTCAGGCGGAAGAGATCCCTTTACACTCTCATACCAGGAGTAAACACACGAGTGACCAGCCACCAGCACCGGTGCCCTGAATGGAAGTGATCCGTGAACAAAACCATTCAGGTGAACAATATCCGGAGATGTCAATCCCTCAAGCTCAAGCAACCACTCTCCAGCCTCCTCAACTTCCCTCCAGGGATCATCCATCCACTCAAGCTTATACCCCCCTTCGAAAAGCTCCACATTCGATAAAGCATTAACCTGGGCCCTCTGATCGGGACCCGGAAAAGGCCCCATTGTGGCAAGGCAAACCTCTATTCCCCTCCGGTCAAACTCTCCCGCCAGTTCAAGAGCATAACTCCAGACCCCCCCGACCGTATCAGCGGTCAATAGTACCCGTTTGACCTCACCCCACCCCGCATCTCTCATCTCTCATTCACCATTTCTGTTTATAAACTTGAAAAAATGGCTCTGCCCGCCATCCTCATTTTCCTCCTCGTACTCAAACCCCAGATGCGACTGGTCAAACCTGGTAAAGAACTCGTTCCAGGAAACTGCCACAAAAGCATCACCTTCGGTCTCCGGAAATAAAATCCGAAGCACACCCTCGTTCTCCGATGGAACCTGGTTTAAAACTAAACCGGGTTTGCCACCCCTCTTTTCCACCCAGCGACGAATTATTTCATGATCGACAGTAATCCTTGTAGTTTCCACAATTTCCCTCCCCGCGCCTTAACTGTTCAGGTAAACTGCATCAAGCACATCCGCCACAACCGATACATCCTCTATCGATTCATCAAAAGAACCGCTTTTTGAAAGCTTCTGCGCCCAGTCAATTAATGCCCTCCCGCCCCAGGGGTCCGGAGGCATGAAAAGAACCTCTTTTCCGGTACCCCGGTTTTCAGTCAGGGAAAAATCATAAAAAGAGCCGTTTACATTCTGAAGCGAAAGCGCACCCTCTGTCCCGTAAAGAGTCATACCGATAAGCGCATCACATCCCGCAGGAAGTTTCCAGGAACAGGCCATATTTATGTGGACATCATCTCCCAGATCTATCCCCACAGAGGCATAATCCTCCACCTCCCCACACCCGCCCCTTATCCTTTTTCCCTGCCTGTAAAGGCAGCTTTTAACATCTTTAACAGGCGCAAACCCGGAAAACCAAAGCGCAAGATCCACCAGATGTATCCCCAGATCGATTACACAACCCCCGCCTGAGAGCTCAGGATCGTAAAACCAGGCCTTGTCGGGACCATAGGCGTTGTGAAAAAACGCATCCACCGCGTAAACTTTCCCGATAGCTTTCCTCTCCAGAAGCCCCCTGGCAATACGCACCGGTTCCATGAAACGGTAAGACATGTCAACCCCAAGAAGAAGATCCCCCTTCCTGGCAGCACCCACAACACCCCGCACCTCTTCTGCATTGCGCCCCAGAGGCTTCTGGCAGAAAACCGGAAACCCCGATTCAAGCGCTTTAACTGCCTGATGCGCATGAAGCGCACTGGGTGTGGCGATCACTATTCCGTCAAGATCATCACAGCCCACCAGCTCCTCAAGAGATCCCAGCACCAGAGAATCTTCCCGAGCCGCCGCCACAGCTGACTCTCTGGAAACGTCGGCCACGGCGGCCGGATAACCGATACCGCTTGATACAAGAGAATTCATTCTGTTCCTGCCGATCCACCCCACACCCAGAAACCCAAGCCGAAGCGGATTTACCCTCACCTGCGCCCTCATAAGGTCACCAACGCCTTTACAAACCCCTCAGGACGGGTCCTGAGCGCTTCAAAAGCCGATGAAAGCTGCTCAAGAGGAAAAACATGCGTGTACAATCGAGACGGGTCCAGCTCACCGGTCAGAATCGCCCCTACCGCATCCCCCATACCCTCTACATACCTGCTTGTCTTGCGTTCATGCGCATTTATCACATCGATCCCCTTCCAGTTCCATTGCTGCATGTTTACAGACCGCAACCCGTCCTGATGATACCCGGCGATTATAAGCTTCCCGCCTTCATTGACAACTTTACCCGCGATATCCAGGGGCCATTGATAACCGGTAGCCTCTATGACCCGGTCACAAAACCTCTCTCCGGTCACTCTCCCAACCGCCTCTATGACCTCCTGATCCTCAGTGAGAAGTATAACAGAAGAAGCTCCGGAGCTAAGAGCAACATCAAGAGATGACCGACGGCGTGAAAGTGCCAGCACAGTCGCATTCCTCTTTGCGGCCAGCGAAATAAGAAGCGCCCCTATAAAACCGGCACCCACTACAGCTACAATCTGCCCCTCTCTGATATCGCATCTGTTAATAATATTCATGGCGCATCCCAGCGGCTCACCCGGAAATGGTATGTTGTCAAGCTCCGATGGAAGCACAACGAGAGAACCGGCAGGAACCAGATCGTACCGGGCAAATGCATGGGAAGAGAGAACCGCAACCCGGTCACCCTCTTTTACTCCCCTAACATTACACCCCACCCGCTCAACTCTGCCCCACCCCTCATGACCCGGAGCCCCCGGCTCCAAAGGATACTTAAACCAGGGCCGCCCCTCCCACAGAGGAAGGTTTGATCCGCAGACCCCACATCCCTCAAGCTTTACAAGCACATTGCCTTCGACAACCTCCGGAACAGGCATGCTTCTAAAGCCTATCTTACCAGGCGACTCACAAACCGCAGCCTCCATGATTCCTGCCTCCAATCTATCGGACCCCCTATACCGTAACACTCCACTCCGTCATTCCGGTGAAAGCCGGAAACCATCTTGTTCTGCTATGACGATTCGTGACGGCGGTGCTGAAAAGGTTACTTCCGAATATGACGCAACACTCTGTTCCTCGTCATTCCGGCGAAAGCCGGAAACCATCTTCTCCTATCCAAACCATTCTCTGATGGATGCCGTTTTTCAACGGCATGACGTCCGTGACGGTAGTGCTAAAAAAGTTACTTCTGTAAGTGACGTAACAGCCGAGATCCGTCATTCCGGCGAAGGCCGGAAACCATCTTCTCTCACTCCGACCATTTCCTGGATGCCGTTCTTCAACGGCATGAACGACCCGTGACGTCGGTGCTGAAAAACCGCTTTTAAGTGTAACGTTTAAATGCTCATCTGCGGTTATCAGATCCTCCCCGCATCCCCTATCTCTTATAAGATTCGCTCTCTTGTCTCGTTCAAAGCCGTCTCTTTTATGCGGGATTCGACTATCCAGCGGTAGAGCTTTGAAACCCCCTCGGATGTACCGGTTTTTATTTCCCAACCTGTCAACTTTTGAAACTTGCTCACATCGGAGACATAATACTTCTGATCACCTGTGCGCCACTGTGCAAATGTCACCGGAGGCGTGGCACCATGAAGACTCTTGATGCTTTCAATAAGCTCAAGAAGACTCATTGTGCGCCGCGGTCCGCCCCCGATAGTAAAAGCCTCTCCCGCACAGAGATCTTTATGACTGTAAGCGAGCAGAAACGCCTCCACAAGATCATCTATAAACAGAAGATCCCTAACCTGCCTGCCGTCACCATAGACAGTTACAGGGCTTCCCTCTATTGCCCTGAAAAGAAGATGAGCCACCCAGCCCTGATCCTCGTTTCCAAACTGATGGGGACCGTAAATACAGCTCATACGAAACACCGTCGCAGGGATTCCGTATGTGCGGGCATAGTCTACGACGTACTGATCGGCACCCCCCTTTGAACATCCGTAGGGACTGTGAAAGTCAAGAAGCCTCTTTTCACCTATCCCCTCAAAAGAGTCATCGGCAATACTGTACCGTAATCTGTCCTCAACCAGTTGTAAATCGTTTAATCTGCCGTAGACTTTGTTTGTGGATGTAAACAGTAGAAATGGTGGTGTCTTCTGGTCACGAATCGCCTCGAGTACATTGACTGTGCCCCGAAGGTTTACATCGAAGTCAAAAAGCGGATCATCAAGACTCTTGGTCACCGCAACCTGGGCAGCAAAATGATAAACCCGGTCCGCCCCCTTTAGAGCCTCTCTTAAGGCGGCTCTGTCACGCACATCGGCAATCTTAACCTGTAAAGACAACCCGTGGGTGGAAGTGAGCCATTGGAGATTTTTTTCAGAGCCTTTTCTGGAAAGATTATCGTACAGAAGCACCTCATGGCCGTCACAGAGGAGACGGTGACAGAGGTTGGTTCCGATAAAGCCGGCACCGCCTGTGACCACTACCTTTTCCCCGTTTTTCATACTGTCAACCCTCTTTCCACCAGCTCTGCATGCGCCATATCCACCCGGTCATTGGCGATCTGCCCCTCAAGCCACCCTGCGAGCTCAATCAGGCCCTTCTCTAAGGTGACAGATGGTTTGTAGCCAAGTACCTTGCGGGCCAGGGAGATATCTGCGAAACAGTGACGAATATCGCCAACACGGTATTTCCTGCTTATAAGAGGAGTGATCTTCTCTTTTCCCAGCACCTTTGACATCGATGAGGCCACATCACTCACGGTATAGAAATTTCCGCTTCCGATGTTAAAGATTTTTCCTGCAGCCTTCTGAGTTTCCAGCGCAAGCCTGCAGGCCTTCACTACATCAAATACACTCACAAAGTCCCTCTTCTGAAAGCCGTCTTCAAATATCACCGGCTGCCTGTTATTAAGAAAACGGGAGGCAAAGATCGCCATTACACCGGTGTAGGGGTTGGAGAGGGCCTGACGGGAACCGTAGACATTAAAGAAACGGAGAGCCACGGTGGGGATCGCATAGGCGCGCCCGATCATCATGCACATCCGTTCCTGATCATATTTAGAGAGTGCGTAGACCGATGCAAGGGATGGCGGCTTGGTCTCAGGGGTGGCAAGGGGGGAAAGCGCAGTACCCTCAGAAGAGAGCGGCTCCCATAAGCCGGCTTTAAGCTGCCTGAGAGTTCGTTCGGCGCTTTCGATTCTGCTTCCCGCACCGTCTGAATAAAGCCCCTCCCCATAGACACTCATGCTGGAGGCCACTATAAGACGCTCGACATTGCGCTCTAAAAGACTCTCAAGCAGTACGGCTGTTCCAAGGTTATTGGTCCGGGTGTAGTTGTGGATCTGATACATGCTCTGACCCACCCCGACAGAGGCGGCGAAGTGAAAAACGGCAGTGACCCCCCGAAGCGCCTTTTTGACGGCCTCCGGGTCGCTGACAGACCCCTTTACAAACTGTACATCGGGGCTTATATATGATGGCTTGCGGGCATCGGGACCATGCACCTGAGCCGAGAGGTTGTCAAGGATCCTGACCCGGTATCCATGCGCCAGAAGTTCATCGCAGAGATGAGAACCGATAAATCCGGCCCCACCAGTGATCAGTATCAATTTACGCATATTTGCCGCCCAATCTGTTTCGTTGCTAAAAAGGTTCTCTGCTTTTTTAAGCAGCGGCAAGAATCATGCCACAAAGGGCAACCCGTTATTTCAGGTACTTACATTTTCTCTTCTCCTCTGCCATGCTGGAAAACAACCGCACTTCTTTCCCTTCTTTTCTCAATATGGGAAAAAACTCTTTCTCTGAGCACCTGAGACGCCCTCAAATGTGGCACCCGCTTTGCCTAATTTTATTAGTGAGTAAGGGGTTAAACAGGGTGACAGGAGGTTCCATTTTGATAAGGCTCGATACTCTTCAGGATCTTTTAGTGGATCAGCTCCAACACCTCTACTGCGCGCAGCAGCAGATACTGGAGCTTCTCCCGAAGATGGCCCGCTGCGCATCGTCCCCAGATCTCATCAAAACCCTCAAAGAGCACCACATTACCACAGAAAAACAGTTCAAACTCCTTGATGAGATCTTCCATCGACTCTCAATCAGCCACGACCACCAGGGCTGCGAAGGCATAGAGGGGCTTATCAAAGAGAGCCGAAAAATCATCGAACTCCAAGGCGACCCTGCGGTAAAAGATGCCGCCCTGATTGCAGAAGCGCAAAAAGTGGAACACTATGAAATAAGCGGCTACGGCTCAGTGCGAACATTCGCCCGGGAACTTGGCTACAGCGACATTGCCGATCTGCTCCAGGAGATCCTTGACCGTGAAAACGAGGTCCAGATGCAGCTTACGAGTCTGGAAAAAGGCGGCTTTTTCAGCACCGGACTCAACTCCACATCCCCTTAGAACCGATTACTGAAACAGGAGATCATGATGAACTTACCGAATGTAGAGTGGATTAATCCCAAATGGCTGAATGAAAACCTCCACAACCCCGATCTGTCAATTATCGACTGCCAGCCCGATGTTCACGACTACATCAAGGCTCACATAGAAGGGGCAGTCTATTTTAACGAAAACCATCTGCGGGCCTTCAGCGGAAACCTCCCCACCCATTACAGCCCACCCGAGTGTATCGCTAATCTTTTTTCCCTGGCCGGCCTTAAAAGCGACAAGAGCATCGCGGTCTACGGCGGAAACGGTGTGTTCTCAAAAACCGGTGATGGTCTTGAGCAGAGCATGATCGCCTACAGCCTCGCCCGTTTCGGATCATCCCATATCCTTATTCTTGACGGCGGACTGGAAAAGTGGACCCAGGAGGGTTTCAATACCTCAAAGGAATTCCCTGGAACTTCCCCATCCGATTTTAAACTCTCTATTCAGAATGATCTCTTTCTTACTTATAAACAGTTCTGCGAAATTCGAAACAACAAAAACACGACCGTCGTGGACGTACGGCCAAGAGTAATATATGAGGGAAGGGCGATGTGGTCAAAACCGGGACACATCCCCGGCGCTGTCAACCTCCCCTGGCGGGTACTGATGAACCACGACAACCCCAGGCTCCTGCGTCCCCGGCCACAGATTGAAGAACTTCTGCAGACCCGCAAAGTCTTCCCCGATAAAAGTGTTATCCTCTACTGCGGCACCGGACGAGAGGCCACATCGGCTTTCCTTGTACTCAAATATCTTCTGAATTACCCGGATGTAAAAATCTTCGAGGGTTCATTCACCGAGTGGTGCACTCACCCTGAAAACCCGACTACAACCGGTCCAGGCCCGGTTGATAAAATATGATCAACTGGATAATCCTGTTCTTTATTATCAGTGCCATCACCGGATTTATGGCATTCAGCCAAAAGGCCGCCGCATTTGCCGGAATCTCAAGGATTCTCTTTCTCCTCTCTCTCGCCCTTTTACTATTTTCCTTTATATTCCTAATTGCCACAAAAGATATCAGGAGGTAAAAAATGGAAAATGTTTACAAAACAGTCGAGCTCACAGGCACATCTCCAGACAGTATCGAAGATGCTGTAAGAAACGCCATCTCCCTTTCTGCCAAGACTATCAGAAACATGAAATGGTTTGAAATCACCGACCTGCGCGGACATATCGACAACAACCATGTTGATAAATGGCAGGTTACTCTGAAGCTGTCTTTTGAGGTGGATAGAGAATAATTTTGTCTACCAGGACAATTCCACAGGCTGAAAGAGAGATTTAAACAGAAACTTGAATGGTTACCATTCAAGTTTCCGTATTCAATGTAAACAAGCTATATAGAGTTCCGCCAAGCTCCTGTTATTACCCACTCCTGAACAAGAGTTTAAAATTTAACAATCCGTTTTCGCACGCACATATTTTTGTCACCAGTCCCGGATTTAATCGATACTATATAAGAACCACTCGACGGCAAAATGGTCGATGCGTGACCCGACAAATTCAGCACGTGATACCCGGCAGAAACATCACGGATATTGCGAGAAAAAACGATTCGGCCTTTCAAGTCATAAATCTCGATTGAGATATCACTTCTGCTACCGATACCGTACTGGAGCTGGCCATTGAAAAAGCCTACCTGCAAACCATTTGATGACCTTGCCGTATTAGTCGCCTTAGTACTTGTTTGGAGTTTCCACAGCCCTCCATCGGTGTTTAAAGTTGAATCCCAAGCGCCTATAAACTGCCACCAGTTCGTGATTTCCTTGTCGCTCTGGTATGGAATTGTGACGCCACGGCCGGGAATGTTCTGCCGCCAATATACATAAAAATTGCAGTCTGTTTTGCAGAAGTTAAGGCTATATGGTGATTCCGCTGGCGTCCACCCGCTATCTTCCGGCGGGTATGCATAAGTTAAGGACCTCCAGGTATCGACATTGACGCTCTTCTTTTGCCCGGTGCCGTCGGGTTGCCAGTCTTCACAGTCGCTGAGGACGCGGGTCGTATCGTCATAGATATAATGCTGGTCGGTGTTGGGTGGCATGTGGGTCCATCCGCAACGCCCCGTTGTCCAATTGCCGTTGGCGTAGCCGCAGAATTTGTTAATAAAAAGGCGGTCTTTGTAACATATTTTTGGAGAGTCACTTAAGTCTTTTCTCGAGCAGAGATCCATACTGTCATTGAAGTACAATGCACGCCAGATACATTATAACCGTTAGGTGTAGGTGTTGTGCCAGGAAGAACCCAGTTATATCTTCCTGACATACCGGATTAATTTCTATTGAATGAATAGAAGGGCAACGGCTTTACAATAGAGGAGGTCTATTCTGATTCCATAATTGAACTGTCGTCTTCTGATTCAACACTTGAGTCACTATCTTCTGATTCAACACTTGAGTCACTATCTTCTGATTCAACACTTGAGTCACTATCTTCTGATCCAACACTTGAGTCACTATCTTCTGATCCAACACTTGAGTCACTATCTTCTGATCCAACACTTGAGTCACTATCTTCTGATCCAACACTTGAGTCACAATCTTCTGATCCAACACTTGAGTCACTATCTTCTGATCCAACACTTGAATCACTATCTTCTGATCCAACACTTGAGTCACTATCTTCTGATTCATCACTTGAGCTGCCGCCACTAGATACCGATGACTGAGCTTTCAATATCATTACATTAGTAATTCTGTCAATTTTTTTATTAAGACTAAAAAGAACCCCTTCTTTGCGGTATAATGCAATGCTTCCAGTTGTGTCATCGGCTGGTCTCCCATAAGCACGAAGAAGGTCTGATTTTCTTTTCCAATAAGTGATATTACTATTAACTGTTGAAAAATTATCAGAAAGATATTGGATACCTGCTGCAGCAGTTTTAGCCGCGGATGTAAAAGTAACACAGATTTCACCACCACCCATTCGATAAAATTCCTGTGCGATCGAAGGTGAAACCGGCTGGTACTGTTCAGCAAGTCCGGTTATCGGGCTACCTAACAAAGAGGTTATTGTCTTATGACTCATACCGAGGCTGATGGATATATTTTTTACAGTGTCAACCAATCGACTGCCTTCATAAACTTTGACAAGTCCAACCTTTGCAACATGCTGTGGTAATGAAAAAGGCGATGTCACTTCGCTGCACCCCGCCATCAGCAATAAATTTACATATGCTATAACAATAATTCGTTTCATGATGAATTCCTTATATTTGGTATTAAAAATACATGGTAACAGCCAGACTCAGCCTGATAGTAGAAAACTCTTTGAAAAATGGCTTCGCGTCTGCCGGGTGCTTCTGGTCAGTACGGAATATTCCAGATGTCTTGTCACCGTATTCATTGGAATATTCCAGCATTTCAACCTTGTAATCATCCGATGCGGTAGTAACTTTCTCCGGCACAATATATGTTGCACTAATCATTTGACTATTAACCGTCATCTTGCCTTTATATCCGTAAATAAAATTACTGAATAATTCGGCTTCAAGATTCAATCCAACTGAAGGGCTGAGATTCCATTCAAAAAAGCCACTGACTCTACCCCCGAAACCGTTTCCCCTTAGCTTTACATAAGTGTCAACAAGTATGTTATCTCTTAACATACCCTGTGGGATAAACGGTCCTTCAGAGTAACTGCTTTCCCATACCCAGTTATCAATCCTGTTTTCGTAATATTTAACTTGATATACACCGTGTACATACTGCCCCCCCAATGCAACACCGGCATTCACCACCCGGCTTTCGAGAAAAGGAACCCGCAGTCCAATGCCACCAGAGATATTATTCCATGAGTTGTATTCATAAGATTTTTTTTCGGTCGGACCAAAGCGGTGATCAACCCTGCTCCCCACAGTATCCTGGATATCGCTTGTGAAATGGAGTGACAGCTCGTTGTGCTCCCAATTTGCGTGTTGATAATCTGCAAGGACTGAAACGACCATTTTGCGTCCTAACTTCAGACCCAATCGTAAAGAAACATCTGGTGTAAGTGATTTGGGGGAAATTGTGTAACCAGGCTCTGTGATATTGATGTCCTTAAGCGTTGGCAGTGCTTTATTATAGTATTTCCTAAGTTTTTCGTCAGGATCTTCAGAAGCAATAAATACAGGGTATCCGCAGCCTCCGGCAATGGCAATGGAAAGTCGCTTTTCTTTACGTTTTTCAAATTCTTTTTTACGCTGCAGCGCCTTTTCCTGTTCAATAATATATGTTTGGTGGTCACTGTTTGGTTTATTCGCAAGTACGGTTGCACAGTTGGTAAGAATTCTTTTAAGCGTGGGATACATCTCTCCGGAGCGTTCTTCTGATGCCGTGATTACTATAGAGCCAGTAGTAACATCAATCAAGCTGACCGATGCGGCAAATTTATTCTTACCCGTACGGGAAAGCTTAGTTGCGACAATACGGGAAACACCTATCACCTGCCCAGCCTGAACTGCGCATGTTAATTCATCGCAGGCACCGCTGAGTTGAAAAGCCTGCTCTTTAAGTATCTCTTCCATTTCATCCCTTGCCATTACCGAAAAAGCATCGGTTTCCCCAAGACCTTGACGTAGATCGGCAGTGAGCACATCAATTATATCAGAAGCGATGTCGGCACTTGTCGCAGGAAGAACAGAAACTGTGGTGCTGTCAACATTTCTTCCTTCCAAAGCTGCCGCAGTTGTTATATTTACCGCTTGTTCTTTTAAGACCGCTTCAGAAACAGTTTTTGTAGACTCCAGATAGTCCTTTACAAAACCATCAGCCGCAAAGGATACTGCTTCAGATGGAGACATTGCCTGATAATTGCGGGTAAATTCTACTGCTGAAGTGGAAAAATCAAACATTGTAATCGAACAAATCCACTGATCAACTTTATTAAGTGTCACACGCAATCCAAGTCGGGCAACATTTGAGAAATTATTGTCATTGCGTAATACTATCTGGTATGTTGGAGCTATCACCCCAATTTTTGAAATATACGATTTTTGAAGTGAATCAAGAATTGCCTGGTCAAGTGTCGAACCTTCAAATGGAAGAAGAATGCAATCTGCTTTCGTATACGCAAGTGAATTATTCTCGTTATTATCATTCGGCAGGTCAGGAGATTGGATTGATGGTGAATCTGGGGCTGTTGAAACTGACGGCACCAGGTTCTGTTGTTGATTAGAAAAAGAAGAATCTTTCACAGGAGCCAGAAGTGAGTCACCCTCTGAAAACACAGCATTTGCAATGATATGCTTGTAAATGGTCAGGTGGCTTCCTCCGGTAAAAAGCAGGTATGAATTGGGGTCTTCGCGGATTACTATACCTGTAAACACTTTGCCATTATTAGTTGTTATCGTGGCATTTTTTGCATCTGAATTCAGGGCTGAAGCCATAAATAACATCACTGAAATACAAACTAATTTTCCGGACATATGACCTCGATTGTCTTTAACATCTGTAAAAAGGTATTTACTAAAGGATCGATTGAAACGCAGCAATAAGATATATGAATTTACTGGAATAAAGACATATTATAACATACTTTATTGACAAAAACACAACAGGTTAATATAGGTAAAGACAGTCTTATATGCAAGGGTTGACATTTTTTTCAATAATTTTTTGAAATAAACAATAGTCAGTGTTGAATTTACTGATCAATCGCAAAATGATTGGGAAATCATAGTTTTTCACGGAATTCTCAATTAATGACAGTGGTAAAATTATGAGATTATTAACAAGAGTCTCTTCATAGTACAGCTTTCCTTCTACTATATTACCTAACTTATGCACCCGGAACTATAGGGCATAATAGAGAAGGCCGAACAAGAATGCAGAAATGCTTGTTTAAAATTATTCTGGTTACGCTTATAACAAACACTCCGTTATTCGCTGAATTGACAGGATATTCTGTTCCAAAAAATCACAGAACATATCTGGGCCAAACAAGTGACTATTTCTGCCCGACCCCTTCTGATTCTTCATTTAAATTTATTCTGGGAATTAATGGCGGTTTGAATGGTTTTTACCACAACGGCTTGCTTGGTAATATTCCAACCGTAGCCGAAAGCAATTTATTCATAATTTTTCGATTAATCGGCAGAAATCAGATTCAAATTGACGGTGGTTATTATGGATTTGATGATTGGCAAAATAAAGTGAATATTGGCATAAATTACATCTATGATTTTTCAATCCCCTTGGCAGGCTTGACCTGCATTGCAATTTCACCGGGTTTTCATTTCCTTGGCCTTAACCGATCAGAATCACCTGTATTAAAAAATGGCCAAGGGCATTCAGTTTATGAAACTGATCTGCATACAGATGTTTTCTATCAGACAAATCTGAATTCAATCTTATCGTACCAGTTGAAAGTACGTATTTCTAAATTATTCGGAATTATCGAACCTTTTCTTTCCTTTTCAGTTTTTTATCACCAGGACCATTTCATTCAAAACGGTTCTTATTACTCTGAAAACAGATGGAATTATACAGAAACAGAAAACGTTAATTATAACGGTACAGATTTATCGATTCATACGGGTTTATCACTGCTTGGGAGGAGAATACCTTTTTTTCTAAATTTATCAGTTGGAATCAACCCCGGATATACAAAGCCGTTTAATAATATTCCTTCGCCTGTTTCTCTTTCTGTTGGATACAGATTTAAACCACAATAAAAAGATGGGGCGGAATGCATGAAGTTATGCGGCCACTGGCCACTCTAAGAAATAAACCAAGAGCCCACGCCTGAAGAAAGAAGAAAAATGGAAATCAAAATTCAAGAAGCTGATTTAACTGATCAAACGCACCAAAATGCTATTGTGACTTTACTAAACCTATATGCATTAGATCTGCAAGGCTATAAAAAAAGTTTGCCGGAATCCGTTTTAAAGGACCTTATTCCGGAAATGCGCAAAATTCCAACTTCAATGGTATTTCTGGCCAGTATCGGACAGGATTTTGTCGGAATGGCAATTTGCTTTTTAGGATTCTCCAGTTTTTATGCTCGTCCGCTCATCAATATTCACGACTTCACGGTAAAAAAGGAATTCAGGCGTAAAGGTATCGGTAAAAAATTAGTTGAGGCAATCCAGAAAAAAGCACAATTTTTAAACTGCTGCAAGCTTACGTTGGAAGTCCAGGAAAAAAATGTATCGGCACTTCGACTTTATGAAAATTGTGGTTTCGAAAGAGCGATTTTGGATGAATCTGAGGGGCAGGCACTTTTCTTATCCAAATATCTGACTCAAAGGTTATGATTTGAAAATTGAATCTTTTAAAGTTTGGTAAATGGATTCAAAGATAATACAGAATTTCTACAGTTCTTTCAAGAATGCACAATTTGGATCGAATCTGAAGATAATTTGAAACATATTGAAATGACAAACCGAAAAGGCATATAATCCGACAAAGCCGAAGTCGGCAAAGACAGTTGCCTGCAATCGCCATGTTCATGCCTGGCGCGGAAAGGATGCGCATCATGCGCGGGACAGTCCACGCTCGAATTTCAGGTTTTCAAACATTCGGCAACAATGTCCACAGTACCGATGTCACTCCGCGGGGATAATATTTACTGGCCCTGGCTTCACCTTTAACAATCTGATCACTGAAAGCATAATAACTATTTCTGTTATCAAGAAGCCATGAGACATGTGCAGCATCGGCAACCGCCCCATTTTCCCCCGGATCAATTTTCAGAATCTCTGATGCCACAAACTGACATAGAAATATCTTACTGAGCCATGAATTATCGCTTGTAGATGACAGTTTCCAGCCCCCGTCATCAAATAGACAAGTCCCCTTTTTCAGGATCACCTCCAGATGCTTCTTTAGAACCTTCAGGAGATTCCCGTTTCTGCCATCTATATCAACTTCCTGAGTTAAGCCCGCAACCCATGGGAAAACCAGACCCTCTATCGCAGAAATTATCGCCTGTCTTGAGTCCTCTTCCAGAATAGCCGGTATGTACCCTTCATCATTTACGCTTCCGATCAGGGTTGCAGAATTCAATGATGCCTGTTTTTCTGATTTTTCACTGAGATCATCACAGCCCATTTCTCTGAAAAGATTACTCATCAATACATACGCGGCCCAGCATTTCACTGCCAGGTAGACATTTCCCCTTGCCTGACCAAGTGATGGATCAAGGCTGTCGTAGGTGGTTATCTCCGCTCCGCCCTCAGTCAGACTGCTGTCAAGCTGCATTATTCCGCGCCGTTTCAGCGGATCAGGATTATCCCTGTTGATCATGCTTCTCAGACAGTTTCCGAAAACCGATCTATTCTCCTCAAACCAGCTTCTGTCCCCGGTCCGAAGGCAGTAAACAGTTGCGCAGATTATCCAGTTTACAAGCTGCTCATGTGTCATATAAGAAAAACAACTGTCAAGCCCGGACAGTTCATAAACCGAAGTTCCAGGTCTGGTAAAATGATTGGATACTCCCATATCATGGGTGAAACTTATTCCCCCCGGGTATTCCCTGCTCTCACCCGGGAAACGGGTTTTATCCGTATAGCTGTATCGACTCACATACTGATCGAGCAGATTCTTAACAGTCCATGGATTCATTTCTATTTCATAGATGAGCTGATCGACTGCCAGATCAAAAGTATTCATCATCCGGTATTCGCCTTCATTTACAACCCAGACCGGCTTTCCTTCCGATATAAGAAGCTCTGTTGATCCGTAGTAGCTCTTGATAGCGTGTGTCACCAGAAAACGTCTGTCTTCACTGAGGCCCTTACCATCGGTCATTTCATCAGAACTGAGAGCAGATTTTCTGTACCACTCATAGTTGTCAAGAGTATGAGACACGACCTCCTCAACGCTCTTGAAAAATCTGGTATAGTAATAGGATGTATCTATCCCGGATGTAGCTCTGCCGCCGCGGAAAAAGCCTGCTGCAAGATGGAATGTCCGTTTTTCACCTGAAGGCACCTTCATGAGAATCAGTCCGGTACTTCCCAGCCCAAACGATAGATTTTTTTCGTTATTACAGGTCAGGATATTTTCTGCCGAGAACCCCAGCCCCGAAAGCACTCCTTTATCACGGGTTCCTACCGCGATGTGAAGTCCCTGTCCGATACCGGTAAAAGGGTCTTCTGAACTGCCCTTATAAAAGCGCATCGCAGAATAGGGATCTTTACCTGTAAAACCAAAAAATGCTGTCCTGGGATGGGAGCATCTGCTGTTATCAACCGATATTTCAATCAGGACCGCAGGTGTTATAACCCGTTTAAGCTCTTCAGGATCTGCAGACAGGGGGTCAGGTATGGGAAATACCGGCGTATAGATCGTAAAAGAAAGGTCTCCTGAATGCCACGTGTCGCTTCCAACCCTGAAATCACGGGCGATTTTCCCGTCTGTAAATTCATTCAAGATCTGCGGGGTATCATTTTTCGTCTTTTCAGGATCAAACCTTTCACTGCCGGAACCGGTGCCCTCATAAAACGGAAAGGCATCAAAAACTGAGTCACTGTTTTTTCTCTGTAAACCAATAAAAACACTTTGGTCGGCAGGCGATGATAATTCCAGCCCAAAACCGCCCTTTGCACCTTTATATCCAAGTGTAAATGAGGCAAATGCCCCTGGCGGGGAATGATGCGCGTTAAAGAAAATATCATTCATGTGGTGCTCTTTCTGGTTTTTGTGTTAAAATCAGGTTCTTTGTAAAATAGATCGGGAATGACGAAGGTACCATTTTATTCCTGAATCGGGGTCGGTATCGGAATCGAAATCCCAAACTCTGAAGAGACAAGAATTTTCCGCCGCGGTCGAGGGCGACCGTGGCACACGGATCGATTAAACCGGCTTCCGGGGACACAATGGGACATGAGATAAGAATTCGATGAATTATCGGATGTTTGAAATAACGATACCGATGCCGATACCAATTCCGGCGCCGAAGGGAAAAACTTCCTGCTTGCGACTTTCAGCTCTTGACTCTTATTTTATATTTCTTCACTAAGGTTTTTGTGAGTACCGGGTGCCGGTTGTTAAATTTATAAATATCAAGCACGTAATCGCTTTAATAACCGTTTTAAGTGCATTAAAAGGAAAATTTATATGCCGATGTACGAGTTCTACTGCAATGATTGCAACACTATCTACACGTTCTTCTCCAGATCCATAAACACCGAAAAATCACCTCAATGTCCAAAATGCCACAAAGATGGCCTGAAGAGAATGGTGTCAAGGTTCGCGGTAACCGGAAGCAGCAAAGAAAATGATGCAGATCCGGGAGAACATGATTTACCGTTCGATGAATCAAAGATGGAGAGGGCTCTTGAATCTCTGGCTTCTGAGGCAGAGAGCATAAACGAGGATGATCCACGGCAGGCTGCGGACCTCATGCGCAAGCTATCCAGCATGACAGGGCTGAAACTTGGAGACAAGATGGAAGAGGCGCTTTGCAGGATGGAATCCGGTGAGGATCCTGAGGCAATCGGTCAGGAGATGGAGGGGCTGGATGAAAACGAGCTGTTCAAAATTGATTTAGCAGGAAAGGCCGGTTCACGGAAAGCAGCACCCGCCAGGGATGAAACCATTTATGATATGTAATGATATCCGATTCCGGTAGAGACATCCGGCCGGATGTCTCTACACACCACCTACGCAACCGAAAATCACATCCCATTCATCCCTGCGTAGATTTTCTCAACGAATTCCTTTTTCCCTGATTCATTCGTGCCTGTTATTCTGATCAAAACCACCTGGCCAGGCCAGTCTGCGCTGAGCTGAAGGCTACTTGACATTCCAAACGAACGGGTTTTGAGTACCTTTCCATCAACCCCGAACACCTTTACGTTTCCGGATGTCATCTCTGGAAAATCGATTTTTATAACGCCTTTGTTCTGAGAAACCATAACCCCTTGTTTTTTCACAGATGAGGCCCGGCTTCTTGTCTTGACAGCCGGAGGCTGAAGTGCTTCCAGTGCTCCTGAAAGGAATACCAGCGGGGCGTTCCAGTTTATAGCTATTTCGTTTGACGCATACGAGCAGGCCCGGTCAACATAGGAGAGTGCAGGATGTGAGGACTGGTAAAAATCACAGTCTTTCAAATCCTCTTTGCCGGGATTGGGACCGCCGGCCAGAAATCCAGGTATCGGTTCATCTATATTGTCACCGTCTGATGGTCTGTGGTGAATCAGCATGGGAGTTTTATCCCCAAAGCCTGTGACATAGGAGTACCCTGTCGGGTTTCTTCCAAGCAGATAATCAAGTTGATTTATGGCAGAAGCTTTGAGAGAGAGATTGCCAGATTCCAGAAATCCAAGCACCATTGCCATACCCTGATTTGCAGCTACAGAGTTACTTCCCCAGTAGTAATCATCGGAGGTCATACTTAACGAATATGCATTGGAATTGCAGCGTCCGGCATATTCAGAAGCAAGTGTCTGGATTTTACTATTGATACTAGCCTGGGTCACCACGGATGTAAGATTCTCTCTGTTTAGAAAGAGTGAATAAAGCCCTAATGTCGCCACCTCAGGCCAGCCGGGAATAGAGTATTCGGGGTTCAGCTGTCCGGAAGTATATGCTATTGTAAAGAAGCTGTCGAGTTTTGTGGAAATATAAAGTTCAGTTGCGGCCCACTGGAATTCATCTTTTACATTTGAATTACCGTACTCACCTGTGGTGACATCAGGGTTGAAATCAGTATTGAGCTGCTTCTGGTTGTAGAAAACAGATGGATATTTACGGGCCCAGCTCCATGCATCAAGAGATGCCCTCAGGCACTTATCTGCAAACCCTTGTTTCTGTGTTTCGAATTTTTTAAACACCCGGTAGGATTGTGCCATAACTGCAGCAAAATCCAGTGCCGCAGCAGAACTTTTCATCACCACATACCGATCATCCGTATCCTCTTCAGGCATAATCATATCGCAAAACCCTGCAGTTGTAAGCTTGTGGTACACACCACCATCCTGAGGATCCTGCATAGTGAGCATCCACTCGATATTCCACAGAGCCTCATCGAGCAGATCAGGAATCTGATTGCCAGATTCCGGGATATTCAAACTGAGAGTATCATAGAAATCCGGAAACGCTTCATAAGCGGCAAGCAAAGTGTATGTAGTAATACCTGAGTTTACAATGTATTTACCATAATCTCCTGCATCATACCAGCCCTTGGGAGAAGAGATGGTTGAGTTGGCCGCCCTGTTCCCGGAAGCAGCAGAAGGGTGAATCAAAACTGCATTATCGGGATGCCCAGCGCTTCTGGCCCACCTGCCCGCATGCTGAGACTCAAGAGCGGTAGAGGCCCGGTTGAAATAGAATGCCTTTATGCTCGCTTTGGCTACACTTAGATGAACATCATGGGAGATCCGGAACTCATAGGAATCGGGGCAGCCCTGAACACGGACCTTAAAATTTCCAGTGTCTGAAAATGTAGTAAAATCGGCAATCCGGGCATTTTCCCCCGAAGCATCCCAATACTTTGAAGCTGAAAGGGCTCCGGAAAAAACCTTCTGATTCTGAGAATTATAGAGAAAAAAGCTGTCGCTTGCGGCACCGACAGCAACCGCCTTCTTTAATTCCTGTGGGTAAAAACCGGTCTGATTGATGTTTATGGCAGCAGAAAATGAGGATACTGCACTGCCTGCAATCAGAATGGCTGATACAAAAAACCGGATATTCATAGGACCCCTTTCAATGAGTTCTATTAAATATAGTGAAATAAAGGGTATAGAGTGTTCATGTAATGTGAAGCAACCCCGCTCTTATTAGCTCAGGAAATTACGTCTTTCTTTTAAGTCATTTAAAATAAACCTTGTTATGTATCCAGCAATAGCATAAAAATGCTTTACCTGTTAAGGTGGAATAGGTTATTCATTCGCGGTCAGGAATTCAGAGGCCCGACCGTTAGGGAGGGCTTTTTTCTGAGTTTAACCACGAAATACACGAAACACACGAAATGTCAAAAACTGGAAAATTTTCTATTTTCTTTCCTGTGTATTCTGTAGTTTAACCTCTTCAGCGAAAACTCTCATGTGCCAGTGCGCAAATTCCTGATCAATTTCAAACAGCATAAATTTGGAAAGAGCACAACAAATACTACGGATTCACTAAAAATTCATATTGGGAGTTCCGAATATAGCCTATATTTTTTACTATGCGTTCTTAACTGGAGGAATCTATGAAAACACTTGTGGTCTATTACTCAAAAAGCGGCAACAACAAATTTCTCGCGGGAAAAATTGCAGAAAAACTGGGAAGCGATATTGAACAGATAGTTCCGAGGCTTAATGCCTTTGCGATTCAGGTTCTTTTTTCATTAATCGGCAAAGGCATGGGGATAAAGGCTCCCGCTCACAGTATCAGTGAGTACGAAAAGATTGTGATCTGTGTTCCGATCTGGATGGGAAAGCTGATCTATCCGGCTTATGCCTTCATCACCCGGTTTTTAAACAGTATAAGAAAACTCTATTTTGTGACCTGCTGCGGAGGTGATGAATCGGAGAAAGACAGCCGCTTCGGATATAACGCTGTTTTTAACAGGGTCAGAAACATTGCCGGTGACAAGTGCACCTTATGCGAAGCATTTCCGATTACCCTTGCCCTTCCTGAGGAGAAGAGAAAAGACAGCGAAGCGGTTATGAAGGCCCATTTGTCAGATAACAATTTTACAGGTGATTTTTTAAATAGATTTAATGTCTTCACTGATAAGGTAATTGAAAATTAATCTGGAGTAATATGAAATACCGAAAAATGGGCTCTCTGCCCTGGGAAGTTTCAGCACTTGGTTTTGGATGCATGCGCCTGCCGACCTCAGGCCTCCTGCATAAAGTAAATGAAAAATATGCAATTGAGATCATTCGATATGGAATCGATAGAGGAATAAATTATGTGGATACCGCATGGCCTTATCATCTGGGTCAGAGTGAAACAGTTCTCGGTAAAGCCCTTAAAGACGGGTACAGGGGAAAGGTGCATCTGGCAACCAAGCTTCCCATGTTTCTTATTAGGAAAGAAGAGGATTTTGACAAATACCTCAATCAGCAGTTAAGCAGACTTCAAACCGATTGCCTTGACATTTACCTCTTTCACATGCTCAACCAGGTCTATTTCGATAAAGTAAGGAGATTCAACCTGATCTCCAGAATGGAAAGAGCGCGTGAACAGGGCAAAATTAAACACATTGGGTTTTCTTTTCATGATACCCTCCCGGTATTCAAGGAGATCATCGACTTTTACAACTGGGACATGACTCAGATTCAATATAACTATATGGATACATCTATCCAGGCCACCACTGCAGGCCTTCAGTATGCCGCTGAAAAAGGGATTGCGGTAGTAATAATGGAGCCGCTCAAAGGCGGTCAGCTCGCCAATCCGCCATCAGAAGTCAATACGATTCTCAAGTCCGCACCAGTTTCCAGAACACCCGTAGACTGGGCTCTTCAATTTTTGTGGAACCGTCCGGAAGTCTCGTGCGTTCTCAGCGGCATGGGAAATAAAAAGATGGTTGAAGAAAACTGCAACAGCGCAGATACCTCCGGCATTGGCCTCCTCTCTTCATCAGAAAACCGGATTATCGAGGAAGTCGCCCAGACATACAGAAAGAAAGTCATTGTTCCGTGTACCGGCTGCAGATACTGCATGCCCTGCCCGTCAGGCGTTGATATTCCACAGAATTTTGCATTGCTGAACAATAAATCATTCGGTTCCGAGGGCAAGTTCAGCAGCAGAATAATCCAGTGGATAGTTACCCGAAATTATAAAAGACTGGCTAAAAACAACTAGAATCCTTGGAAAACAAAGGACGGGCTTCGCTATGTTCAAAATGCAACGCCTGCATCTCTAAATGCCCACAGCAGATCAGGATTCCTGAATTACTGGAAAAAGTATCCGATGTATTTGACAGGGGAAAATCTATCGCTTCAGTCAGACAGAAGCAATGCCCCTGATTTTTACATCCCGGGGAGACAATATGAATGAAATGAGAGCTTTAATAGACCAGATCGATGCATTTGCAAAAGAAAGAGACTGGGACCAGTTCCACACACCAAAAAACCTGGTAATGGCATTGTCAGTTGAGGCCGCGGAACTGGTGGAGGAGTTTCAGTGGTTGACAGCAGAACAGAGTGCCAATTTATCTGATGTTAAAAAGGAGAGGGTAAAGGATGAGATCGGAGATATCCTTAATTACACCCTGCGTCTCTGCAGCAGGCTTGGAATTGACCCCTCTCTGGCTGTAACCGACAAGATAAAGAAAAACGCGGTAAAGTATCCTGTCGAAAAATCAAAGGGCTGCATGAAAAAATACAATGAGATATGAGTGTTCCGGCGAAGACCGGGACATTCACTTCAGTCTGTCATTCCGGTGGAGGCCGGAAACCATCTTACTCTATTCCAACCATTCATGGATGCCGTTCTTCAACGGCATGACGATTTCGTGACGGTGGCGCTGAAAGGTTACTTATGTGAATAACATTACAGCCGCACTCCGTCATTCCGGCGAAAGCCGGAAACCATCTTCTTCTGCTCCAGCCATTCCTGGAAGCCGTTCTACTCTACGGACGGACTATCTTTATAATTTTAGAACTCCTGACTTGCGACTTGCTACTTGCTACTTTCCCTTACATGCTTGAATTCTTCAAGACTACAACCAGTTTTAATCTACCTACAGTTCGTCAGTGCGGCCGCAAGGGCGGTTGAAAATGTGATGAACATACCAGCCTTTACAACTGGTGGACAACAAGGGGTGATAGCGCAAGACCGGCGTCCTCGACGGGCTGGAGCGAAAGAGGGGGCACCCTCTTCCAGAAGACAGATGACAGAAGGCAGTTGACAGATAATCAGAGAGTGTAAGAGGAAACTACGTCTTCCAGGAAATCTTTATTCAAATATTGCGGATTAGCGAGAAGATTACAGAAGGGAGAGTTCAGCCCTGAAAAAAGGCCTCACATCTCCCCTTCACCCGATTATTTTGCACCGAATGATCTGCAGAAAAGCTCTTCAATGGCCTTACGGCTCTCATCTGTAAGCTCTCTGGTTCCTGTACCACAGAAAGTAGTTTCATGGATTACGGGTGTGTCCCCGACCCATTGTCCCTGTTTCCAGGTAAACCATTCGTTTTTAACTTTGTCAAAAACGTGAACATTTCTGTTGAAGAACTTTCCAAGCTCAACGCCCCAGCCGGTTCCACCCTCCACGGTGTTGTCATCCCGAATGATACCAACAGCGAAGATCTGCATCCCGTTATTGACTATGTGGTATATGGATTGAAAGACCCGCTTTGTTACACTGCTGAAGTTGTACTGACGGTTCATGTGCTTTGAGACGATCTCCATGCTGACATCGCCCTGCTGCAAAGCTTTATCATCAAGCATCACAACATTCTTCGATCTTTTGATAAAGTGGCCCGCATAGGAAAATTCGATTTCCTTAATGCCCCACTTCTCAGCACATTCTCCAAAAAACGTTTCTGCGCCCACGTGGCCGCCACTGTAAAAAGTGCATTCTGATGGCTTCAACATCTAAACTCCTTGTACTATAATGTTTAAAGAAACGGCTTGGAAAATACACTATGGGTAAGCCAGATAAGCAGAATATTTCTGATATTAGAAAAAGGGGCTAAAACCTCCGCCCATTTTCCATTCTACTGAACAATTGCTTCTACTTTCCTGAATTTTTTCATCTCGTTTATCCCCCCGTATTCCATGGCCCCCCGCCAAACCATGCTCAGATGCATTTCTTTCATATCAATTATCACTGTCTGCAGCTTTGGCCATAACTCTTTTCTGCCCTCTCCCACATCAAGGGTCATCACCGGCACCTGTCCCGGAAGAGAAAATTCAAAAACAGAGTATTGACTGTTCAGGTTAGTCAATCTGACATGTTCATCTCCAGCCAGCTCTTTTCCCCATAGCCCCTCAGAGGCTCCCTGAAAAAAACGGGGGTCCGCCACAAATATTCCTTTTTGGTCAACGCGATCTGTTTTATCAATTTTTAGAACCGAAAGACCGGCATAGGTATATCGAGGATAAAAATCGCGCCTTGTCCATCCTAATGAAACTGCCCCGGGAGCAGAGTTCCACTTCTGCGGCCCGGAAATCATTAGAGTCTCTGGGGTAACCGGAGAAAGCGGATCCTCGATTCGCGGGATCTCAATCGATTCAGGCTCAATGGAAGCGCCCCTGAAACAAAACCCCTTCCCTATCGGGTTAGGTGGATAAACATGCATCACTCCATACTTATCACGTGCAAATCCTCCATAAGCCTCTCTGTACCCCAGCTCCATCTCTGAAAAAGGAAGTGGAGCCCTGAAACCCAGCCTTCCAAAGGCCCCGACAAAAACTTTCCGCTTCCCGTAAACTTTAACAGTCTTATGAAGCGGCCCCGCCTCGACTATACATTCAAAACAACAGGCACATTTCCCCGCTGGCGCACAGGCCTTTGCAGCAACTACAACATCGGTAGATGGTTTGAAAGCAACCAGGTCGGTTTCTTCGGCAATTTCCGAGTGAAGCATCATCGATGGATCACAATACCGGTCAGCCTCAACAAGGGGCAACTGATTATCCGATACACTTACTTTCCCCTGACAAATATCATAGGTCAATTTAGCAATGACCGATAAAACCGGAATTCCGTTTTGATCACAACCCGGGACAACAGCTTTCTGCCACTCCATCCCCGATACGCTCCTTTAATTGATCATTACAATTCCGCCCTTTACAGTTGTCATCCCGCCGGCGCTGATCTCCGCAGATGCCCCTGCAGATGCCTTCAGGTTTACATTCCCCTTTATCTCTGTACTCATGCCCTCTATTTTAACCGCTGTCTTTGCATTGGTTTCCACCTGCAGCGCATCAATTTTATAGCCTGCAGTCGCTTTTTGCTCAATATTCAAAGCAGCAGCCTTCAGTGCCTGTGCCGCCTTTATCCCGATTTCACCCGATGAAGACTCAAGATACAGATTTGCACCTGATATCTCTATTTCACCATCGGCATTGAGCTGCAGTTTTCCCCCCGTGTTCAAGACGATACCGGTTTTATCCAGAGATAAAGTACTCTGCTTGTCTTTTAAGACAATTTTCTCTTCCTCATCATCCAGATCAATAATCAGCCCTTTCCCGGACTTCAGGGTCATTCTCTTTCCCTTATCATCGGTACGTATTACATGTCCACCACCAGTACTTATCACAATGCAGTTTTCGTTATCTTTACTGCTGATAGACAGTGTGTTCTCTCCGCAGGTCAGAGAGATCCCGCTGTTTTTCTCATCGATTACGATGTGCTTTTTACCAGATGTCCTTAGAAGCAGCAACCCTTTTTCATCATCCATCTCAAGACAAAAACTTCGGGGGGTAATCAGACGTACCCTCTGTTTTCCGCTTGTATCATCCATGAGAAGTTCGTTGCCTCCGGCGGTCCTTATTATATTCTGCTGCTTGTTTGTACTCACTACCGGTGAGATGGTGTTTGCGTTTGGAATTGTCCCCAGCCCCAGAGGCTTGCTTGGATCACCGTCAACGCAGGCAAGCACCATTTCTGTTCCCTGTTTTGATGGAAAGTGAATGCCGTACTGTGTGCCGCTGCTTGGCTGGGCAAGCCTTATATACTTTGAACCTGCGCAATCGTTTTTCTTTCCGGATGCATCAAACGGGAGCCTTATTTTGTACCTTCCCATTTCATCAAGACAAGCATACTCCTGATCATCCGACTCAACCATCCCGGTGAAAATGCCATGTACTTTGGGTACGAAAGCACTCTTCCCGGGGGCAAAACAGGCCGCTCTTTCACCGGGAATGCAGGTAAACTCATTTCTGTACACGTGGCTTTCTGCACCGTTTGAGTGTCCGCCTGAATGATCTACGCCTGTGAGGAGACAGGATACATTGAAATCATTCCTGAAATGCTCTTTTAAATTGAAGCGCATCCCTGCCCTGAATCCTCTTTTGTTACCGGTTCCATTCATTACAATCTGCTGTGATACAATTTGTTTGTAAAGCACCTCTGCAGCGCTCTGCATTTCA
>Ga0123335_1001185_pt1 | contig 43387 bp, 15 predicted proteins | sample BiotimSIPDNA_2_FD_89707 | JGI IMG/M metagenome (GOLD analysis project Ga0123335, IMG submission 89707) | Anaerobic biogas reactor microbial communites from Washington, USA - Biogas_R2 time_0 SIP DNA | ecosystem: Engineered > Bioreactor > Anaerobic > Unclassified | place: Washington, USA...
ACGGGGAGGGTGTTGCCCTGCATGTCCGATTTCCATATACCATCCTTTTCTACGCCCGCCGGATTTTAAACTCACCAATAAATTAGTTTAATTAACGGAGGAAAACGGACTCGATCTCAGAAAAGGGGGGGCACTGCAATGGATAGTTTTTTCTTTTGCTATCCAGTCGCTTGTTGTGCCCGCAGACTGGCCATTATGCATATGAAAGCGAAACGACTCAGGCTAGCCTCAGTAATATTCTGACAGTTGAGATGAATAATGCAAACGGTTCTGCTGGAGCAGCCAGCGGATGGGATCTGATAAGAGTAAACCAGTTAAACATTACTGCAAAAAGCTCTGGCTCCTATACTGTAAATGGCAACGATACATTAACCCATAATAATAATGGGCGATATGTTATTCGTCTGAAAAGTATACCATCGGGTGCTGCTGATCAGGCTGATCTTTCTGCAGAGCAGTTTGATCCACTAAAGTCATACCGCTGGAAAATTCTCGAGTCAACTGAAGATATCGCGATAGAAGGCAAAAAATTCGATCCCAGTGTTTTTATTGTAGATACTGCAGATTTTGAAATTGCTGGCGAGTACTCAAACAAAAAAGCTGAGGATGTAGCTGGCGATGGCATTGACAGTAATGGTGACGGTGATGACGATGGTGATGATGACGATACAGATGATGGTGGTCTGAACATACTCTTTGGCGGCAGGTTTGCTGTTGAGCTTGGTCAGGACAGGAGATCACTTTATGTTAATTATATCAGTCCCATCCAGCCTGAAAACCCTGCTGTAATAAATGTAAGTGCAAACGGAGAATTGCTCTGGAATATCAACGATGTCAATGGTAATTACCAGGTGCTTACAGATGGAACAGCGGGCCTATTGAACAGATTCAGACATGACCAGTTCTTTTCGGAGGAATACGAACAGCTAGGGCATGATAAATATGCCAGGATAGATTTTTCTGGAGCAGGAGTATTGACATCTGATACAACGTTTAATATCAGAGTTCGCACTCTCTCTTCAACAAGGAATGCCCTTTCGCTGTACGGAGCAGGAAGTTTCGGCCCGCTTTATAACTTCGATTTTTCAAAACCTTACTCCTGGAAAATTGCAGGTTCCATATCAAATTTAGTAGTGCGCGATTCAAACAGAACATCGGCTGATAATAATGTGAACCAGACAAACGAGATTAACAGTCTTATTAGTGAGGACAAAATCAAGCTGGACACATCCAATTTTGTTGGGGCCGGTATGGATTCTCTTCGGAAGGAATTAACACTTGAAGTAAGCAATGGAAGTCTTATACTCAAATACACACCACGATTTATTGAAACGCCTGAATCAAAATATAGTCTGGATAACTGGGAAACCGACACGCCGAGAGCTCCGGGTGAAAATAGAATAAATCTCGCTACCAGAACAGGAGATGTAATCGGGCTTCAGCTTTCCCGTTTTTTTGCAGCTGGTGCTTCAGATTTCCAGATAGTTACAGGCGACAATGGTTATGGTGTAAGCGGTGCAGGAGACTTGCTCACTAAAGCTAATGAGTTTAAAATCATCCGTGATCAGGGGGGCGTTACAGGTGATGTCCTCTACTTTATACCATATATAACTGATAAAATTGCTACATCTGTTCAGCAGCAAACAGATAGAGGTTTTACTGGAATAACAAAATTCAAGGTCACTGCCATGGTTAATGGTAGTTCAGCAGCAAAAGTGTTTCGGATCCGTGTCGATGCCGGTTATGGAAGACTATATCTGGATTCTTCAGTTGGAAATGATGCTACAAACAATGTCAGTGATATCATAAAAGTAAAACAGAGATTAAAATATTTCGGGATGCCGGTGACAAGCGTGCCATTTGCCACTGTAAACAGCAATGATATAAATGGGATAAGGCACGCTCTAACCGATTATACATCTATAACTGTTGATGCGTCAGCTCCAGGAGATTTTCCCGGGGGGGCAGTCGTAAATGATAAGCTTTATCAGGCTTTAGGAATTTTTGGGGCTGCTATTAAAGGAGTCGCCAATAGCATGAAAGACAATAAGGCCGCCAACCCGGATATTCCTGCTGGAGGGAATTACGGGGATTATAACTTCAGCGGTATTTTCCAGCCTGGTGTGGTAACTACAATAGATCCAGATAATTATAAAGATACTATCTATCAGTGGCTCTCATCTTCAAATGCGCCATTCTGGATGGAAGTTGTTGAACCGTCAGTTAAAATCGGCGGTGTTGATGGTGACTATCGGGGAGATTTCAATTATACTCCAATGTCATCCGGTTACGGTGTTGCTGATGCACTGCAGTCAGAACGTTTTGGTACAAATTGGGCTGCGAATGTAATCTATTTCATGAGTAAACAGTATGATGGTCAAGTGCGGGTTTCCGGACTATCGTTTATCAATGGTGGCGATAGCGCATTTCACCGCAATCATGAGAGTGGAACCAGTATTGATGTATCAACCAGTTGGACAAATTCAACCACCACAAAAACCCGTATTTTGAATGCCCTTGGCGGGTATACTGATCTCTTAGGACATGATCCTATTGATGCTGCCCATATTCAGAATTCAGTTTACAGCCTTCCGCGTATTAAGGATAAATATCATCATTATCATTCTGATATCAGAGTTCCTATCCTGAACGATATGTTCTATAAAATGGAAGCCCAGGCATTTTATGAACTGAAAAGCATGCAAATGGTAAAGAGGTCCAACAACACACTTCAGGGAGCAGATTCATACCGGTTGCATGCTGTAAATGGGATGGTTCTTACAGATGACCAGATTAACAGCTTTTTTGTAACTAATGAGCTGTATTTGGGCAATAACACTACCTTGAAAGTAATAAGCCAAAATGACTTCCAGACAATGGGAAGATTTTGCTTTATGACAGCCGGTGATCAGGATGTCGAATTAACATTTGTTGTTACTGATGAAGATCCTTTCATTGAAGATGGAAACCAGGGTAAAGATCTTAAGCACCTTGTTACAGTTACATTTGAACACAATACAAACGCTCCTGTTTCACTTATTGAGGCACAACGTGGTGTTGGCGCTGCCGGAAATCGTATTGACAATAACCCGACGGATGTTATCCTTACCAAGGCGAGGCTCAATAATCTTGGCTTCAGGGATAATGCTAATAATCAGCTGGTGCTAACAGGCGATAATGCAGCCGCAGATGTATCGTTCATTCAAGCGCTTACAAATTTCCAGAAGGCAATCAGAGCTGCGGGATTTGTCCCGGACGGGAAAATGGGAAAAGACGGTAATAACGCCTGGTATACAACAGGAACAAAACTCTGGAGCATGAATGCGCCGAGAATAGTAACTGTAAATGGAATAAGCGCACGGTCAGGAAACATAACTTCTAATTATGTCAAAGCATTTGCAGATGCTGTACCAACCAGTTCGGGTGCTATGGCGTGGAATGTGATCGGTTTCAGTACCGCGACTGCATTACCGGAAACTTCGGAAATGAACACTGCGATTAATGACAGGCGGGCATTTAGAGTATGTGTACAAACACCAGAAGCGCTTGCAACGGCAATTAACGAATATTTTGCATCCGATGCATCAAATTCAGGAACCGCCGTCGAGATAAGGAAAGTCTATGTTAATCAGAATATTGACCTTGCAACAATTGCTGGTGCCAGTGTTGTACCAGCCAAATTGGCACAGAGCGCTGATATCGGTGAGGAAGAGTTTATAGTTGAATTGATAATTACAAATCTGAATATGGCTCCGACATTCGAAGTTTCACTAGCTGCTGGAGATCTGATTAATCAGATTGGTGGCGAACTTTTCAACTTCGGGGCAGCAGTTCCGGATGCAGGTGTTTTACCTCAGCTAGGGGCAGGAGCTTCTGATTGGTTTGATTCCTTTTTCAAGCAGCCCACAGCACTTGGTAAAGCCCTGAACTCAAGTGGAGACGGGTTTTCTGCTGGCGGAATATTTGATTTCAGTTCTTCGCTGTCTTCTTATTTTTCTGAAGCCAACAGCTTCGGAGGTGCCACATATGAAGGAATGGCGGCGGCTGTAAAGACAAAACTTGATTTCTTCTTATCCCTGTTTCAGCAGAAGGATTCAAATATTAAGGTTTATTTTGACGAATCCGCAAAAGAGATTGTATTTGATGTAAATGTAAATGTGTGGAAAAGTATATCAAACGACCTTGATTTCGGTTCTCTCTCAGATAAATTCAAAGGTTCTAATCTCCCTTTAGACTTCAAAATAAATTTTGAAGCAGACTTCAGTTTCGGGATCAACGTTTCCAAAGTACTAAACAAAGACCCCGCTTCTCTTTCACTTGCAGATGTATTTATTAGAATTGACAAACTGGGGATCTCTGCATCATCTGCCTATGGCGGTGATTATGCGAGCACTCCTGATCCATCATCCCAGAGCGGCGGTCTGAATATAGGTACCATCAATTTTAATTCCACTCTGCAGTCTCTGTCTTTAGAAATTGGAACAGATTGGTACGTACGCAAAGAGGATGGGTCAACAACGGTATCTTTCCAGGATATTGCCGACGGGACTTACAGCTGGTACCATGATAATTACGCAAAGCTTGACGGAGCGCTTGAGCTGACTGCAGTTGGAGAAGATGCTTCGGGAAAAGCTGTCCTGACTTTGTCAGATGAGGACCTTTTTGAAAAGGGGAATACGACCTTTACAGTTGAAGGAACACTGACTCTTCCGAATGGATTTAAAATCGGCGATGATCTTCTTTCTCTTGGTGTAACTACGCTGGAATTCAGCAGTGCCGCAAAAACTGTAAATGTGAAAGCAACCTCAGCCGATCTGAAGATCGGTAATGATCTTCTCACAATAGGCCTCTCTGATTCCGTAGATGATGCCGATCTTTTTGCCGTTGATGGTACCTATAATTATGAAACCGGTGATTTTAATCTTCTATTGGACAACTGGAATCTGGGAGTTAAGGGGCTTGTAAACGCGAGCGGTCACGGTCTGACTTTCAAGTGGGGTGAAAAGGCTTCTGAACCCGGACGTGAAATTGTGGGCTTTCAGGATATTGCAAATATAACTTTTATTCCCCTCAATAAATCGATTGATAACCTGATCGGAATTGATACTGAAATTGACGGTCAGACTGTCAAGCGGGTGCTCAGCATCAAAGACAACGGTTTTATGTTTGCCGGGCTGAGCAAGAAATTAACAGATAACCTGAACGTTGGAAACGGTCTTGTAACAATTGATGCTCCTACTCTTGTCCTTGAGAATATTGTTTATACAAAGGATTCAGCAGCAGGGCTCACCGGCAGAATAGGAATTACCACGACAGCTGCTTCTGTAAAAGTCGGCACGGCAATAACTCTTACCATAAGCGACAGTACCGGAGCCGAAGGTGATGTTGATAATCTGGCGCTGGATGGCTGTTATGATCTTGCAACAAAGAAGTTTAATCTCAATGCGGATACAACAACACTCGACATTGCCGGTGGTAAGATTACTTCCACAATAAAGGGGCTGGAGGTTAACCACTATTTCGGTGACAGCAGCAGTGATCCTAATGAAGAGGTAATCTCTGTAGCCGGCGACATTACACTGTCTGTAAATCTGGGCAGCTTTACAGAAACGATCACAGTTCAGAAACAGTCTATGGTTGTAAACGGCCAGTCAAAGATCCGCTCTCTCTCACTCACCGGCAATTCATTCATGCTTGGTAACGCATCCGCCCCGCTTGGCGGAACACGAAACATCGGGGCTTTTACAATCAGTGAGCCTAAAGTGGTCCTTCAGAATTTCGGCTACAACAGGCAAACTGGTGAATATACCGGTAAAGTCGGTCTTACTGCTGAGGGGGCAAGTTTCAATTCCGGCAGCGGGAACGTTGCTGTTGTAATATCCAAGACAACCGGTGATGCCATTGAACTGCTTTACGACCTTAATGGCGGATTCACCGGCACAATTGACCGCATTGACTTCATTGTCAAGGATAACAGCAATAAAGAAGTATTCCTGGCAAGTGCAACTGGTGTAACTTTGACTGTTGCAGAGGACGGCTCGACATCACTGGATATGACAAGTGTAAACGCCATTATACCTGACTTATCCATTCCATCACAGTCTCTTGGCACTGTAAGAATTGCAAACGGAAATGTGGTAGTTACACATAACGGGGTTGATTACAGCCTTCCAAACGATATTGTTGCGCTGATTGAAGAGCTGGGTAAAGGGCTTCTGGGCGGTGATGATGATGCAGTACTCACACAGGAAGGTAATATCCTTAAACTTGAATATCTCAATTCAGTTAAACAGGATGAAACCTGGGATCTTTCAACTCTGGCTCAGGATTATCTCATTGACATAAACCTTGGTGATGGAGTCGATAAGATTAAGATTGATTCCGATCTTAATCTGGGAAATAAAGACCTCTCAATTACCTCTGATTACATTACCATAAATGACAAAACCATTACTGGAGACAGGAACTATAGTGATCTGCAGTTTAACGCCTATTCAGATCTTCGCATCGGGGCTCTGGATATAATCGGGCTTCTCCTTGAGGCTTTTAAAGTTGATCTCAACGGAACCTCTGCTACTGTGGATATCAATTATGATTCCTTAATCAACCGGCTTCTGGGCCGATCCGAAGCAATAGTGGCTGTGACCAATGATTCCAGTATTTCCTCAAAGTCTGTGAAGTTTACCGCAAATGTAAATGTTACCGGGGAAAGTACCGGGTTGCTTCCTGTCGATTTTCAGAACTACTCCGGATCTGGTAACGAGGATGGAAAAGCAAGTAAGTTTAAAATTCAGGGATTAACAACTGCTCTGGCATCTGTTCAGGCAAGGGCCCTTGTTGATATCCTCAATTCGGTAATCACAACAGGCCAGGATCTTGAGCTTGCCTCAAATGTAACTGTAGATGTCAGGAATACTGCGGTTGCCGAGGCACAGGAAGACGGTGAGGAGAACGATGAGGAATCCACGGAATATGATGCTGTAGTTGCGCTTGCGATAATTAACAGCAAATCTATCGCCTCAGTTGGCGGAAATTCCACATTGAATATCACCGGAAATATCACAATCGATGCATCAAACAGAACTACTGCAGTAAATACCGCAGACGGCCGTCCTGAAGGAAGCGGAAAAGCCTATGGCGGCAGTGTCGGATTACTGATAGTCAATAAAGAGACTCAGGCCTCAATTGGCTCAAATGTTACATTCGGCGTCAACCCTGCATCAGTTTCACTTGCCGCAGATTCAGTTACAACACTGACAAACAATGTGACTGCAGCAGCCGGAGGCGCAAAGGAAAACAATGCCGAAAACACTGAAGAGATCCAGGATAACGGCGGTGAAACCGGAAGCGGAAAAGTCACTGTTGCAGGGGCTGCAGCGTTAACAATAGTAAATGAGAATACCACTGCATACGCAAACATGACTGCGCTTAAGAAAACAGAAGGGGATCTTAACATAAGCGCAAACAGTAATGATACAATTACAACCATTGCTGATGGAACTACAGTTGATGATCCTGAATCTGATTCGAATGTCGGTGTAGGCGCTGCTGTTGCGCTCAATGTTGTAAATGTAAATACTACTGCCAGTGCTGCGAATGTTTCCGCTGATAAAATCTCTCTCGATGCCGTAAGTAATACTACGGTTTCCGCACAGGCGACTTCCGGCTCCGGAGGCAGCAATGTCGGCATAGCCGGATCTGTGGCAGTCAATACAATCGACCAGATAACGTCAGCGGTGGGCTCTTCAGAACTCCAATTGAACAACAGTGAGCTCTCCATCAAATCCGATTCAACATTGAATGCCGAAGCTAAAGCACTTCCCAAAGATACTGGCGCGGAAGGTGAGAAGGTCGGTATCGGTGCATCATTTGCGCTTAATGATCTCGATGTTGATACCAGCGCAACAGACAATGGCGCAACAATCTCCGGCACCGTTTCTGCATTGAAAATTGACGCAGATACACTCATAATCGCCAACACTGAAACTAAAGCCGGAAGCAGCGCTACAGGCGGCAGTGGTGTAGCGATAAGCCCGTCTGTAGCAATTAATGTCGTCAGAGCAGACACAAAAGCCGACCATTCGGCTGCAGCTGCTTCGTCAGTTACAGGAGACATCACGGTTACCAGCGACAGTACGGTCAACTCAACAACCAAGGCACTTGCTTCAGCAGATGGAAATGTGGCAGTCGGCGCTTCGATCGGTGTTGCGGTTATAAAGGCAAACAACGCGGCTGAAGTGGGGAGTTCGTTGACCTCTACAGGCGGAAAAGTGGATGTGGCTGCGACAGGTAAAGTGAACAGTTTTGTTAATGTAGAAGCGACTCCGCGTGTAAGTGATGGGTCAAAAGACAAGAAGGCTGATGATGAAGCGAATAAACAGCTTTCTGTTACACGATTGTCACCGGCTGATCAGCAGAGTTCAAATTCTGATTCCACAATGCAGAATCAGAATACTGAAGCAGGCGCCGAAGGTGGGTCAAACAGCAATGGTGTGGGTGTATCCGCGGCTGTAGGTGTCAATGTAGTCACTTATCACAACAGAGCAGAGGTATTAGATGGTGCTGATATCAGCGCTGCCGGTGATATATCAATAAAGGCAAATGAAGATGTAGAAACAGTTACTCAGGCTGTGGGTGCTGCAATTAATACGGACAGTGGCTCTGGAAACATGATCGGTGCGGCAGCGGCTTTGAATGTAACAAATAAAACAAATTCAGCATCGGTTTTATCAGGATCAGTTCTTACCGGAGATAATATCACTGTAGCTGCAGAAACAACTGATTACAATAAATCAGCTATACTGGCTGTTGCGGCTGGAGGGAGTAGTGATGGTTTAGCGTTCTCAGTTACTGCCGGTGTAAATGTTGTCAATTCAGAGACATCCGCAATTCTTGATGAACAATCTCAGGTTAACGCAAACGGAACTGCTGCAGTCAGAGCGGGAAACAGTACCGATATTCAGACCCTTGTTCTTGCTGCAGGGGTATCACAGAGCAGCGGAGGTATAGGAGCTGCGGTGGTGGTCAACGTGCTTGATACAGATGTAGCTGCTTCTGTTGAGGGCAATGTAGATGCAAAAGGTGACGTAGCGGTCTCTGCTGTCAATAACGCTTCTTCTGCCGGACATAAATTCACAATCCTTAATCAGGAATTAATGGGGCAGCAGAATGTTGAATTCGAATCTCCTGAAATTACAGCGATCGCAGCTGCAGGAGGCGGCTCACAGAGTGGGGTCGGTATTGCGGGTTCTTTTATTATCAATCATTATGAAATGAATACCGAAGCGGCTGTGGCGAAGACGGCAAAGATAATTACTGACGGGAATATCTCCGTTTCAGCAGTTTCTGATACGACAATAAAAAATGTAGCTGGATCACTCAGCGCCTCTGGAGGATCAGTTGCTGTAGGCCCGGCTTCTGATGTTACAATTCTGAATAAGAACACAGTTGCGACAGTAAATAGCAGCAGTGGCGGCATGGGAGTTTATATCAGTGCTCGTGGAAAACTGGACATAAAGGCTGATTCAGATGAAAATATTCTTTCTACAGCCGGACAGGTCTCTGCAGCTGATACGGCAGCCATTGGCGTTACAGCTTCTATACTTGTGGTAGATACTGAAACGAAAGCATCTGCTGAGAACATGTCTGAAGTGCAAACTGAATATCAGAACATCAGCGCAGGAGATGTAGAGATTAATGCATCCGATGATTTCACAGTGACACAGATTGTTGCTGGAGTCTCGGCAGCAGGCAATGCTGCAATAACCGGTGGTGCGGCTGTTCTGGTACACAAAGACAGTGTTGATGCAATAGTCGGTGACAGGACTTTTATGCTTTCTTCAGGCTCGGTGAAAATTAACGCTGAATCGAGTGAGGAAATTATACAAATTGCCGCAAACGTTGCAGCCTCAGGCGGTGCATCGGTAGGTGCAGGGTCAATTGTTGCAAACCTCAATGAAAACACCAATGCGAAAATCGGAACAAGCGATATAACTGCGGATGGAACAATCAGTCTAACTGCAAAAGATGAAACCGGGCAGATAGGAATAATCGGAAGAGTGGCAGTCGGTCAAGCTGGTATAGGGGCTGGCGGAAATGTAATAGTTATTCAAAAGGACACCATAGCGGACATCGGAGAAGATGCTGTTGTAACTTCTACTGCCTCAGATATCATTATTTCGGCTGAATCCAGCGAGACAATGATTGATATTACTGCTGGTATCAGCGCTGGAGCAGTGGGCGTGGGAGTTAATGCTACTGTAAATACAGCAGATATCTCTACCAATGCCGGAATAGGAGACGGGGCGAATGTCACAGCTGAAGGAACAGTTGCCCTATCCGCGCATGATGATCTTGAACTTGACGAAGTCACCGCTGGTGCTGCTGGAGGCAGTGTAGGAATCAGTTTATCGGGTGCTGTAAGTGTTATTAAGCAGGAAACAAGAGCCGTTATCGGTGATGGAGCGACAGTTACCGGGCTGGGAAATGGTTCTGGTGTCAATGTCAGTGATCGTTTCGGCACTCTGAAAACAGAGGAGGCTTCAAACGGCTCTGAGAGGCCTGATGAAGTGCCTGTAGAGGGATACCTTACAAACGAGGACAGAAACGGTGATGGTGTGGTTGATAATCGTGACTATGGCGAGATTACTTATGATAGTGTGATTGCCGGAGGTCTGAATGTCTCTCCTGTAACACTTGAAAAAGATCCCAACTCAGTCGTAGCAAGTGAACATGATGAAGCGGTAAGTGATGTGGCTTTAAAGGAGAAGGATTTCACCGTAAAAGGTGTAACAGTGAAAGCTTCAAATAACACTGATGTAACGGCAGTTACAGCAGGCGTTGGTGCTGGAGCCGTTGGAATCTCTCTTAATGCTGGTGTTACGGTAATTGAGAACACCGCAGAGGCAATAATCAGTGATAATGCGCAAATAAATGCAGATAATAAACGTGCACTTATTGAGCAGAAAGTGCATATTTCTGCGGGTAACAACCTCAATTATACAGCGGTGGCCGCAAGTTTTTCGGGCGGTGTGGTAGGTGTGGCGCCTGCAGCCAACGTAGCTATCGCGAAGCTGAATACCCGTGCTGATGTAAAGAGTGGAGCAGTTGTAAACGCCAAGGATGGCGGAGTGATTATTGCTGCTGAGGCAAACGAACGTCTGCTTGGTATCAGTTTTGGTGGTGCAGGAGGATTAGTTGGTATCGGCGGTTCTGTTCAGGTAATTCGCATAGAAAATAACACTGGCGCATCAATTGGGAATGGGGCCATCATAGAAACATCCGGTGACCTTGTTATAAGCGCAATTGACAGCACAAAAGCTGTTGCATTTTCAGGCGGTGTTGCTGGCGGGCTTGTGGGAATAGGTGCCACAGTTGGAGTGCTGACAGTTAAGAAGGACACGTCGGTTGTAATCGATGGTGATATTAATGCCGGTAATGTCACCGCGGAAGCAGATACAAATGATTATTTGTTCCAGCTTGCAATAGCCGGTGGATTCGGCCTGGTTGGCATTGGCGGTGCGGTCAGCATTATGATTTTTGATGCTGATACAAGTGTTCAGATAGGCATTGACGCAGATATAGACGCAAGCGGAGCGATTACGATCAAGGCCTGCAATGCATCAACTGTCAAGGCATTTACTCTGGGTATGGGTGCCGGATATGTAGGTGTGGGCGGATCGGTTAGTGTAGGAAACAAGGTTGAAAACACAACTGAAGTTGTTGTAGAAGGGAATCTTAATGCCGGTGGGATGGTTTCGATCACAGCGGATTCAGATGAAACACTTGATGTTAGGACCATTGCAGGTACGGCAGGCGCAGTTGCAGTGAGTGCCGGTGTTTCTTCCTGGTCAATAGGCGGTGATGCGGGTACAAGTGCTATTGGCAATGATGTGGTAAATGATCCGGATTATCCGGATGCAGAGCGCCCCGAAGCTCAGACCGAAAGTAAATCTGCTGCATCGACCGGCTCAGTTTCAGATATGCTGGAAAAACGGCAGGGATCCACATCAAACATTGCACCCAAATCATCAAACGATAAGGACAGGGATAGTATTTACAGAGCCACGAATAAAATTAAGGGTGATAACACATTTGTAATGAGAGATACGGCTCCGGGTACAAAGGTCACAATAACTAACGATGCAGATATCACAGGTGACAATATCAAGATTGCCGCTGATGGCGAAATCGATGTGTCTCAGATGACACCGTCAGTATCGGTGGGAGCTGTAGCGGTTGGTGGTGCGGTCAATATTCTCAACATTGAGACTCATGTGGACACTTCGGTTGGCGGTACATTGGTGTCGGAGGGAGATATTAATATAAGCTCCAGTCTCAATGAGAATATCAAGACAACTGCAATAGGTGGTCAGGGCGGGCTGGTAGCTGCAGGTGCGGCTTTCATTTCAGTTAACGATGATTCATCAGTTAAGACGACTATAGATGAAACCGGCCTGTACTTAAGGAATACCAGTATAACCGGGAAAAATGTTACAGTTTCTTCTGTCAGGAACATCGAATCACTTAATGCTGAAATACTAAAACCATCCACAGGTGCGGTTGTAGTGGGCGGAAGTGTTATTAAAGCAGATATTACAGGTGCTGGTTCTGAAATCTCAGTTGGAACAGGAGCACAGATAATGGCATCAGAAGATCTCCTTATCTCCTCTGATGCACATGAGAATGTAAACAGCCATATCGTACCGGTCGCCGTAGGTGCCGGAGTTTTTAATGGTGTCCAATCGGAGATCAACGTTGATAACAGTGCCGTAGTTGTGCTTGGTGACACTGATATCACCGGGGCAACCGTGAAGATTTCTGCTGATGGAAACCACGCTGATAAGGCAACACTGAATTCCATCGGGATTGGCCTTATCAACGGTGCTGCCATGCATTCATCGATTGTCAATGTTTCAGATGCCAGTATAGTTATCGATGCTTCATCTATCAGCGGATTTGCAATACAAATCGTAACTACGAACAATTTTGACTGGGATGCCTACGATGCATATACCCGCCCGTCACGCACTACTATTACAGGTAGTTCAATCAGTGGAGCCGCAGCAGAGATGCATCTATCTGAGGTGAGCCTTGGAGAAGGCGAAGACCGTTTCGGCTCTGATATATCAATTACAGGAAAAGCAAAAATCAGTGGCGTAAAAGATACAGACAGTTCCGGGTCACCAAAAATAAGCATGCTTGCACTGACAAATATTTATCTGTATGAGCACTCAACTTCAGAATTAACCTCACTTCTGGGCAACGCAGCATCTGTAATGACAAATGTTGACTTACTCACCTCATCGAATATATCAGTAGGATCATCGGAGATCGACAACGCTAATGGCCAGGTTTCCATTGCCACGATGACTAATTCGATAGTGTATAATATTGTAGAGACTACTACTGCTGCAGGAATTATAGCGGTTTCGCACGCGTCTGCTGATACGAATATTGATGTCAACAATCACATTTCCATAGTTGATGCTAATGTAAAAGGAAACGAGATTTACATTGCATCAGGCAGGGCACTCGGTAACTCACAGGAGCTGGCCGGCGATGTTAATAAGGCTGTGAGCCATGTTGTTGCTAAGGGGCATGCACTCGGTGCTGCAGGATTACCAGTGGTTTCAGCATCAAATGATGTAACTGCTTTCGCTAATGGAATCAGTATCTCAGGGACCTCTGTTGTACAATCATATGGAAATACCACCATAGATGCTAAATCAGGGCGGCACATGCTCAAGAGCATGTATCAACTAAGCCGGGGGAGTGTAGCATTTTTTCCCCTTCCGGATTTTGATGAGATTTCTGTTCCTTTTGAAACACAGAATTCAATTTCAATCACAGGACAGGCACAGGTACGGGCAGGCGTTGATAGTGATATGACGGTATTGTTCCTTACCAATCAACAGGCTGAAAGCGCCGGGATTACAGGCACTGTCGAGGAATTATCAAATGAGCAGATCTTGGCTCTGGGCCTCACACCTGGTGAGACAACTATGTCTGCGAAGAGATTAACTTGTGATATTGATATGCCGGTGGCTATTGGTACTGTGGTGAAAAAGACAGTGGATGGAGTAGAATACTTCTACAAATATGAAGGGATTGATCTTAATGATCTCGATTACAATGACAGAAACATTCTCGAACCTCTGCCTTCTGAATATACGCCACCATACTTTTTCTATGATGAAAGCGTTGTAAGTGAGAAAGTCTCTCTGCAGCGCGGTGACATTATCAAGCACAACGGAATATTCTATAATTATCAGAAATTCTCCAATCTTGAACTTGAGAACTTCTCAAGTACAAATGGATGGACTGATGATGTAAGTGAGGAAGAGAGGCTGAATGCGGTGGATAATACAATTGGTAAAGATATCAAAACCGCACTTTCTGACAGTATAGTCCTTATCAGGCCAAAAGACATGCAGGACCCGCAAATGTCGTATGTTAACTATGCAAACATGCTGGAGCGGCGCCTTAAGGACCTTGATGCCTGGATCGCAAGTCATTTCAATAATGGAGATGCTTTCCTCCGTTATACTGCAGTCAAGGAAATGCTGATCAATCAGCTGGCTGAGCTTCCATATGATGATGTCACTTTCACAGGTACTGATGGGCAGCCGCAGGTTATGAGAAAATATGCCACAAACGCACTGGTCGCCTCTTTTGATGACATTCATGCTTCCAGAGGATCAATCATTATAGACCTTGATAGCGATGATACAACCTCGATAATGGAGGCTGTCGAGAACGATCGAGTGAGCGCTGGCAGTGGAGCTGATGTGACAATTCACAACAGCACGCCCATCAGTATGGAAATAAACAATATATTTATGAAGTCTAACAGCAATTTGGCAGTCGATCCAGTAAGTAGGGATGCTTCACTGCTTGATGGCGGCCGCATATATCTGAACTCAAAACCTGTTCCTGATGATGATGGCATTGAGCCACAATCGGAAACAGTAACCATTGAACAGGACGCAGTAGAACATAACCTCGAATATGATGGTCACTCACAGCTCCTGCTGACAGACATTTTTGTAACAGGTACAATCCTTAATGAAACCGGTAATGTGGTTATAAAAAACAGAGCCGGATCGATCAATATCACCGGAGAGATAATTGCTCTTGAACAGGAGATAAGCTCCAAAACATCTGTCAATATCAACACCCCGGGTTTTTACACTGTCGGTGCAAATCCGAAGCTGTTGACTGAGCAGTTCTGGGCTGATTTTGATCTGGATGATAATCCTACACAAACGGATGGTTTCCCGAATCAGGCAAGCAATGTGAGCGGGGATGAAAACGAAGGAGAGAGGTACACCCGCACAGGTGGTACTATACGCGCAATGGGTAATATTACCATTATCGCCGGTCATATAAACGTTAATGGAACAATCGAGAGCGGGATCTCAAACCTCGGTTTGACAATTACGCGTGAAATTTTGCCGGGCCTATCTGCAGTGAACCCTTTCATAAGGACACGAGTCAATGGAACCACACTTACAACACCCGGTGCTGAAGTACAGTATACGATTAATAATATAAACAAAACTGTTGAGATCGAAGATATTGTCACCCGTAGCGGCAATATAACACTCTGTGGTGATATCTTCAATACCAATCCCGTTGATGACGGGGGGAATATCAGGATTGCCCACGGATATGCAAATATATCTATGGTAAACCTTACTGAATATACTCTAATCGTCAATAAGATTGACACCTCAAAGAAAAACACCGGTTCGATTACAATTTATGATACCAGGATGGTTCAAAGCACTAGTGAAGACGATGTCGGGGAGTTTGGAAAAAGAACAGTTTACAAACACATAAAATCTGAAGCTACAGGCCAGTATGAGATCCATCGTACTGTTCATAATGTAGAGAAAAATGATGTCGAAAACCTTTATGAGTTTGTGCTTGATACAGCGGCCTCAGGTGTTGTCAATGGCAGCGAAACAAGTTACAAACCGCTTGAAGGAATGTTTCTTATCTGGGTTGAAGGTCAGGGTATGATGACAATAACTACCGAGACCTGGGAAAAGAGGGCGTTCAATTTGACTCCAGGATGGACAGAACTGGGCGATAAAATAAATGATGCCCTGGAAGCAGACTACGGGAAGAAAATATCTGAAACGGTAGCGGTAGATCCTCGTCCGGTCGAAGTTAAACTTGAGAAATCAAACACCCTGCGTTATCTACAGCTTGATGATTTGGACAATCCGGATGTAAAGGTTTTGCGGGAAAATCATATTATCAACGAATCCAATGAAGTTGTTCACAATTATTTCGGGCAAATATCAAATGTTGAGGATGAGGGGCCGGAAAAAATCTGGATCGATCCTCCTAAGCCTGTTGATAACGGGTGGTTATCAGAAGAGAAGTGGATTACCACTGTACACAAAATGAAGGGAAGTACGACTTACTATTCTCATTACCTGTATGCATCAAATGAAGTCGGTGTTGATTTCAGCGGAGGTAACCAGTCCAGTGCGATAAACATACAATCAAAGGGTAATGTTATACTGCAGGGAAATACAATTACCCCTGAAAACTCCACAATGAATGTTACTTCCGAAGGAGAAATACATGTCGCAGACAATGTGATTTTCTCAGGTGTGACACCAAATATTCAGAATATCAATAAAGATATTACATTGACGGTTGTAATTTCAGACAAGCCATTGGACGTGAGCGCAACTGGTAATATCACTATAAATGCTGTTTCAGCAAACGGCAGCACTGCACCTTTGATTATTGGCTCTGTAAGGAGTAGCAGGGGAAATGTAATTATTAATTCCGCTACGGGGGTGGTTGCTCGTGACAGCAGCTCGATTATACAGGGTGAGAAGGTTTATATCAATGCTGCTAAAGGCTGCATCGGTGAAGAAACACTTGCTCTCAGGGTTAATTCGAATGTTCTGGAAAAAAATGAGGGCGGTGTCGCAGCAATAGCCAGAGATAGTGTATATATTACAGAAGCGGTGGGAGACCTTCGGCTGATAAAACAGAATGCCAACTGGACAAATGCACAAGCGTCAGTTCATTCGCTGACCGGGGAGGTCCATTTGACTTCTCCAGATGGAAGCCTGCTTAACGGCTTCTCTGTAAGTCAGACAACGCCGCATGTTCAGGGAAGCAAGATTGTCCTGACAACTGGAGGTGCCGGTGAAGTAAAGAATCTGCAGGTCGGCACGCACGAATCCCTCTATGTAAACAGTGTGAAGGATGTAACTCTCAGCTCCGAGGGGGACCTAAACATAACAAATGTTGTTTCCACCAGTGGAGATATCGTCCTCCGTACCATTGGGAATGCAGTAGTAACAGAGATTTCGGCAGAAAACGGAACCGCAGCAATTGACGCAGGAGGATCTGTTCTCAATGGCAGGACAGATAATGCAGACCTGATCAGTGCCATAACCATTGTCCTGAATTCCGAGACCGGTACAATCGGTACCTTGGAAAAAGCCTTTGCAGTTGACAGCTCAAACGGAACTGTAACTGCGGAAGCCGAACTTCAGGTATACTTGACAGAAAACAGCGGAGTGATGAATGTCAATAGTGTTGTATCGAAGAATTCGGAAGTTGTACTCCAGTCAAGAGACGGCATAGCTGATGCGAATTCTACATTCGATCTGGGGCTTGAAAACTTCGGGCTGTCAGATCTCCATATCGATACAACTGTTACTGACCTGAATGTAGCTGCTACGGCGATTCACCTTGTGTCTTCACAGGGTGGAATCGGCACCCTTATAGATGCAATTGAAACCGACGTGTATGGTGAACGTGCGGGCCGAATATTCGCCGATGCAGGTGGTGATATTTCAATTGAGGAAATTGTCGGCAGCATGAACACAGGAATTATCGTCTCAGGCAATGGAACCATATCGGCTGGTACACGTGACAGTGCCGATTCAGGTGAAGATGTCTATCTTGATAGTCAATCTGCCGTAAGGGCTCTTAACGGTAATATCCACCTGCGTGCCGGTGATAACCTCTACCACCTTACAGGCGCTGTTCTCATTGCAGGCCAGACCATCTATATCTATGGAGATTTCGGAAATGCCGATTCTGGCATAGGTTCTGAAATGGTCATTAACGGTTCAATTGCAGCGGGCCTGATCAGGGTATCAGGAGATGACGATAATGACACAGTACTTATTAACATTTCTGACAGCAATACTGTAAGCGGGCGATTTGAGGTTTACGGAGGCAGTGGTGATGACTCTATTACATCTGTAAAACTGGATACTGATCAGGTTCATCTTTACGGCCAGGATGATAATGATTCAATTAACGCTGAGTCCATGACAAACCGGGTACATGCTTACGGTGGTGCCGGAAACGATGCAATCCGCGGCGGTCTGGCCGGAGATGTAATATTCGGTGGAAGCGGCAATGACACTATTACCGGTGATGAAGGTACCGATTTTATCTTCGGTGATGGTGGTGTGGTTTCTCAGGATTCAGTAATAGTTGCTTCTGAGGTCGCAGGTGAGGGCAATGATGTGATCGATTCCGGAAATGGCGCTGATGTTGTCTTTGGCGACAATGGAACAATCAGTGTGACAGGGCTTCACAGTGTCCAAAACTCAATTAATTCACTTGTCTATGCAGGCAACGAAGGACTGCTGGCAGGCGGTGATGACCAGATTTCCGGTGGTGCAGGTGAAGACCTCATCCTTGGTGGTACGGGATCGGATTTGATTGATGGTGGAGATGGTGATGATATGATACTGGGGGATGAGGGCTCATTCAATTACGAAACGATAAATAATGCAGCACTGATTCGCTCTATCAGCAGTAACAATCAATCAGCAGGCGGAGATGATACGATTTACGGAGGTACAGGTGTTGAACGTATTCTCGGTGGCACTGGAAAGGACACAATTGATTCCGGAAATGATAATGGTTCAGATATAATTCTGGGAGACGACGGAAAGATTCTGTATACTGATGTTGATGGAAGGCCTGTTGTAAAAGAGATTACCAGTGTTGGCGAGCCTGATGGAAGTGGAGATAGTATTTACAGCGGCTTTGGCTCAGATGTTGTAATGGGTGGTGCGGGTGATGATTTTGTAAACGCTGCAGATGGCCGAAACAGTATCATTCTTGGTGATAACGGAACTGTTGTTTATAACATCCCTGATCTTGACCTTATAACAATCGACCATGTAAGGGCTTCGGAAGTTGAAACCGGAGGAAACGATACTCTGCTTACCGGTTCTGAAGCAGATATTATCCTTGGCGGCACAGGTTCCGACAACATTCAGAGCGGTACCGGACAGGACATAATTCTTGGTGATAATGGTGTCGTTCAGTATTCGCATGGAAATCTCGACAGGGTTTCTACGGCAGATGATTTCGCGGGTGGAGACGATACCATAGTTGGTGGAAATGACAGCAAGATAATCCTGGGAGGGTATGGTGACGACTCCATTACTTCACTTAATGGAAATGACATTGTTTTCGGTGACGGAGGATTTGTCGATTTCAACAACGGCGTTCTTCTTGAGGCAAACGGAACTGGAGTGAAGTATGGTGGTGAAGATATAATCGACACCGGCATCGGGCTGAACACAGTAATTGGAGGCCTTGGAGATGATACTATCACCACCGGAGTTGACCGCACGATCAATGCAGCAGATGTAAGAGATCTTTACTCCAATGAAGACGATGTGGTAATTGCGGACAACGGCCGCCGGACATTCAACGGAACTGGTCTGCAGGAAAGGACAACCGGTACACTGAGCTTCAACTTTCAGGGGCAGGCATCAAAGGGTATAGCCGCCGGGCAGATTGCAGGAGCTCCTGAGAGCAAGGTTTCAAACTGGAACAATATTCAGAGTTACGGACCCGGTACTTTCGGTAATGATCCTTCCGAGATTTTCCGCCTCGATAATGGTGATCGCCTTGAGGGGCTCAGGCTTTCATGGGGTGGAAAAGAGAATCACAGAACAGATTCAATAGAGTTGAACAGCTATCTGATGGAAAGCTATAACCTGGATACGATCAGGAATCCTGCTACAGGGCAGCTCAGCCCCGGAGACGGTTACCTGTTTGCGGGCGGATTGAGGACATCTGCTCCCAATACCCAGAGCGGGAACAAGCTTGAGGTTGAGATGGACGGATTGAACAAGTATTTCAGTGAATACTCGGTCATAGTTTATCTCGATGCTCCAAACAATGTTTCATCTTTGATTCAGAATCCGTGGGATTCGACACTCGGCAGGATTTACGGTAAAGGTGAATCAATTCGCAAAGTAAACATCAACAGTGCAAATAAAGATGAATCTTTCTTTGTAGATGATGCGGCAGATGCAAACAACCCTGCGTACAACACATTCAATGGCAGATACATTAAAGCAGTGGCAAGGGATGCGGTAAGTGCGTTTGGTAAATATGCCAATTATGTGGTGTTCGAAGGTCTTACAGATGACCGGTTTGTGATTACAATCACCGACGGTGTATTAAACGTCCAATACAATGGTCGTGACCTTCCGTCAATTGCCGGTATTCAGGTAGTAGGAAAGTTCCATGCGGTTGACACTATTCAGGGTTCGCCATCTGAGGCTGGCGGAAATGACACAGTCTCCACTTCCGGTGGTAATGACATAGTCATAGGCGGCGCCGGTTCAGATAATATAGCCACATTTGGTGATATCCGTGATGGTATCGATGATTCTGATACCGTAATCGGTGATAACGGAATTGTTACGGTTGTAAACCGCACAGGGTGGCCTACAAAGGACGATACGGGCAGTTTTGTCCTGACAAGCCTGCCTCCTGAAATAATAAAAGCGCAGTCTTCAGGGTTTAATCAGGATACTAGCCTGCTTGATACCACGTTTAATGACCTGATCTTTACAGGTAATGGAAATGATGTGGTCATCGGCGGTGATGGACAGGACAGGATTAATACACAGAGGCAGGATGATTTAAAATCTGATATATGGACGGAGCAGTCTGTGGTACCTGAAGTTATGCAGCCTGAAATACTTGCCGCACTGCAGGATTTCGAGACTGAGGATGTCAAGGTGATGAGCCTTAACTTCTCTTATTCTTACAATGATCCATCAAAGAACGATAACGATCTCAAGGTCAGCGAAGGCCAGTATGCGGGAGTTGTGGCTGCAAAGAACTGGAATAATGTCATCCTCCAGGATCAGCTTAACCCGGTTCAGTATCCTAACCCCTATACAAATACACAGTTTAAAATGAGTGACGGAACGCTGGCTTCAGGACTTAAGCTGAATCTGCAGGCCAGGGAACCGTGGGGCGGAAATCCGGTTTCTATTCAGGGCGACCGGTCCAATGCACACGACCAGATCGATCCCGATTCCGATAACGCAAACCTGTTCAAGAGCTATCTCTGGGCACAGAAACAGCAGCAGATTGAAATTAACATCAATAATATTGGTAATCAGGCGGGCTTTGGTGTTTACGATGTGTACGTTTATATCGACGGTGACAATGAGAGAACAGATGATGACAATTATGTTTTTGAAGTTGCCGGTGGAGATATTTCCAACAACCAGATGAGCAGGTTCTATCTCAATGATTGGCGTGGACAGACCTTCAATGGTGAGTTTAAAGAGGTGACTGCTACAAGCTACACACCTGTAAACAACGGCGTGGTTCCGAATATGGAAATGGTCGGAAACTATGTGGTCTTCAGGAATGTGACTGCAAAAGACTTCGCGATTCGCATCAAGAATGTCAGTGTGGGTGATCAGTTCCCGCTTAACATGCCGTGCATCTCAGCTGTACAGATCGTTTCAGGTGAAGGCCGCACCGGAATCGCAACCGACAGCAGGCCTGGTAATGTGGCACGCAATGGTGATTACGACAAGGATGTCGTTGTGGGTGATAACGGGAAAGTCAAATACACACTAGATGTTCCGTATGGGACTAATGACAATCTCTCGATCGCTCAGAATAAAGCGTATGAGGTCATATCAAATGAGCTTATCTTCGCCGGAACAGATGCCGCAACTCAGTCTGATTACATAGTTACCGGAAGAAATCAGGATATAGTGATTGGCGGTAATGGAAATGATGCGATCGATTCAGGCACAGGCAATGATGTAGTGACAGGAGATAATGCCGAGATCCAGATGGTTGATTATAATCCTATAGGATTGAGGCAACCGATGAACTTGAAAATTCTTGACACTACAAGCTATGATTCGGCGGCTTATATAGGTAAACCCGGAACGACTGCTGATCAGATGAAGGCAAAGATCAGTGCTGGACAGGTTGCCGGTGTAAAGATTATAGCATCAGATAAAGGTGGAAATGACATTGTTGATGCTGGCAGGGATAATGACCTGCTGATGGGACAGGAGGGAAATGACCTGCTGATTGGCAACGAGGGTGATGATGTTATCTATGATACTGTTGGTGATAACAAAATCAAAGATGCCGCGTATGCGTCCAAAGCTGCATATGAATCCGATATGGCTGATGTGCTCTCTGAACTTGATGATAATGGAATTCTGGTTGTAAGGGAGTTCATAACAAATGATTTCGGGAACACATCCATGACAGGAGTAATTACCGCGGGTCTGAAAACCGTTTCTTCAGACCCCGGAACACCCGGAACACCCGGAACGATATATGATCTTTCCAGTCTACAGGATACACTGTTGAACCTGACTGCCGGGCAGACCGTAACACTCACATCGAGTAACTGGGCCGGGAAGTATGATCCTTACTGGAACCCAAATATTGCTCTGGATTTCAACAACAATGGTTCGACAATTCCAAACCTTGAGCTTTCATGGATCGTTTCAGGAGTTGCACAGAATGCAGTTATCCCTTCAGGAACGTGGTATTACAGGGTCAATGAGATCCCGGATAATCCAAATAATAATGGAGTCTATACTCTTACATTAAAGGCTCTTTCTGCGGGAAGCTTCAAAGTGAGAATGGCCAATGCCTGATCCTGAGCTTTCAGCCGGTTATGGCAGTATTGCCATAACCGGTCTTATGGCCTGTTCCCTGCACGGTTAAGGCATAATCTGAGAATGATGAATTCAAGACTTCGTCTATTGAACAGATTACATAACAACAGCTGGAAAATGGGCCATTTCCCGGGGGAACCCTGTGGAATTATCATTTCCCGGTGAGCCAGGGTGATGCATGCTGGTACGCAATGGATAACAGATCAGTTTTTTCAACAAGTCTTGTAATTCTTGCGTTGAACACTTTTCTGGATGATGGTCGGAAAGGGCGTTAATGGGTCTTTTTATCTCAAACCGCTGGTCTTCTAAATTGATGGAAGCCATAGATGATCTGCTGATTGTTGGCCTGGAAAGATCGGCAAAATTTTCTCACAGGAATTTAACCAGTGACAGATTTATTATAGGGCCGATGCATAAGTCTTTGACGGCAGAGCAGTTGAAATTTATATTGACAGAGCTTAAATTACCTGGACCGTACCTCACAGATGCACTGGAATGGTTTGGTAAAACTAATCAGATCGGACTGGGTTTTGAACAATGCAACGGGGTATCCACATATCGGCTTTATCTGGAGTTCTTTGATAGATATACACCTGATTTGGTAAAAAGTAAAGGTCTGCTTCATTTGGGATATAAATGGAATTGTGAGAACCCGGAATCGGTGAGAGTGACCCGTTATTCCTTTGCACCATTTTTTAACGACAACAATCCTGAACAGGTTGTGCGGAAAGTCTTATCAAACACCAATGAAAAGTTTACTGCGGATGTCATTTCTGCGATATGGAAATCATTGGCTGATGTTTCTCCGGATCAATGGATAATGACCTGTGCGGAAGAGGATAGAGGATGCAGGAATTCTTTTGATGTGAATGTCTACAGAGGCCACAAAAAGCTCAATCTTATTAAAGAAGAACTGGAAAACATATCAAGGTATTTCCGGATTGATGAGATGGTCATGGGGAAATTTATTGAAGAATCAGGGGATGCGGCTCTGGGCCATATTTCTTGTGGCAGAGATGCAATAAACAATCCATTCTTTACGGTCTATTTTGATGACTTTACGTCTTATATCAAACAGCATGGAAAATCTGAAGTTTAAATTTCTTTAAAAAGAGGGCAAGATGAATAAAAAAGTTCTATTTTACTCAGATATCAAACCGTTGTCTTCGGTTGACCATTCAGACCTTTTCCTCCGGGATGATGCCGGGTATGCATTTGCAAGAAAAGTGAATGCTGTGCCCCTTACAACGATCGAATTTACAAAAGCAGCAGCTGAATATGCTATTGTTTTTGCAGGTGAAAAGGAATCTATGGCTCCCTATGCTGTTCTCAGTATCTATGAGGGTGATAACCATTTTGTCGATGAAGACGGAAAATTCAAAGCATCTTATATTCCTGCTTTTATTCGCCGCTATCCTTTTGTCTTCACGACATTTGATGAGGGAAAGAATTTTACCCTTTGTATCGACTTAGAGAGTCCTTCACTGAACAGTGAATGTATCGGATACCGCCTGTTTGAACAAGATGGCAGACAATCCGAATATCTTTCCAGAATCGTCGCTTTTATGACTGAATATCAGAGGCAATTCAACAGAACAAGTGAATTCTGCAAAAAGCTTCAGGAATTTGATCTGCTTGCCCCTTTTTCAGCACAGGTGAAAACAGATAAAAAAGAACCACATACTTTGACGGGATTTTATGCTGTAGGCAAGGATCGTTTAAAAGGACTGTCTGATTCGCAATTAAGGCAACTGGTGCAATCCGATGAGTTAGGACTAATATATAATCACATTCAGTCGATGGTGAATTTTGACCGGTTCGCGCGGATATAGCGATGCTTGAATTAAAGAGAAGGGTGGCATTATGAAAACGATCGGTACTCTTTTAATTACCTTTTTGTTGACAGTAAACCTTTTTGCGTCTTCACTTGTGGTGACTTCTGACCTTACCACTGATGCTGTCTGGGATGTGGATACGGTGCTGATCAATAAAGAAGGCATTGAGATAATGGAGGGAGCGCGTCTGACAATTGCTTCAGGAACCCATATCATCTTCAATAAAAGCATTTCATTCATTACTGTAAAGGGCACCATAACTGCAAGCGGTACCGTAGATGATTCTATCCGGATTACAAGATTAAACCCTGCCAATAGCTGGACTGGTATCCGTTTAGTACCACGATCCCGTGAATCAGGCAAACTTGATTCATCATTCTTTCGATTCTGTGTTTTGAGGAATACTGTTTTTTCCAGCAGTGAAGTGCTGTATAAGACACAGGGGACAACACTTCATTGCGGAGCGGGTAACTATATTTCGCTGAAGAATTGCAGCATAACAGATTCATATGGTGATATAGGCGGGGCAGTTTACTGTGATTCAGGGTCAGTAGTTGATATTGAAGACTGTTATTTCGCGCATAACCTGAACAACAGAAATGGTACTGTTTCCGGTGGTGGTGCAATAATGACCAGCGAAAAAGGATCTGCGACTCTTTTTGTTCAGAACTGCAGGTTTGAACATAACAGCGCCAGGACTGGCGGTGCTGTCCGGATCGGCAGGAATTCAAAAGTTGAATTCAACAATTGCGTTTTTTACAGCGATACAACTCTTTCAATAAACGCCTCAATTGGAGATATCAGAGGAGGTGCGTTGGCGATATTCGGGCCGACTGATGTAACCTTGCGCAACTGCATAATTTTTGATTGTAAATCTTACGACAGGGGCGGAGGTATTTATTGTTCAGACGCATCATTGAAGCTGATTAATTGCACCATTGTCAATAATTCTTCGTTTTATGGCGGTGGAATATTTTTCGGACATGACTCTTCAGCCTCATCTCCTGTTCTTATAAATACGATCGAGGGAGGGAATGGTACCCTGGCCAGACTTACCCGTGACAGTGCCGGTTGCGGAATTTTCCTTGACAGTGCCGTTACTCCGTCTTTCCGATATTGTCAAATGTATGATACAGTTTATGACCACACGATAAAGCCCTATCAGGGGGTATTTACAGGCAGCAGGGTTTACCATACAAAGTTTGTCGCTACTATGCATCTTTCCGGCATTCCGGACACAGTTGTTGAAGGATTCCAGTTGTTCAGCCTGTTTGGTGTTGGTGACCCGGCAATAAATGGTGGGGACCCGGATACCTCAGGACTTGGTTTGCCGGAGTACGATCTTCTTGGAAAAAGACGGATTAATGGCGCTGCGATAGATATCGGGGCAATGGAATTTTATGGTGAAATCATATCGAGTGAACAAAACGCCCGAAATAGAAAACAGCACTTGTTAAGTCCTGCTCCCGGTGAACTTACGGTTTATTCTCTCCAGGGTCAAAAAGTCGGGTCCTTCAGCGGCGTATTTTCTTCTCAATCGATACAGCGTTTTGTCCACAGAAAACTGCCGCAGGGAATCTATGTCGTTACTTTTGGGCGTTATGGGCAAATTGCATGGTCAAAGCAGATTTTTGTTAAATAAACATGTTTACCGGAAAGAATTTTCTCAATTATTAATAACAGGATTAGGTAAATGAAATTTTCCCTCAGGTTCTTATTATTCCTGGCAACAAGCCTGTTTGCTGCGGTCCTCTGTTCCTGTTTAAGAAACAGTGGTTTAACAGACGATATCGGAACATGGAGCTTCTCGGGTGTTGTTGTTGACGGCTCTACTGAAAAGCCGCTATCAGGGGTCAGAATAGAGTTTCTGGACAGTGATGGTGAAGTACAGAGCCGCATTAGTGATTCCAATGGAAAGTTTTTCATCGATAACATACCATATGGCGAAAGGTCGTTTATATTTACTTATGATGAGGCTGACACCGGCTATACATCAAAAAAGATCATTGTAGCTTCTTACGCGGAGGCATCATCACTGGGTGGAGTTATCGGTGATGTCTCAAAAATAATAAGACTATATCCACTTACCGGCAGTGTCAGGGGAAAACTTGTCTACCAGTATCAGGGAACAGAATATCAGTTGCCAGCCAGATCTGCAATGGTGTGTGTAGTATTTCAGGACAGCTCCATGCTCAATGCAGAACCGGCAACGTTCAGTGCAGTCGCAGATACTCTGGGGAACTTTGAACTGAAAGGGCTTCCACTTGCTCCCGGGGGGGTGATCACTTTTGATAATTATGCTACAGGAGATAAAACCTACACACTTTCTTCAAAGTCTCTGAATATTGTAAATGTCGCCGTTCCTGAGGACCTTGGCCGTCTTGTGTATACGACAACTGATTCACTGGGCTGGTCGGCAACAATTCTTGTCTCTAATGTTCTTTCCGCAGATGGATACGGCAGAACAGGCGTGTCTGTAATTGACACAATCTGGTATAAGCTGCCGGTGGAACTGCAGCCCGGTTCGGTTGAGGTAAGAGTAAACGAATCCGCTTCTTCTGTTATAGTCAGTAGAGTTGAAGACGATACACTGTTTCTTATCCCGGCAGCTCAGCTTCCTTATGATACCCTGATGGAGGTAAAAATATCCGGGTTTACAGAGGATGGTTTTCAATTTGATTTGACACTCGATGGGATATCAAGGTTCCGCACGGAAAAGAGCGCACATCCGGTTGAAGCAAACTTCTGGTCACAGCCATGGGTAGTGACAGGGCGGTTTGGCATCGGACAGGCTATGTGGGTCCGCTTTTCAGAAGAGCTGGATACTGCGAAAAGTGGATACGACTGGGCTACATCATCTGCCTCTTCGACGGTTTTCGGTTCAGGGGTATCCGCAAACGCGAATGTCAGAATCTCTGGCGATACACTTTTTGTGACTCCTGATCAGCGTTTGAGCTTTGCATATAACAGTACGATCGGGTTTAATGTAATGTGCAGGACCGTAAGCGGTAAATATACCGCCTATTTCTCATTTTTTGCCAACACCATTGAAGATCCTCTTTATCTTGTATGGACAAATACAAAAGACAAAATGGGTAGAAACCGCGTTGATATGGGTTTAAGGGATACGCTCAAGATCCTGCCTTCAGTTTCTGAATTTGAAGTAATCGGTGTTTCCGGAACCGAATCAGAGCTTATGCCGCCGGGGCTCATGCTCTCAGATATCAGATTATCCGGAGACACCATTATTTGCGTGCCATCTTTATCGCTTCTTTCTGACACTTCATACGGCCTGGATTTTGATCTGCAGCTTTCAGATGGAACGATAAGAAGAAATGTACTTCCTGTATCATGGTCAACAAAAAAGAATGTGTTCATTGTGTCGACTGATACAAAACGGAACGGGATGTACCGCCCGCTGGCTGCTATCGGAGACAGTTTCAAAGTGACTTTTTCAGAGTCGATTGACACAAGCATAAATGCTGCCGTTGCGTTTCGTGTCAACATAAAAGACGTTAAAGACGCAATCAGAAGATCGGTTGTCAAATGGGACAAGGAGTGTCTTACCGCCACAATCAGAATTATTGATACTCTGCCTGTAGCTGATTTTGATGCTCCGGCGGCATATACGGCAACTGCAGTTCATACTAAGGCCGTCGAGTCTGTAACATTCGACCTGGTCACAAGAACAGGGGAACAGGTTATTGGATGTAAACCCGACGGAACCCCGATCTCTCTTCATACAGAAAAAGGATTGTGCATTATTCAGACAAATATCATTCCAAATCTGGACGGACGTACATCTGTTGAAAAAGAGTTCGCTCCCAGATCAGATTTCCCTCTGGATAGTGCTGTTTATTTACAATTTAACCGGGTACTCGATACATCTGCTATGAGAATGGACTCACTTGAAATATATGCCGGCATTCAGAAAGCCGGTGCAGTTATCGTTCCTGCTGATATAACAATGTCAAGCGATAGAAAGACAATCCGTATTATGCCTGAAGATCATCTGGACAGCAGAACTGAGTATTATATATGGGTAAGGGGAGTTCCTGCTGCAAAGATCTCCGGTGCGGCTGCTATAAACAAGCACGGCGGAACTTTCAGCGGTAAATCTGCCAGTGGATATCTGCTTGAACGTCCTTTTAAAACACGATGATCAGGGCAAAGAATCAGAGTTATATGAGATTGCATAAATTGGTATTTTGCTTTTTTTTAAGCGGCGCGGTCTACCTCTGTGCTGCACCTGTCTACAATCCCTCTGATCAGAAAATTCAGGGCATAGTGGAACCTTTCCGGTCCGCAGAGATTTCACCTGAAATATCGGGAAGAATTATTGAGATAGGAGTTCCGGAGGGCGGGCTTGCAGAGGCTGGTGATACGATACTGAAGATTGAGTACACGGAAGATTTACTTATTGCTGAACGGGCCCGTATAGCAGCGGAAAACAAGGCGGATTTAAAAGCCGCGCGCCTGAAAATGGAAACTGCAAAACTGGAATATGATGCAACGAAGCTGGTATATGACAGTACGGGTGCGGTCAGTGAAGAGGAATTGTGGGGGAAGAAATATCAATATGAAGCCGCACTTGCTGAATTCAAGCAGCTCAAGGTTCAGAAAGATCGGGAATTGATTGAGTATCGGATAGCACAGTCGCGATTAAAAACCCATTTTATCATCGCGCCTTACAGGTGTATAATAGCTCTTATCAGATTGCGTCAATATGAGCATTGCAGGGCAGCAGAGCCGCTTTTGTCAATCGTGGATGCCTCTAAATGCCGCTTAATAACCTACATACCTATTAACCTGTCAAAGCAGCTTACAACAGGTAAAAAGGTCAGTATACAGGTAACCGGAAAAAATGGCTTAATGAGCAGAAACGGTGTTGTGGAGTTTGTTTCACCGGTTGTTGACCCTGCAAGCGATCTGATTACCCTGAAAATCAGGTTTGATAACAGTGATGGTTCTGTGAAGCCTGGTGTTTCCGGATTCCTGTTAATAGATAAGTGAAAACCAGTATGTTTCAGCAAGATCCTCTTCGTATAAGCCGCGGTCTCCATAAACTCCGCGTGTTAAGAACTTATGACGGCGCGCCTGAAAAGTTCTGGACTGTTTTTCTTGACAGCAGCTCAGACCTTGCAGGTGCTGATACCGGGCTGATCATAGAAAAGGTCCAAGGCAAAAACCCATTCAAAGTTCTTGCCGAATATGACGGTAACACCGGCGGGGAATCTCTGAAAACACTGCATAAAATGATTCCTGCAACCATGCAGAAGTGTTCTTGTAAAAACGTTACAATATTTTCTACAAAAACGTTCTCAGTCTTTGCGGTTCCGCTGATTAAGGAAAACTGCCCGCCAACGGTTTATGTTCTGCTGAAAGTCGCAACTATAAAGCCGGAGGAGATTTCTGCGATATCCATGGCGTTGTCATCTATAATTGATGTGCCAATGCAATATCAGCGTCAGAGTGAAGCGGTGCGGGTACTTCAGGACCGTGAAAAGATACTGAATGTACTTGATCTCAATGTTCTTCTGAACTCGCAGCCCCATTTTCTTTCCGCTGTAATGCTCTTATGCAATGAAATCGCTTCAGCTTACAAATGCACCCGTGTTTCACTTGGCTGGTGCAAAGGCCGCTATATCCGTCTTAAGGCCATGAGCCAGGCCGACAGTTTCGAAAAAAAGATGGAAATTGTCCAGAAAGCAGAAGCTGCCATGGAAGAAGCTGCTGAGCAGAACACAGAAATCCGGATTCCTGCAGAAGACAATGACGGATCTCTGTATGTTCGGGACCATGAGAGTTACCAGAGGGCAACTTCAACCGGAGCACTTTTAACGCTGCCAATAAGGCATAATAACGACGTCGTCGGTGTATGTCTTCTGGAAAGAACCGCCGGAGAGTTTACTGATGCAGATGTCCAGCATATTCGCATGTCGATTGATCAGGTCTCAGCACGCATCCACGATCTGTATCTGAATGACAGGTGGGCAGGCGCGAAGCTTGCGGATTGGGGAAGGCAGAAAGTCGCAGTTCTTCTGGGATTTGAGCATACATGGATGAAATTAATCGCACTTGTCTCTGCAGCGGCCTTAATTGCCGTCATGACTGTTCCGGTGCGCTACCGCGTCGACTCGCCGATGATACTTAAAACTGATGATATCACATTTCTGGCTGCACCATTTGACGGATACATATCATCTGTTAATGCAAAGGCTGGTGAGAGTGTAGATAAGGGAAAAGTGATACTATCTCTTGATAAAAAAGACCTGATCCTTGAGGAAGCTGGAATACAGGCTGAATTCAGTAAGACCAGACGCGAAGAAGACAAGTTCCGTGCGGATGTAAGGCTTGCGGAAATGCGTGTTTCCCAGGCTCAGAGCGAGCAGCTCTATTCCCGCCTGAACATTGTACAGCTTCGTCTTTCAAAGGCGGATGTAAAGGCACCGTTTAAAGGTATAATCATAGAAGGTGATCAGCATGAAAGAATTGGATCTCCTGTTAAGCAGGGGGAGGTTCTTTTCAAGCTCGGCAGAATAGAAGATATCCGTGTTGAAGCAAAAGTCAGTGAGAGTGAGATTCAGAATATCATGCCTGGCGCCAGGGGACAGGTGGCACTGACAAGCCGTCCAAATGAGTTCTTTGACATAACAGTACAGAGAATTGAACCGGCAGCCGTTTCAGATCAGGCGGGAAATATCTTCCAGGTGGTCTGTTCTTTTAATAATCAGGTTCCCCAATGGTTCAGGCCCGGTATGACAGGAGTTTCTAAAATCGAGGCTGGAAAGAAAACTTTATTCTGGGTTGTAAGTCATCGTACATTTGATTTCCTCAGGCTTAAACTGTGGTGGTAGGAGAAGAGGCCGGTACCGAGAATGAGTATCAGAGAGAAAATATTTCATGATTCCTGGTATCGGATTGCTGATCAGAGAATAACTTTACGCCCCAGTGTACGAATAAGCCGCCAGGAGTTTCGCGGCGAACCCTGGTATGTACTTCATGACCCCTATATAAATCAGTTTTATCGATTTCCACCTGAGGTATATGAATTTATTGCCCGTCTGAGTTCACGCAGGACAGTTGATGAGATCTGGAATGAACTGGTAACGCATAAGCCGGAGTCAGCACCTACCCAGGGCCAAATTGTCAACCTCCTTGCGCAATTATATCAAGGAAACCTGATCCATTCTGATCTGCCTCCAGACAGCGTCCGTCTCTTTGAGCTTTATGAAAAACGGGAAAATAAGAAGATCAGGATGCAGATGCTCAATCTTCTTTTTGCCCGTATTCCGGTATACGACCCGGATAGGCTTTTAAAATCCCTGCTCCCTTTTATTAATATTCTTTTCAGTCCTCTTGGATTTATAGTCTGGATAACAATCCTGGGAATTGGAATAAAATCCTTAATTGACAATTTTAATCTGGCGATGCAGCAGTCGCAAGGAATTCTTGCTCCAGACAATCTGTTTATGCTGTATGCGGGTATTGCTATAGTAAAGCTCATCCATGAGTTCGGCCACTCTGCGGCGGTTCGCCGTTTCGGAGGCGAAGTGCACACAATGGGTATTATGCTTATTATGCTGACACCCTTACCCTATATGGATGCGACTGCCGCCTGGGCATTCAGAAAAAGATGGAAACGGATACTTGCTGGGGCATCAGGAATGCTATTTGAGTTGTTTATTGCATCGATTGCGATGATTGTCTGGGCGCACACCGGTGATGGACTGCTGCATTCGCTTGCATACAATATGGCCTTTGCGGCTTCTGTGTCCTCTATCATATTCAATATCAATCCGCTGTTGAAATATGATGGATATTATATGTTGTCCGATCTGGTGGATACCCCCAATCTCCAGCAGCAGGGACAATTGGAGACTAAATACCTTGCTGAAAAATATCTGTTTGGAAAAAAGGATGCTATTGCTGTTGCGTCATCCGGAAGAGAATCTTTCTTATTAGTCCTGTATAACATCGCCAGCACCATCTACCGTTTCATTGTTTTCGGCGGGCTGCTCCTGTTTGTTTCTACAGAGATGCTTCTGCTGTCAATCATCATGGGTATCTATCTGTTTATCTCATGGGCGATTGTCCCGGTTGTCAAATTTATAAAATATCTTGTTTCTGATCCAGGTATCTCCCGTGTACGGGGAAGGGCTGTCAAGGTCTCCAGTGCAATTTTAATTTCCGTATTTCTGTTTCTTGCTTTCTTTCCATTTCCTTTCCGATTCAAAGCCCCGGGAATCCTTAAAGCAGAAGATTTTCAGAATGTGACAAACAATACTGCCGGGGTTGTAAGGAAAGTGTGCAAAACATCGGGTGAGCATGTCAACAGGGGTGATACATTATATCTGATGGATAACGAGGAGATTTTATTCAGGCGCTCAGAAGCAGCCGCTGCGGTATCGGAAGTCGAATCGAATTACCGCAACGCGCTCTTTTCATCGCAGGCTGAACTTCAACCACTTGACACACGACGGAGGGTTCTTCTGGAGAAGCTTGACTATATTGATTCGCAGCTGGTTGAGCTGACGGTGAGAGCTCCGATTGATGGAATATGGTACTCGCCTGCATCCATTCACTTTCTTAACCGCTGGATTCCAAAAGGGACTTCTTTAGGCCAGTTGATAAATAAAAACAAATATCTGTTTGTTTCTGTGATACCTCAGAAAGAAATCGGGCAGCTGTTTTCCAGGAGGGTTACAGGTACTGTAATTCGATTAAGAGGGCAGGCGGCATTTCCCGTTTTGGTTGACACAATGATCATAATTCCCATGGAACAGAACCGCCTGCCATCTTCCGCGCTGGGTTTCATGGGAGGTGGAGAGATAGCGGTTAAAACCGGTGACAGTTCTGGAACATTTGCGGCTGAGCCTTTCTATGAGGTCAGAGTAGGCGTTGTTCAGGACAAAAATGTGGCTCTGATGCACGGCCGATCAGGATTTGTCTGGTTCTCCCTCGGTCATCAGCCGCTTTTGTGGCAATGGGTACGGAAACTTCGTCAGGTAATCCAGAAAAATTATCAACTATAAAATATGAACGATCTTACAACTCAGTACCGGCTTACGGAAATCAAGCACCGGAAGAAAATTCCCGGTGGCCTTGATGGAATGCTGTATCGCCTTGCTGGTCTCCATAAAAGCCGCTCTGCGGTTAAACGAAAACTTATGAAAGACGCAGAGGTGATACAGGCTCAAGCCAAACTATTAAAAGTATCTCAGACCGGGAACTGAAAAGTAAACTTCGCCAATATGCAGGGGAGTACAGGAGAAAAAATTATCCTGGTGATGAGGCTTTGTTTTCAGCGCTGGCCATGATACATGAAGCGTCATTTCGGGTGCTTGGTATGCGTCCATTTACTGTTCAGACTGCAGGTGCACTTGCACTATTTAATGGTTTCGTCGCGGAAATGGCTACTGGTGAAGGGAAAACGCTGACTGCTTCATTGACAGCAATTATCAGGGGGTGGAGTGGAATGCCCTGTCATATAGTTACAGCAAACGATTATCTTGCGGAAAGAGATGCTCAAAAACTTGAACCGCTCTATTCGTTCTGCGGAGTATCAGTCGGGTATGTAATTTCCACCATGGATCCGGCTATGAGGAAAAAAGGGTACTCAGCTGATATTACCTATTCAACGGCCAAGGAGGTTACTGCAGATTTTCTTCGCGACCGCATAGCTCTGGGGTCACTGCAGAAATTTGAGCGGCGTTTGATCAGAAAGGTGGTAACAGGCCACCCGCTGCAATGTGATGGTGCTGTAATGCGCGGATTGCATGCGGCAATAATTGACGAAGCGGACAGTCTGCTGATAGATGAAGCTGTTACTCCGCTGATTATTTCAAGACAAAGGGAAGATGAGGAGCTGAATACTGCATGCAAAGTTGCTTTTGAGGCATCTCAGAATCTTGTTGCTGGAAAGGACTATAGCCTTGATTACAGGCACAAAGACCTGCACCTCGATAAACGACTCGATGTAAAAGAGGTCCTTTGCGAATCGAGAATCCCCAAACGGTTTTCCGGCGTTGGATTCATGCGGGAACTGCTGCGTCAGGCGCTTATCGCACGTGAATTTTATCATCGGGATAAACAGTATGTGGTTCAGGATAATAAAGTGGTTATTGTTGATGAGTTTACAGGCCGGATCATGCCTATGCGCTCCTGGAGCGATGGACTTCATCAGATGATAGAAGTAAAAGAAGGGGTACCGATTACACCCCCCAATGAAACTCTTGCGCGGATCAGCTTTCAGCGGTTTTTCCGGTATTACAAATATCTGGCAGGAATGACCGGTACGGCACATGAGGAGAGGGGCGAGTTATGGCAGGTGTATGATTTACCTGTGATCCCAATCCCCCGAAACCGTCCTTGCAAACGCACATCATATCCCGCACGGATCTTTTATGATCAGAAACAGAAATGGGATGCGGTGCTGGAGGAAATAGAGAGTGTACATAAAAACGGGAGGCCTGTTTTAATTGGAACACGCAGTGTCGAGCTCAGTGAGCGGCTTGCGGAAAATCTGAAGAAACGGGGGCTCTCCTGTGAAGTGATCAATGCAGTCCGTCACAAAGAGGAAGCTGTAATCATCTCTCGTGCAGGCAGTCATGGAGCAATCACAGTCGCGACAAATATGGCTGGGCGTGGAACAGATATTCTTCTTGATCAACGTTCTGTAAAGTGCGGTGGGCTCCATGTGATTGCAACAGAATTTCATGAATCTGGTCGTATCGACCGTCAATTATATGGAAGAAGCGGGCGTCAGGGCGACCCCGGCAGTAACCGGACATTTGCAGCACTGGATGATGAACTGGTTCTCCGTCATGGAAATAAAATGAGTAGAAAAGCAGCACTTGCGCTTCTTTCCACAGTGAAAACTGCGGGGGAATGGTTTGCCGGTATTGTGATACGCAGTGCTCAATCTAACGCCCAGCGGAAAGCTGCACAGAGCCGCATCGCGATCCAGAAGATGGACCTCTGGCTTGATGATTCGCTCTCTTTTACAAGGGGAGATGTTCAGTAATGCACAAATGTTTGATGGCAATAGCGGTTGTGTACATTTGTCTCTGGGCAGAAGGGGTAATCGATACATTATCGATTGTTCAAGAGACCAGGTCCACTTTTGTTCCAGATCCGGGCAAAATTGCACAAGATCGCATAAACATGATTAAATCGATCGCTGAACCTGATATTCCGGAACAGGTCGAAAAGGCCGCTTTGCCGCTGTCGCTTGATGACGCGGTAAAAAAGTTGTTAGTTAATAACAGGGAGATCAAAAAGGCGAAACTCGAGTACCTTATAGGGGAAAGCCGCTTTCATGCGGCATTCGGTGTGTTTGAACCCTATCTTACCGGTTCCTATGAGTATTCCGAATCTGAACGTCCTGATGCTTTACTTACTGAACTGCGGGAATCGCAGAAAGGCGGAATCGAGGGCGTGCTTCCGACAGGGACACGGTATGGCTTTAGTCTGGCACAAAAAGACATCCTTTTTGCACAGAGTTCTCTTGAATGGCCGACTCTCAGTTCCAATGTGGCAGTTACTCAGCCGCTCTTAAAAGACTTTGTCGGTAACGGCCCCCTGTCTGAAATTAAGATCGCCAGGGCCGAACGACAGGTAGCATATCACCGGTATCGATCTACGTTGATGTCTCAATGCTATAATCTGGAAAACACATACTGGAAAGTGGTATACCTCCAGGAAAAAAGGCGTAACGCCGTGAAGTCATTAGCGGTTGCTAATCAGATTGTAAATGAGAGCCGTACACTTGTCGCATCAGGGATAATTTCAAAACTCGATGCAGTTGAGGTCTCTTCACAGCATGCTCAGCGGCAGATAAACTTATCAGATGTAAAAATGGAACATGCTGGTGCGGCAAATGAACTTATGCAGTTGATCGGTTGTACACCAGATTCTGTTAATGCTGTTTTGACTGCAGTTACACCGATTCAGGTCAGCCCTGAAAACCAGCTTCCTGATTCACTTCCGATCAGTAAAGCTGATAGTGTTATGTCAATAAATCAGCCAGAGCTGCTGATCGCGCAATTTAACAGAATACGGAGCAAGGGTGCTGTTTCCCAGATGAGGGGTAAAGTTTTACCGGAACTCAATGTGTCAGGCATCATAGGAGTTTCCGGTTTCAGCAAAAATCCTGAATCCTCTGCAGGTGAAAAGTTTCTTGATCCGGAGCAGAATAAACAAAACTGGACATGTGCAATTGAGCTGAAAATTCCGCTTGGCACAGGGATCCGTGAGAGGAACCTGTTAAAGGCTGAGAAACTGAATCAGAAGATTGCAGAAGATGAAGAGCAGTCCATAAGAAATGAATTGACGGCTCAGTTTCTTTTGATATCAGATAGAATTCGGGATCTGGCGCACAATCTTAAAAACGCAGCGGTTGTTGTTGAATACCGTAATTCTCTTCTGCAGAGTGAGCTGGTCCGGCTGCGGGCCGGATTGAGTAATGTACGCAAAATATTTGAAATGGAGCAGGAACTGGCTAATGCCTGTGAACGAGAACTTGAGATGAGGGTACAGTATTGTATGGCACTTTCTCTCTATGATCGGGTTCTTGGTTTGACTCTGAGCAAAAAAGGCCTGGAAAAAATAGTGAACGGCATCCCGGTGATTAACAAAGACCTTACCAGGGCTGAACCAGAGAAATAGCCTGAAACTTCTAAACTGGTTGTCAGTGCTGGACTTAATATTTATTTTGATCAATATAGCTTCAACTTCGAAAAGATGCTTTTTTCATCCATAAATCGTCAGCTAACCTTTACAGGTGGTGTTTATGTTCAAACAAATTGCCTTTGTAATTGTAATGTTTTCAGCAGTAGTTTCATTCGGCGCACAGGGTTCAGGAATTTTTCTCCAGGCCAATGTCAGCAAGGGTAAAATGAAAGGTGATAAAATCGTTCAGTTTCCAGGGGGTGCATTCGGGTCGGAAGACGGTGATTCAATCCGCTTTATTATCAATGGCCAGGAATTGGCTGATACAAATCATAACACAGTAATCTCCACTTACCCTATTGATTTTCAGTACGCTGTCCGGTATTCATTTCTGGCGGGTTATGAAAAATCTTTCAACAAGATGCTCTCTATCAGAGGGGCAATTGGGTATCAGTATGCGTTACTGGATGCAAATGCTGCCACGGTCAACCCGGATTTTAGCGAGGACCCGTTTGTCGCATCAGAAATTGACCGTCACTGGCTCAATATCCCCGTTGACATCAAGGTTACTCTTCCGATCCGTCGCAGCGGGCTTTACCTTGCCGCCGGCCCAAAAGCATCGATACTCCTTTCCTCAACATATAAGGATAGCCTCTTAAACTATGAGCTGGATCTGGGTGATCTGACCCCCAGGTTCAACCTGTCGCTTGGATTTCGTTTCGGTGTAGAACTGGCTATCGCCAGAGCCGGCTTTCTGCTGATCGAATCAGGGTATCACAAAGGTTTGATTAACCTCTCCCCGGTATCTTCAGTAAAGACTCAGGAGGGCGAATTTGTTCCGATCAGCCTGGGTTTCAGGATGAATGTTCCACCGGAAAAGAATTAACAGAATATACATGAAACTAAAGGGTACCTCTAAATGTTCAGTTTTCAAGCGAGGCCGAGCGAGAATTCGCTGCGCCAGGCGCACGAAAGAGGCGAATCCGCTGTGATTCGTCGATTACAACGAAGCGCAGTAGAATTCGCAGCCGGCTGCAGCGGAAAATGAATTTTTAGAGGTACCCTAAAGCTGATTTGAGAGTAAGAACGGGCAGGAAGGAGATGAAATGGGTTACTTAAAACATAACTTTTGGAATCGGATATGGCTGCGGATTATCCCATGTCATATGATTGTTTTAGCCGCTACATCTTCACTTCTGGCTGCTCTCGGCAGCGGTCCTTTTGTCCGGGCCGGTTTTGGACTTAATCTACTCTACGGCACAGATCTTTACATCATTCCTCCAGATAACCATTACAGCACACTGCCTGAGGGATCACAATCGTTTGACTATAAAGAGTATGCAAATAATGGACTGTTCCTGACACCGGACTTTTTAATCGGGTGGGAACAGTCACTGAACCTTGTGCTTTCTGTAAACACTGGTGTCGGACTGGCATTCAGCGGTACAAAATGGAAAGGTGTTCCGGTTTATGATTTCAGCGGGAACCAGATATCTGAACCTGCCATTGATGCGAAGTTAAGAACGACCTACATTACAGTCCCCCTCGAGACAAAACTGATGCTTCCCCTTAACAGCGGCGGCTTTTACATCACTTTCGGGCCCTGGTTTTCATTCCTTGCAAGTGCGAAATTTGAAAACAGCACTAACACAATCGAAATGGATGATAAACCGCTGTTTAATACGACAAGCATGGGAGTGGGCTGTTCTTTCGGTGGTGAGGTACAGCTTCGGGCAATGGATCTTCTCATGGGGCTCAGGTTTGATGCGGGGCTTACAGATGAAGCAAAGGATGAATCGATAAAATTACGTCATTCCAAAATCGCTCTTGAGACAGGCTTGCGATGGACAACGAGACGGCATACAAAAAAGAAGTGGCCGCTGTAAACCTTTTGCACTACCTGCATTCTTTCCTGTGAACTGAATTATCCTCTTTGCCAACCGGGGTCCCTTTTATTTCAAATGGCTCGATTGCATTTGTTTGAATAAGTCAAATCGACCTGCTTTAAACGCGCCGATATTGTCGTTTGCAATTTCAGGAGTTTTGGATAAATCTTCCAATACCTCAAACCACAGTTCTTCCGGGATAAGGCTGAATGGTGTCGTTTTCGATAGCAAACCAAGGATATAGGAATTGGCATGATGAAGTGCCAGTTGCCTGGTATCACTTACTATTACATTGAATTGTTCAAGATGCAGAAGAATTTCTTCCAGTGAAAGAAGTGAATCTGCATCACCCCCTTGTGGAGTAATTGAGCAGGAGTTCAGAATTATTGTCGCATCGGGTTTCAGTAACTCGAGATATTGTGGACGCAACGATTCATTCTGTTCCATTGCAATCATGATATCTACACTTTTTGATGCGAAAACGGGTGAATGGACATTTCCAAACGCGATTGTAGAGTGCACACATCCACCCTTTTGAGCCATCCCGTGAACTTCACCTTTTAAAATATTCTTATTCATATACGAAGTGTGCTGCATCAAATGAGTCAGGACTTTTCCCATGAATAAATTGCCCTGCCCCCCAACCCCGCAAATTAAAACTCTTAGCGTATCAGGCAGCTCGATATCGATGTGGTGATGTACCTTTGCAGTTTTATTTGCCGGAACATTCGTTAGGGTTTCGCAACTGTGATCTTTTTGTAACTTATTTTTGATGTAGAGTGCACCGGAAGGGCACAATTTTACACATAGTTCTTTTCCGCTGCCGCAACGGGTGCATAGAGAATTTATGAGGGGATACGAAAATGGAGAAAAATCAATTGCCGGACACACAGAACAGGTACCGCATTTTGTGCAAAGTTGTTGATTCAGCAATAACTGTGTTTCATTTTTCCCTTTGTTGTTTTTTGTTTGGACACATTCGCCATCAATAACAATAGATGAAAAGATTCCTTTTTCAGCGTTACTCAATGCAGTTTCAAGATTTTGTACAATACCTTTGTAATCATATGCATCGACGTTAATGCATTCAACACCTTCAGATTTATGAACACTATTCAGATCGCATTTTTTAGTCCCATCCGAATTTTTCCTTGTAGGCGATTTCTGGCCCCCGGTCATTGCGACTGAACTGTTGTCCAGAATTACTTTTACCCCAGGTATACTTCTGAAAACCGCATTTCTGGTCGCATCCATTCCAGAGTGACATTCACTGGAATCACCAATCAGACTGATCACACGGTGTGCATTTTGCGGCTGTGACAAAACATATCCCTGTCTCATTGATTCAGATGCGCCCATACATAAGTTTAAATCAAGCGCTTTCTGAAAATGAAGTAAAGTTGAACAACCGATATCACCAAAAACGATATCGATTTTCCTGCGCTTTTTTAAGGTTTGTATAGCCATGCTGACAGCTTTATAGGGGCATCCGGGGCATATTGCCGGATACCGATTTACAGGTTGTTCATCAAAGGCTGTCAAAACAGCATGTTTTTCCGTGAATTCATGAGATTCCAGTATGTTTGAAAGTAAATCAGGAGTCCAGTGTGTTATGGTTTCAAACCCTTGCTTTCCAATTACATTCAAACCATGCTGTTTCATTTTGCTTTCAACAAAACGTTCACCATCTTCAATGATAAAAATCTGTCCATCAACTCCCTTTACCCATTGATCAATTGTATCAAAAGGTAAGGGGTTGGATATTCCAAGATATAATTGCTGCGGTTGCAGATTTTGAAGAGATAATGTTTCTTTAACAATTAATGCCGCTTCACCACACGCAATGATTCCCCAGTTATCCTTACCGGTTACCGAATGTATGAAATCTTCATTTTCGATGCTGATGCGAATTTTCGGCATTTTTTTCATAACTGCATTATTAAAGCTCAATCGTGCATCCCGTGGCAAAAGCACATTTGAGAGGCTCTCTTTTTTCATCACTGATTCAATTTGTCGTGATTGAATCAATGTGATAATACCTTCTGAATGCGACAGCACCGATGAGCAGAGGATCACAACAGGAGTCGAAAACTTCCTGCTGAGATCCGCAGCTCTTAGGGCACTCAAGTAAAGGTCCTGATGATCTCGCGGTTCGATTACCGGAATATGCAGTGATGAAAGAAAATGACGTGAGTCAACGATGTATTGTGTGCTTGATGGAGCATGATCTGTTGATACAAATAATACCAACGCACCGGAAAAGCTGTTAAAAAACGCAGCAGAAGCAACAACATCTGCCGCCTGAAACAATCCTGGAACTTTCATGGTGACAACGGTATCGTGTCCCGCAATTGCATGACCTGCACCAACCCCGACCGCAACAGCTTCATTGACAGACCATTGAGCGCAGATCAGATCAGGTACTTGAAGCAGATGTTCCATCACCTCAGTACTTGGTGTACCAGGGTACCCGTCTGCAGCATGATAACCGGCATGTAGAATACCTAAGGCAAACGCTTCATTCCCCTGAAGAATAATTTTTTCTCCAGGTGTATACTCCAATATTTTTTTAAGTGAAACCAAAAAATTATTACCTTAAAATCTGAAAATGAATCCACCACCGCTTGCACCAGCGCCATGCCCCATCATCATGACCATCATACCTTTTTGAAGTTTACCGCTAATAATTGCTTCATGCAGATTTAACGGCACCATCGCTGCAACAGTGTTTCCATATTTATGAAAACAACTGCAGCTTTTATATTCCGGTATACCAGCCTGCTGCAGCTGAGCTTTCCATGCCATGGATGTTTGATCGCTTGTAATAATAAAATCGATATCATCCCAATGCATGCCGCTTGCCCCGAGAAGTTGACTTGAAATGATCTGAAAAGAATCCAGTATTGACTGGTGAATTTTTGGCCCATCGGGCATAGTGAGATTGAAAGCACCGGTCAGTAATTTCTCTTTTTCTTTGAGAAACTCGGTTCCAAATGGAATGTAGGCAAATTCGCCAATTGAACTGTCGGTATAAAAGTATTTACATATAAATTTCGGCGTTTGGGAATATCCATAGAGTGCTGCAGCAAACCCATCACCATTAAGAAATATCGTTCGTGTGTCTTTCAGTATTTCAGCGTTGGAATCCAGTGATGCTCGATCACCTCCAAGAACCAGCACATAATCATCACCTGTATCTATGCAGCTTAGTGCAAGATCGGTTGCATGTAAAAATCCACTGCACGCAACAGAAATATCCATGACTGGTACTCCTTTGCGTACACCAATTTTCTCAAGTACTCTCAGAGAGGTCGCCGGTATCAATTGGTCACCAACCAGTTTCGCGTAGATAATACGATCGATCTTTTCCGGTGCAATGTTGGCATTAGAGCAACATTGCAGAACCGCTTTGTAAAGATACTCTGATGGCAGTACACCCGTCTGCACTGCTCGTCGCTCTTTTATACCAATGGAGTATTGTACAGCTCTATCGGATGCGATCAGGTTGAACTGGTCGATAATATCCTGATTTGTTACAATTTTTTCAGGCATCCCTTCACCGGTACCAAGCAATTGAGCGTGTCTGGTATACTTGACCTCCCTGATACCGGGATACTGCATGGTAGAATCGACCATTTTCAAATTAATCATAGTTTAAAGGTTCACAGGTTCAAAGGTTCACAGGTTTAGAGGTTCACAGGTTTAGAGGTTCACAGGTTTAGAGGTTCACAGGTTTAGAGGTTCACAGGTTTAGAGGTTCACAGGTTTAGAGGTTCACAGGTTTAGAGGTTCATTCTCGGCGAACGCTAAACGCTGAACCCTGAACCCTGAACGCTGAATACTCACTTCGCTGCCGATGTCTCAATTTCGTCAACCAGATATTTAATAATCATGTTGGGGCATCGGAACTTTTCATGGGTAGCCCCAATATGTTGTGTTTAGGTTCCCATAATCTGTAAAGCTATGCATGAACGCTTAGGATAAAGGTCAAGACCGCCACAATGAAAATAAATAGCAG
>Ga0123335_1001194_pt1 | contig 43189 bp, 38 predicted proteins | sample BiotimSIPDNA_2_FD_89707 | JGI IMG/M metagenome (GOLD analysis project Ga0123335, IMG submission 89707) | Anaerobic biogas reactor microbial communites from Washington, USA - Biogas_R2 time_0 SIP DNA | ecosystem: Engineered > Bioreactor > Anaerobic > Unclassified | place: Washington, USA...
CATCTTGTTTCCACCTCTCCTCATTTGGATGCTAAAATAAAGTTCGTTCCGCCCATCCTTCTGGACAAAATCGCAGTCCAGCTCGGTGATTGGAGTGGATACCATCTGCTGGCTCATCACCAAGGAATGTAAATATTGATTATTTAGTTTTTCTTATTTCTTTTCTCGATCAAAATGCTGTTTAGGATGGTGCTGACGACACTGACAATCAGGCCGCCCAAAATCGCATCCCAAAAGCTCTCAATGTGGAATCCCAGGGCGAACCAGTTCTCAGCGATCCGTGATGACATAAGCAGCGTCAGTGCATTGATGACCAGGGAAAACAACCCGAATGTCAGTACGATGATCCCGCATGACAAAAATTTCAGAATGGGGCGGATAAGTAAATTGACCAGCCCAAGAATGACCGCGGTCACACCATACACCAGCCAGGCATTTGCGCCTGTGACTTCAATGCCAGGTATTAACCATGCTGCCAGGAATAATGAGGCAGATATGATCAACCATTTAATTATTAATTTCATCTTATCTCCTACTTTCTTATATACTTGATTATCAATCAAAAATTCAGTTAATACCCAAGAGAATCTATTGATATCTTTACTCCCGGGAATAATTGAAAGTCCAGCAATGAGCTCTTTTGGGACAAGCCGGTTAAGCTTAAGTATAAGGAGTTGTCTGATTCTTCACTGCTGTTTTAATCTGGCCATTACCAATGGACCTTCAGGTATGACGCAAATTCTCTTGCCCATATGCCCGATCAAATTCTGCAGGGTTCCTTGAATATCTCTGCATGGGGTCATCATCGCTGAAGTGATCTCTTGGTCGCTCAATCCTTCACTGAACACATGCACTTCGGCATGATGTAGTATTCTTGCTTGTATCTGTACCTGCCAGGCATCGGGTTCCATGAAACCGGGTTTGGAAAGCATGTTAAGAATCCCCTCTGGTGTTTCTGCCTTTTCAAGCAACTTGCTGTATGAACTGTTTGGTGGCAATCCTTCCTCGCACCTTGCCAAAAGCATTATCGCTCCATCTTTTCTCACAATGCCTTGTGCAGCGGACAGCCCTTTGACACATTGATATAGGTTTTGATCAAGGGGATACCCGCTGTTGGTTGTGACAGCGATGTCAAAGGGAGTTTCGACCTCTACTTGTGAGGATTTCCTGAGGAATTGGCAACCCGCTTTGTGAGCTTCGATGACATCACCCGCAAACACCCCGCTGATTCTATGCCTTTCGTCCAGGGTTACGTTAACCAGGAAGGTGTTGTCAATCATATTTGCGGCTTCTCGCATTTCCTCCCATATCGGGTTGTCCTCTGTGATATTAAAACGGGCGTTGGGGTGCGCGATCATATGGTAGCTGTGATTGGAATAAACGCTTTCATATCCAGCCAATGCCGGCAGGATGGCTTTGGGTCCTCCGCTGAAGCCGGCAAAAAAATGTGGCTCAATAAATCCGGTTAATATTTTTACGTCTGCTTCCAGCAGGACCTTATTGATGCGTATAGGATTTCCAAAACTGGAAGTCCCTACATTGACCAGCATGGAATTATTAAATGCATCATGTTGGATGCAGCGGTAATTATCAAAAATATTCTTGCCTAATAGCATGCGCATTTCATCGGGGGTTTGTTTGCGATGGGTGCCCAGGGCATTGATGAGGGTGATATTCTGTTTCTGTACGCCGCTATCTTCAAGCTCCTGGATGATCGCCGGCAGGATGCGCCTGTTGGGTGTTGCCCGTGTGATATCACTGTGGGTGATCACAACCCGTGATTGGGCATTGACCAACTTTGCCAGGGGGGCTTTTTGGATTGGATGCATTATTGCACTGATCAACGCTGATTTTTCGTCATAAATGGGTTTTACTTTTTCGGTCCTCAGGACGGTGGCGTCCTCTGGAACCTGGATATCTAACCCTTCCTTGCCATAAAGCATCTTAATTTTCACGGTATGCCTTCACCCAATTTTTCTTTGATATGAACGATTGTTTTAAATCAGCGGAAATTCTTAGCCTAATTGAATAGGAACTTGCATAGGTGGCTTGATATTAGTGGAGAGTATGAATTTCATGCCCCTGGCAGGACTCGAACCTGCAACCAACAGCTTAGAAGGCTGCTGCTCTATCCATTGAGCTACAGGGGCGCATCGAGAAATTATTATACTACTGTGTAGTGATCCTGTGCCTAGACCGGTCGAATGCCTTTGTAGACTTGTGAAGATGTAAAGGTTCTTAGGATTAAATCGGCAGGTTTTTGGATGATGACAGACAACTCCCCGCAATTCAAAGGCTTGTTGCCATTAGCCAAAAAGATCCTGAACACAGAATCAACCATTGCACCGGATTGACTGACAAAATCGTCCTGTTTTGAGCAATGGTTCAAAAGTATATATTCTATCGCCTCAACTGTCTTGACTTCTGCTGTCTCCATGTCCACGTGATCGATCTTTTCATCATCCTGGATATTTTGTAAAACCTCGGAGTGGTGGGAACACAGGAAACTGCGCATGTATACCATCCAATCCCTGTCGTGGGATTTCCACCAGTCAAAGTCGATCCTGAATTTGGTCTCCAATGTTGGTTTCGTCAATCTAAATCGGCCTTCCATGGCTTACTCCTTTGTTCCTAACTCGTTAAGATGAAAATATTGATCACCTACATGTGAAAACTCTGGTTCAGAAAAAAGAACCTGCAGGATTGGGCTTGGTGGACAGCGCCTTAAGAGGTTCACAGCAGCATACAGTTCGACAAAATGAATATGCCTCTGTGCATTAAGCTTTGACAACTCCTGGACCATTTTAAATACGTCGGATTTTAAGCTCCGCGGCTTGAGTGATCTGGCTTTCCATACCTGGGCCATTTCAGACGGGTCAGGTAATGCAATGGCCATCTGTTCGTGAAAGCCTGCTGTAACCGGTTGTTTGAGTAACGCGATCACGATCTCACCATCGGCCCCGATAAGCACCGTTTTCATCCATTCACGGTTTGAGCGCCGTTTTTGTGCCTGGATATAGATCAAACCGTCTTTTTCTGATTTTTCTATGGTTATGATGCTGCCCGGGATGAGTTCTTTTTCTTCATACCATTCTTTCAAGCCATATACATACCTGAAAGGTCTTACCACCCATGCCGAAATTTCCCGTCCACTATCCTTTTCAATTAACTGGATTTTCACCCGCTCTGTCTCTAGTGCGGATGGAAAGATCGTGTTTGTCTTTGCTATCAATGGAATGGATCCGATCTGCCAATGCGGGTAGATCAGGGGAATGGATAAGGTATTTGGATTCACACCACTCTTTATTTGTTGATTCGGTTCAAGTTCGTCGTCAACGCTTTCCAGGATAACCTCACCAGCTTTAGGTAACTCGATAGGCATGGCCTTGTCGAATTCAAAGTTCAAAAATTCCGGCTTTTCCCTCACATTTAAAGGTTCCTGTCTTTTTAAGAACCAGGAGAAAATCCCGGTGGAACCAACCTCGTCAAATCGATGATCCTTTTTAAGGGCATAATTAATAGAAAACTCGTTGAGGTCGCGATTTTCACCCAGCGCAACATCCATCTGTTTAAGTAGTTCGTGGGGTTCCATTGGACCACCGCTTTGCATATCCAAGATAGCTTCTGCTATATTCAGATGACCCTGGTTAAAATCGATCAACAATGCTTTGGGGAACCATTTATCGCCAACTCTTACAATTTCTTTCTCCCTGTTGAGCTTTTCGACAAGCCTCGCTTCGAGGTGGTTGAAATGTGTCTTAAAGATCTCATCAAGGTCAAATCCCTGGTCGGATCTCTGTTCTATGGATTGGGTGTTTAATTTATGGTCTGCCAGGTCACTGGCAAAAGATAACTTTTTCCCGTTAGCCATCAGAACCGAGATGACAGAAAATTCACCGAATTCCGGGTTTGAACCTTGCCGCTTTTCAATTACCTCGCCGGTCTCCCAGTTCAGGGTGGGGAAGGCGACCAGGTCACCAACTGAGAAACTATCCTTGGGTAAAAAAATCTTTTCCTCTTTGTCTTTGTCTTGAAGAGCTTTTGCTTCCTCTCGCGCTATCCTGGCTTTGATTAATACATCAATGAGATCTGCAACTCTTAAAGGTTTTTCTAGTTCAAATAGGGTGTTGATGATACTGCCAGTATCCTCATCATCAACTGTCAGATTCTCCCAATATGATTTGTCAGTGACTATTTTCGAAAAACCCATTATCTTTTCCTCTTGCTTTTCACAATAATTCTTAAAATTATACCGTATGATTAGTTTATTGGATTTCAAATATTCATCGGATATTAATAATTGGTTGTGTTTATAATATGGAGTGGATGGATTTGGGAGAAGTTGAACAAAACAAAGGATGAAGTTCAGATGATCAAATACTTGAAGTCAAGAATTACATCTTTCAAACATGCCATTAAGGGGTTGGTCTTTGTATTAAGGTCCCAGCAGAATGCCCACTTGCATCTGATTGCCACTGTCATAGTTATTGTATTGAGTTTATGGCTTGAACTCTCACTTGAGAATTGGATATTCCTCCTCCTGGTGGTTGGCATGGTATGGATAGCCGAGTTTTTGAACACTGCACTGGAGATAATCGTGGACCTGGCCAGTCCGGACCAGCACCCACTGGCAAAGGTGGGTAAGGATGTTGGTGCGGCAGCCGTCTTGATTGCCGCTATCATTGCCCTGGCCATTGGCATGATGATTCTCGGGCCAGCGTTGCTAACGAAGCTGAATATTAATCTTATATAAATATCAATAAGTGGACTATTTTAGTCTACTTTACACAATTAATGCATGATATACTATCAAAATAATATTATTAGGAGGTTTGGATGGTAAAAGAGCCACTCAATGTTACTGACGCAGCGTTTCAAAAGACGGTATTGGAATCAACTTTACCGGTTATTGTAGATTTTTGGGCACCCTGGTGCGGACCCTGCCGGATGGTCGGTCCAATTCTGGAGAAGATCGCAGGTGAATACGCTGAAAAATTGGTCGTCGCCAAAGTAAATACAGATGAAAATCAGCAGTGGGCCACACAATATGGCGTACAGGGCATACCCACAATGCTTTTTATTTCTAACGGTAAGATCGTCCACCGCCAGGTCGGAGCTCTACCTGAGCCGATGCTGCGTGATGTAATTACCCAGTTTATGGATGTTGTCAAAACCAACGAACAGAAATAATCAGAAAATCTTTGTTGTTTATGAGCAGAGGATCGAAGACGACCCTCTGCTTTCTTATTAATCAGGTATTCTTTGGATATCAGCACCCAGTAACCTTAATTTGACATCAACCACCTCATAACCGCGGTCGATTTGCGTGATGTTCCTGATCGTTGATTCACCTTTGGCCGATAGGGCAGCAAGAACCAGTGCCATTCCCGCTCGAATATCAGGACTGTCCAGTTTTTCTCCGTTTAATTTTGTCGGTCCCATGACAATACAACGATGCGGGTCACACAACACGATCTGTGCACCCATCGCCACCAGCTTGTCTGTAAAGAACATCCGGCTGGGGTACATCCAGTCATGGAATAAGATCGAACCTTTGGCTTGCGTGGCTATGACGATGGCAATGCTCATCAGGTCGGTTGGGAATGCCGGCCATGGCATGACCGAGATCTCCGGGATCGCATTACCGAGGTCCGGCGAGATGACCAGGGTCTGATTTGCAGGCACAATGAGGTCATCACCATGCGTTTCCAGGATTACACCCAGGCGCTTTAAAACCAGTCTCACCATATCAAGATGCTCTACACCAGCATGTTTGACCGTAATCTCCCCTTTGGTAACCACAGCGGCTCCTACGTAGCTGACCACCTCCAGGTAGTCTGGACCAAGTGTATATTCGCCGCCTGAAAGGCTGTCAACACCTTCGATATGCAAGCTGTTGGAACCTATATGTTTGATGTGTGCCCCTAGTTTATTCAAAAAATGACACAGTTCCTGGATGTGGGGTTCGGATGCTGCATTTTTGATTAGGGTGGTACCCTTTGCCATAACTGCAGCCATGATTGTGTTCTCAGTGGCTGTGACGCTGGCTTCATCCAGCAAAATTTCTGTTCCTACAAGGTCAGATGACTTAAAATGGAAGACACCATCAAAATCAACTTCGACCCCCAGTTTTTGCAGGGCAAGGATGTGAGTATCCACCCGTCGTCTTCCGATCACGTCACCGCCAGGCGGAGGCAGGTTCAATTCCTTGAACCGCGCTATAACCGGTCCAGCCAGCAGGATCGATGCGCGAATATTTCTGCAAAGGTCCGGGTCAAGCTCTGATGGATAAATATCATCCGCCTGGATCTTCAGGTTGCTTGGTCCGTCGATTTCCTCGATCTTTACACCCAGGCTTAATAAAAGTTTGCGCATAGATATGACATCGGTGATGTTTGGTACATTATGCAATATGATCGGTTCCGCTGTCAGTAGACATCCTGCCAGGATCGGTAACACTGCATTTTTATTCCCGCCAGGTGTGACCTCACCGTGTAATGGTTTTCCACCTTTGATCAAGAATTTCGCCATTTTCACATCTCCTTAATTTGTTAAGTTCTGCTCGCGAGCTGAAATTAATACTGAAATTTCAAAAAATTATCCTTGAATTCCTGTGCCAGCTTCCTCGCCTTCATGTAGTAATCATCTTGATCTTTCCAGCTTTTGTGTGGGAACAGGATATCATCAGGAACCTGATCAACGTGAGCCGGAACATCCAGTTCAAAAACGTCTTCTTTGATAAATGATCCTTTTAGTAAACTCCCATTTAGGACAGCCTTGATCATTGCCCTCGTGCTGGGGAGGTCTATTCTTTTTCCAACGCCATAAGGTCCACCGATCCAACCGGTATTGAGCAGCCATACTTGAGTACCATGCTCCTTAAGCCGCTTTTCTAATAGATGGGCATAGACAAGTGGATGTAATGGCAGGAAAGGTGCTCCAAAGCAGGGTGAAAAAGTTGCTTCTGGTGAAAGTCCCAGTCCTCTCTCTGTTCCTGCCAGCTTGCTGGTGAATCCATTGATGAAATAAAAGAGCGCTTTCTCAACGGACAACTTGGCCAGTGGGGGCAATACACCAAATGCGTCTGCTGTTAGCAGAAAAATATTCTTTGGATGCCCCGCGTAACCTTCGGGAACATAATTTTCTATAAAAGATAACGGATATCCAGCCCTGGTGTTCTCAGTGATCACATTGCTGTCAAAATCAGGGGTTCTGTTGTCAGACAAAGGCACGTTTTCGATGATTGTCCCAAACCGGTGAACTGCCTCCCAAACCAATGGCTCCAGGTCCTTCCTCAACTTGATCGTTTTGGCATAGCAGCCGCCTTCAAAATTAAATATTCCGCTGTCAGACCAGCCATGCTCGTCGTCACCGACTAAATTCCTCGTGGGGTCCGAAGATAGGGTCGTCTTACCGGTTCCACTTAAGCCAAAAAAGAGCGCTACGTCACCATCTTTTCCAACGTTGGCGGAACAATGCAATGGCAGGACGTCTCGATGGGGCATAAGGTAGTTCATTAATGTAAATACCGATTTTTTGATTTCGCCGGCATATAGAGTACCGCCGATCAAAACAATGTGTTGCTTAAAATCCAGGATGATGAAAGGTTTCGCCCGCGTATGATCGATTGCAGGGTCAGCTTCAAACCCGGTTGCAGCGATCACAGTGTAATCTGGTTCTTCATGCGCTCTTTTGTCATTTGCAGTGATGAAAAGACTGTCTGCAAAAAGGTTTTGCCAGGCCAATTCTGTTACCACCCGGACGGATGTTTGGAACTCGGGGTGCGCGCCAACAAGAACATCTTTGACATAAACCGTCTTATCCCTCAAATGAGCAATGGCTTTTCTTCTCAGCGCATTAAAATGATCAACTGGCAATAATTTTGTACCTGCTCCAAGCCATATTTCATCTTCACCATAGTCAACCACATACTTGTCATTTGGCGATCTGCCTGTGTAGGGAGATGTATTTACAACAAAAGCACCTGATTCAGTAAAGAGTCCCTCGTTGTTTCTCACCGCATGTTCCAACAGGTCAGTTGGAGTTAAGTTGTCAAAAAACAATTGCTCCGCCGAAAAACCTTGCTCTGTCAACCATTTTTGTATCATTCTGTTTGGTCTCTCCTTTAACTTATTTAATTCCATCATACCAATACCAAAGCACGTCCATTGCAGGTTTACCGTTTATTGAATATGATGCGTCGGTTAAACTTAATTGCGGGTAGAAGGATCTGGCTATTACCCCGGAGATCCAACTTCTCGATATGACTGAATTCAATAAAATATTATAAAATAACGTCTGGCGCTCCAGGTCGATATCAGAGATGTGATATGTGTCCCGGGGAGATAATAACATTGAATTCAATGAATTCTCATGTAACATTTCGTCTTCCATAAGCTTTTGGGCAGCGAAAGACATGGAAGGTTGGCCAAATTCGACGTAAATGGGTGTTTCATGTCCATTACTAAGCGGCAGCATGACTTCATCCAGGTATGTTGTTATGGTTTGTAGTAATGACGGGTAGTTATATTCCAATTCTTGATCATCTAAAGGAATATTCAAATTAATGAGCAACGCATCGCAAGAGTCCAGTATTGTGGATGAGATGCTCTGTATGTCATTTGAATCAAACTCACAGGTGATGGATTGACTGTAGACTTGTCTGATCTTGCCAAGCATATTGAACCAGTTGGACCTTTGAGACTCAGTAAGCCCCACAGAAAGGGATTCTGCTGAATTGCCAAAGTGCTGTGCAGGAGTAAAAAAATCCGTCGCATTGATAATAAGATTTGGCAAACCCAATTTATTTGCTACATGCGCATAGTTGATAATCTTTTCAGAAAATATATCTTGCCATGGTTTCATTACATTTTCGAAATTTTCTGCTGATAAGTTTAAAGAACCAGATTGATCTTGATATGTAAAAATTGTGGGTTCCAGAATTAATGAGATTCCATTTTCGCGGGCAAAAGACGCAATCTGATTAACATCCAGGTACTGTGATGAAATTTCTTGTGAATGGATGTACTGTTGAGAACTTGCATCATACTGTACATTGTATGAAATGGGAAGTATGACCGTATTTACACCAATTGACTTCAATTTAGTTAAAGTATCTTTGTATAGATACGGATTAATGGGATATGAATAAGGATATAACGAAACGCCTGTTATGAAGTTATCATCTTTTTGAGGAAATTCTGCAGCGATCACTGTGGATGGCAACTCAGGGGACACCCAATAGGGCCACTCAGCTATCTGGACCCTGGTTATTTCCTTCTCATTAATTGGTGAAGGCACCAGTTCTTCAAAACTGTCTGGGTTATTCGATAATTCACATTGGTCATTACGGCAAATTCGATATTTTAAGGGACTGTTGGTCGGTAAAGGAGAGTAAAGAGAAAATTCCCAATAATTGTCATATTTATTGACCATTGATAACGGTTCAAACCAATCCTGTGTTCCAAATTGGATCATAATGACATCAGAACCCGGAGTGTTTCCGGGAACTTCTGCCGAGATCAAAATCGGCTCTTGTCCTTCCAGTTGCCAGGTTTCAACTGAATCTACGATCGAGATGTCATGGTCAGGAATTCTGACTTTTCTATACTGTTCTTTATTCTCAAAACCCTTTTCCACGTTCCAATACCCATCTCCCAGGGTGTATACATAATGTATCTCATTGGTTTCATGGAACGTCAAAATTACAGAATACTCATCAGTTTCAACCTTGCGAAGAGTTGGCAATCTGGATGAAATTAAATTCATCCCGTTTCCCAGGTCCTTAAATGTGTTGCCAAGTTGGTAATAATTTCCTGCAATTCTTGGAGCTAAACCGCTTTTATCTGGGGGCGTTTTTAAGATGAACTGAACGCTAACCGCCTTCAACGGATCCAATTCAAGAGAAATGCTTGTGGTCAAGTCTGGAGCGACTGAGACTTGAGACTGTCCGACAGAAAAAGATCCATCGATGGGAAACGTCACGAGCCGGTGTGATCCCACAGGTACATTGATAAGTGAGAATTTTCCAGTATTATCTGTCAGGATGTGAAAACCTGCAACTGCGACAAGTACATCAGGAATGGGAGCGTTTGTCCCTTTTTCCAGAACTGTCCCACTTAACAGTCCAGTTTCACCCTCGAATTTTTCATCCGGCCATGAGTAAACCAGGTCATACACTTGCGTGGTACCATCTACAAGGAACATGCGATACCGGATTTGCTGATTATCCGCATTAGTTTCAGTTTGATCGATACCACTGATTTTTGTGTACCGGTAGGTGACATTGGATCCTTCACTTAGAGCTATGACAACATGATAGTGATACGAATCAATGAATTGCATGGTATAGCGGGTTACATTATTGACAAGTCCGCGAATTTCATCCACAACATCCAGCGCCAGGCGTTCTTCTGAATCCAGTGGTGTTAGCAGTTCAGCCACAAATTCAATATTCTTCAATTTGTCCGCTATATTATCCAGGATCTCTCCTGATTCCTTGTTTGGATTAAGCAAAGATCGTGGGATCAGATCACAACCAGAGACCAGGTTAATAATGATAATAAACACTAAGCTGATTTTGAGGGGAATTGTGGAGCGAAATTTTTCTGTTTTCATTCCCGGGTTGATCATGATGCGAGATTAATCAAAAACAGGAATTATTTCTTCCAGGTGATCTGCCAGGCTGCCCAGAACGCCATTGATGAACTTGGAGGAAGTCTCAGATCCATACGTTTTTGCCAGTTCAATTGCTTCATTGATTGCGACTTTAAGGGGTGTCTTTCTGTAAATCGCGACTTCCCATAAAGCGATCCGCAGGATATTCCGATCAATTACAGCCACTTGATCTACAGGCCATTCTTTTGCATATTGAGCAATAAACTCATCCAGCTTCGAATAATATTGCCTTACTCCTTGAACCAGGAGACGGGTAAATTCCACCAGGTCATCATCCAGTTGGTCTTCCTGGCATCTCATTTCCAGTACATTTCCCAGGAGATGATCGGTCTGATCCAGTTCATACAAGACCTTTAATGCGGCATCCCTGCCTTTGGTTCGCGATTTCATATATCAGGCTTCAAACAAGATATCACAGACGTGGATATTTACCGAACCGACTTCCAATCCAACCATTTCGGATATGGCTCGACTGACTTTCTCCTGGATCTCTTTGCTCACAATGCGCACATTTAGTTCGCTTGACAGTACAACATTGATATCGACAAATACTGTGTTGTCTTTCAAGACAACTCTTACGCCTTCATTTTCAGGTTTGGTAACCACCCGTTCATATCTGTTAGGGGAGGGGTATGTATTCTTAACCCCGGGTACATTTAAAGTTGTCAATCGGGCTATGGATACTAATACATCCTGTGCAATAGTTGTATTCCCAAAGTTGTTCTCGTCCATGTTTTCCTTATTTTCTAAGATTATATCCCATTAATTAATACACCCATAAAACGATGCAAATAATTATCTGGCGTAAATGAGCGCAATTAACTCTATTTAATTAATAATTGGCGGGAAAATTACAACGAAATCTCTTGAAAAATAGGGGTGACAGTAAATAAATATTCTGGATCACGTAGCATAATTTAACATTGATTAATACTCATCAGCGTCTTCATCGAGGTCATCCTCATCCTCGTCTATCCACAGTTCATCATTCTCTTCGTCTGATTCCAATTCATCCCAGTCATCAAGTTCATCTTCATCTTCCCAGTCTTCAACAACTGCTTCATCATTGGGTGTATAGGTAATACATCCAGCATCTGGATTGATTTCGATGGCTGCTGCAGTGCAATACTTCTCATCAAGAAACAGGCAATCAAGATAATGGCATCGGATTTTGGGCATAGCTCCTCCTAGATATCTTCTTTCCTCATAATAACAAAAACGCATTTTACCATTAATTTACAATCTTTCATTTTGTCAAGCGTCAGATTTGTTAAGTCCTCAGCCCGGATTACTCCTTCTTGCCTCAAGGACATTTGATAGGTTTTCCAGCTTTGAGAGCAGGCGGCTCAATTGCTCAATCCCACTTACCTCAATAACCAGGTTGATTGTGACCAGGTTTTGATTGACCTTCAGGTCCAGGTCTATTAATCGGATTGATTCATTCGAGATAATTAAGGATATGTCTGACATTAGACCTTGCCGGTCGTAAGCCTTAATGGTCACCTTGACAGGGAATGTATTTTCAATTTTTCCCCATGTCACTTTGATCAATCTTTCTTTTTCATCTACCCTGAGGATGTTCGGACAATCGCTCCTGTGGATCGTGGCACCCCTGCCTCTTGTTATATAGCCAATGATCTCATCACCAGGCATGGGATTACAACAATGGGCGATGCTCGTGGCAATTCCTGTTAACCCCATCACCATGACTGAATCAGTTGATGCCGTTTTGGTTGGTTCAGACGGCAGTAGGTCAAACTCGCTGCTGAGCTTCTCCTTATCAAGGTCAGACAGTTTATTGATCACTCTCCCTATGGATATATCGCCACATCCGATCCCACTGTAAAAATCATCAAGCGTTTTTACATTGAAATCCTCAAGGAGGGGAGCAAGATCAACTTGTTTTAATCCTAATCTCTTGAACTCTTTTTCAAGAAGCAGTTTTCCTTGTGCAAGGTTCATCTCCCTGTCCTGGAGTTTAAACCATTGCTTTATCTTGGACCTGGCACGGTTTGTCTTGACCATGCCGAGATTGGCATTTAACCAATCCCGACTTGGGCCGCCTTGTTTGGCGGTCAGGATTTCGACCTGGTCTCCTGTCTTTAATGTGTAGTCCAGTGTGACCAATTTGCCGTTGATCTTGGCACCGCGGCACCTGTGGCCAATATTGGTGTGCACCTGGTAGGCAAAATCAATAGGTGTCGATCCGGCTGGCAGGTCAACAATATCCCCTTTGGGTGTCAGGATGTAGACCCTGTCCCGAAATACATCGGATTTCATCCCATCCACGAATTCCTGGGCATCGTCAACCTCCTGGCGCCATGTCATCAGGCTTCGGATCAGGCTGACTTTTTGTTCATAAGCTTCAGAAATGAGCGAACTACCTTCTTTGTATCTCCAGTGGGCTGCAATGCCTTGTTCCGCGTTTCGATGCATCTCTTCGGTTCTGATCTGAACTTCCACCGGTTTTCCATCATCAAATATTACAGCTGTGTGCAGCGATTGATAATTGTTGGGCTTTTTTGCCGCTATGTAATCATCAAACTCGCCAGGCAGCGGTCGCCAGTTCATGTGAATTAATCCCAATACCTTGTAGCAGGACTCAACCGTATCAACGATTAACCGCACCCCCCGCAGGTCCCTGACCATTTCAAAGGTCAGATCCTTGCGTAACATTTTTTGATAGATGGAGTAAATATGCTTTGGACGGCCATATATTTTCGCTGAAATTTCAGCTTCTTTTAATATGCTGCCGAATTTTTCGATGATTTTCTTAACTTCATCTTCGCGCTTTTCTCTTGTTAATGCCAGGTTTTCAGCAACTTCTTTGTATTTAACAGGATTTGTATAACGAAACCCCAGGTCTTCCAGTTCCCATTTCATCTGCCAGATACCCAACCGGTTGGCTAATGGGGCAAATATTTCAAGCGTCTCGTGGGCAATTTTCTTTTGGCGGCTTTCTGGAAGGTAGCTCAGCGTGCGCATGTTGTGCAGTCGATCAGCCAATTTGATAAGCACAACCCTTACATCATCTCCCATTGCAAGGAATGTCTTTCTCAGCGTCTCTGCCACTAAAGCGGCTTTTCTACTCCCGGCATACCCGGATTGGCTTTCCAGCGGTATTGACTCGTCCTCGTGTTGGTCTCCCCTAGAAATATTCGGTAGACTGGTAAGCTTGGTTACACCATCGACAAATTTTTCAACAGTTTCACCGAATTCCTGCTTTATATAATCCAGGGTGATTTCGGTGTCCTCAACGACGTCATGCAGCAATCCGGCAGCGATCAATGTTGGAGCAACTTCCAGGTCAGCTAAAATTATCGCCACACTTAAACAGTGGGTGATGTATGGTTGGCCTGACACCCTCAATTGACCCTCGTGTGCCTTTTCAGCAACATGATAGGCTTTTACGATCATTTCGCGATCAAATGCTGAATAATTCTCAGGAATATGTTCAAATAGGGTTTGAAGTTCCATATTGATCAAAACAATAAACAGTTCAGTTGCTGGATAACTCTGGATGGCTCAGAAAATAAAACGGTCTGTAGCCCAAGATCCATTGCTGATCGGATATTATCACGATTATCATCAATAAACAGGAATTCTTCAAGCTTAATATCAACAAGTTCAGCAACCTTCACGAATATTGCGGGATCTGGTTTGGCTAAACCCAATTCGTAGGAGAAAAATAACTTGTCGACTGTCTCTCCCTCAGTTACTTGATATTTCTGATGCAGGATCTCTCTTGCCCCAACCCAGGCGTTGCTCAGGATGTAACAGGGTGTCTCTGATCGTAATTTCTTAAGACATGTTACGAGCTCCAGGTCAACGAAATCATCAGCCCAAAAATCCTGTCTCAATTGACTTAATTCATTTTCTGAAAGGATTAGTAAGTCCCTGACATTTTGCCATACAGCTTTTTCATCAACTTCTCCAATGGTGGAAAGCGCTGCCATCGGGCATTCAAACACGATCTCATCCAGCTTGCCTTCAGCTATGCCAAGCTTTTCTTCCCATAATTGCCGGTGATGCCGCCTGGCAGTGCGCACGATCACACCCCCTACATCAATTAGGATGACAGGCAAATTATCCATTTCTTACTTTAGTTTTTCCATGGAAGAAAAGCTGCGGTGGAGAGTTAATGCGCTCAAAATTTGCTCTTCTTGTGCATTGAGGTTTTTACTTATTAAATGCAGGATCAATTCTCCAATTCCCGGGCCCAGCATAAATCCCTGCCCGCACATACCGGTGGCAAGAATGTATCCATCGATACCATCAACAAGCCCAACGATCGGCGATCCATCGGGTGTCATTGGGTATGTGCCACGCCAGGTTCTCCGTATACGGATGTTTGCCAGTCTGGGCATTATTTCGATTAATCTTCTTGAAGCCTGGATCAAGAAGTCGCTGGTTTCGGTATTTAAATTGCCCCATATCTGGGGGTTGGGTGTCAGGCAGAATATGATCTTTCCTGTGGGATGCTGGTAAAAGTAAAAATTTGATGAACCCGGACCGGGTCTGATATCCACGATCATCGGGTCGAACATATGGGCAACCGGTTCAGTGATGCCAGCTTCATGGGAGTCTGGTTGTATTGGTAGGGGAACGCTTACCAGTGAAGAGATTTTGTTTGCCCAACTGCCTCCGGCGTTAATTAAATACCTGCAGCCGTAACTATCCAGGTCAGTTTCTACGCCAACGATCTTTCTTTGGTCCATGTGGATCTTCTCGAGCTGCTCATTAAAATGGAATGTAGCTCCTTCTTCAACTGCCCGTTTATGGAATGCAAACGATGCCTTTAATGGCGATGCACTGCCATCATCTGGTGAATAGGTTCCTCCCAATAAGTGGTCTGTTTCCAGGTCGGGGATGATCTTTAAGAGCTCATCTCTGTCATACCAGTCAATATTGAGTTTATACGACTTTTGGATTTCTAGCAGGGAAAGGAGTGTGTTCTTCTCCTTCTTTTCATAGGCCACAAATGAATAGCCACCTTTGTGCCATTCAATATCATCTCCGTAAGAATTCTCCCAGGTGGAGAAATGTTGTAAGCTCTTCTGGCACAGGTAAATTTTTGCCGGATCGGAATGAGTAGCCCTGATGCCTCCGATCGCATGTTTGTTGGAGGCTTGCCCCACACTGGCTAATTGGTCAATCACCAGGGTCTTTATGCCGGCTTGCGCGAGAAAGAAAGCCGTTGGAACCCCAATCGAGCCTGCACCGATGATGATCACGTCGTATTGACTATGCTTCTGCATGATCATCCTCGCTTGTTTTATAGCCGCATAACACTGAAACCGGAATTTCCACAAATAGTGGACGAATAGTTGTTGGTGTGATCTCGCTGATCGGCACACCCTCTTGTCTGAATATGGTATTGATGGTCTGCAGGCATGTTTTACCACCGCATGCACCCATGGATAATTTGGTAACCGCCTTTATTTGATTGATATCTCTTACACCTTCACAGATCAACTTGCGAATTTCTCCGGCTGTGATCCGCTCGCAGCGACAGATGAACGTTTCATCATCTATCTTGGAATAATCCTCGTCGGATGCGGAACCGCTGTAAAAAGTATCTATCAGCCTGATGCCTGTGATTAATGTCGCAATATCCGGTTTGGTCTTTACACGAATCAGGACTGTGCCGGGGTAGGCAGGTATCTGTCTGATTTTTACTATCGGTGCTTCACCCAACAAATTACCATCTACATCTGTCAATTTGACAATATTTCCCTCTGAAAAATCCGCTTTGGAGAATTCAAAGGGGATGGTCACTATAGGGTTATCGTGATCTTTTCGAAAATCGACCAGGGTAATTGCCAACCCGGGGCAAATTGCCACGCATCTCTCACAAGCGATGCAATTTTTCTCGTTGATGACACAAAATTCAGGTAGTTTGCGTATATCTTTCTGTTCAACCTGGATCAAGTGGTTGGGACATACATGTGCACATGGATCGCAGGGGATTTCCTGGGTGCAGTGCATGACAGGGAATACATCACCTGGGATTTCATTGCCTCTCTGGTGAACCTGTCCGGGTTTTGATTTTAATATCCCTTCGGTTTTCAGCCACTCATCCGTATTCGCATTGACACTTATCCCCAGGTTCTGAGCAATTTCCAACCCCTTGATCTTACCTGAGAAGATTGCGGCTGATGCTTCAGCAATTTCCATCGCATCTCCAGCAGAGTGGACCGGAATTCCCATTTCTTTGGCCTTGTTGATGAATTCATTTACAGGGTCCAGGCCAACAGCGATGAGTATACAATCACAGGGATAGGTTTTCTCTGTGCCTTGTATGGGCTTGAAATCCCGTGTGACTTCTGCAAGCGTTATCGATTCCACATGATCTTTTCCATTGGCACTGATCACAGTATGTGAGGTGAGGATCGGCACGCCCAGCCTGGCTAATTTGTCTTTGTGAACCTTGTATCCGCCGCATTCAGGCAGAGCTTCTATAAGACCGACAACATTTATTCCAGCTTGTAGCGCATGATAACCGGCAATCAATCCAACATTGCCGCCGCCTACAATAAATAATTGGGAGGAAGGCCTGACCAGGTCACGGTTGACCAGGGTTTGGAATGCGCCGGCCCCAAAAACACCGGGCAGTGTATTTCCGGCAAATGCCAGGCTTTTTTCTCTTGCTCCTGTCGCCACCAGTAATTCCTCTGGATAAACCAATTTGTAATCTGTTTGGTTCTGCCAGATGCCAATTGATTTATCTTCATAAACAGCAACAGCAGTGGCATTGGTCCAGACTTCTACGCTGGGAAGTTTTGTGATTTCCTTTTCCAGTATTTCAGCGATGTCAATGCCTCTTGTTCCAGCATACACGGTATCATACGAACCAAAAAATCGATGTGTCTGTAAAACAAGTTTTCCTCCCAGTTTGTGTTTGTCATCGATCAATAAAACAGATAGGTTTAGTTTCCCCAGCTCAACGGCTGCTGACAAACCTGCTGGACCTCCGCCAATGATCAGTACCTGTTTCTTGATCGCAGGTGGATGATAATTTTGGGAACGACCATGTGTCATTACTGTTGGCAATTCTGGCAGACCTTCTGATGGAAGAACCTGTGAATTTGATTTGACAAATGTCATACAGGCTTTAACTGGAAGGCCATCCAGTATGACCATGCATTGAGAGCATTGACCATTGGCACAGAAAATTCCCAAAGCTGCATTATCCTTGGGGTGATGCCCAAAAATATCTATGCTGTTGGCAATTAAGGCTGAGGCTATGGTTTCCCCTGGGTACGATTCAATAACCTTGTCCTTCCAGTAAAATTGTAAAGTTTCTTTTCTTTCGATCTTCAGAATGGGATGGGTTTCAATACGATTTTGTACCATTAATGCGCTTTTCCTGGTTCAATGTTATTGTAATAATACTACTAGAATTAACCAAAAATATCCAGATAGCGTTTATCTAATTCGTCATTAGCCAGGTGGGAATACCTTTGAGTGACAGCGATATTTTTGTGGCGTGCCAATTCTTGCGCTAATTTCAGATTTCCGGATGCTAATAGGACGGTAGTCACAAAGTAATGCCGGAATGAATGAGGTGTGATCGTGCCGACCGCTTCTTTTCCCAGGCACTCAAGCGTTCGATCCGCGATGATTTGGCGGCCGGTCGTTGTTGATATTGGTTTCATGTTTTTTCCCGCTGATCGATCGTGACGGGCAAAAATTGGCAGGGACTGAAGCGACTTGCCGCTTGCGCCATCAGCCTGCGACCTTAAGGAAAGGTAATCTTTAATCGCCCGGATGGAACGACTCGAAAAACGGATGATCGCCTGGCGGTTGCCTTTGCCAATAATTGCCGCCCGCAACTCATTCCAATCAATATCCCCACGCCTCAGCTGGCAAGCCTCATGAACTCTCAACCCGGTATCAGCCAAAGTCAGAATGAAAGCTCTGTCCCTGTAGTCGATCAATTGGTTTTGCATATCGTTTGTATCATTTAGCGATAAACTTTGCGCATAGCTTATTACTTTCTCGATTTCATCGCGGGGAAATTGTGGCAACCTGATGCCTGGTTTTCTTGATCTTTGCTTTATGAGAAGTCTGATCCTGGGCAGGTTGATCGGTAGGATGTTTTCTCCAGCAATATACTCAAAAAGGCCAACCGACGCAGTAAGATAGCATTGTTCGCTGGAAGGCGAGTAATCCTTAAGCTCAGTCGCGATCCATGAAATTGAATCCTCTCTTAATTCTGAGATGTCTTCAATGTCTGGGTCTATCTCATTATCCTTCAGGACCCTTTTGGCTAATGTCATGGCATTCGAATATGTTCGGAATGTATTCTGACTTCTACTTAACTTCACTGAGTCAAGATACCGGTCAACGACTTGAGAGATCGTAAGTTTCTTATCCATGCAGCAATTATAAGGTAATAATCACAGAAATTCTCTTCGCATAGCTGTACTTGTTTGTTTCCTATGAAGGACTCCCGGTATATTTTCTACCATACTGCATAGGCAGTATGTTAAGCTTTAAAATATTATTTTATAGGGAAATATTTTCGAGATTTTCCAACGGTCATGAGGTTTTCATTTGGCACTTCCGAACTAATTATTTGGTTATGATAATGATACTTATCGTAACCTAATAAATATTTTCAGGATATGTACACCCACCCATCTAATAATCTTTATTCTGAATGGGTTGATTTTTTTTTACTAATATGAATTATGTAAAGTTGATTTACGATTTTAAGCGGTGCTTCAGTTTAGCCATAAGTACCTGGTGTGCCCCCTTCCATGGCTTGTCATGCTTTATGGATGGCTTTATGCGTAAATCATTGCAGATCTTGGATAATTCTGAATTTATCCTTGTAATTTGGGCGCGGTTTCCACAAATCAGTTCAGGATAATACTGGTCAATGAAGCCCCCAACCCATGTCCATTCTTCTTTAAATTGGTCTGCTTTGACCCAGTAATTTCTTTCCTCCCAGGCTTTGAGAGTTTGCTTGATCAAAAGCTGAATTCTTTCTAATGATAAGTAGATCAAAGCTAAAATATCTTCCCCTTCGTGAATATTATCTTTTATTTGTTCATACTCTTGCAGGCAGGTTGCTATAATCTTGAGCAGTTGTTTTCGTTCAGCCAAAGGTGAGGTCCTGTTTGTTATTGTTGACATTCTTACTCCGTTAAATCAATAGATATCTAAATAACACCGTTAACATATATCTTATAGCCTGGTCTCATAATTCGCATTGACTAGTATTATGCCATGTTTTATAATCTTATGTTTGAGGGGAAGTGCTGGAATTGGCAGACAGGCATGACTTAGGATCATGTGCAGCAATGCGTGAGAGTTCGAGCCTCTCCTTCCCCACTTCATCATAATTAATAATGTAGAGGTATAAATTGAAAATTGTAAAAGAGTTTACAAACGATCATCAGGTAAAGATCACAGTTGAATTTGATCCTGATACATTAATTCGCTACAAGCACAGGGCTGCCAGGAAAATTTCTGAAACCAATAAAGTTCCGGGTTTTAGGCCGGGTAAGGCCCCATACAATATTGCCCTGGCTCAATTTGGCGAATATCGTATTACACAGGAAGCGATTGATCTGCTGCTTGAGAAGGAATATCCCGATGTCATCCAGCAGGCAGAGATCACCCCGGCCGATTCAGGTACTTTGGAAGAAATCAAAAGTGAAAATCCTCCGATCTTTGTTTTTAAGGTCCCGTTGGAGCCAGAAGTTAAGTTGGGCAATTACCAGGATCTTCGCAAATCTTATGAACCAGGAAAGCTTGATAATGCCAAAGTGGAGGAATATATCCATCAATTGCGTAGGAACGCTTCGACCATTGTTCCCGCTAAAGGCTCCGCCGCTGAAGGAGACCTGGTATATATGTCAATTTCTGCAGAAGATCTTGATAAGCAGGATGGCGATGATAAAGTTATCTTTACCAGCCAGCCTCAACAGGTCATTATCCCCAAGAAATCGGAACAGAAAGATACAGAATGGCCATTTAAGGGCTTTACCAGGAAGCTGATTGGGAAGAATTCAGGTGAAAGTATCGAATTAAAACATAAGTTTTCTTCTGATGAGAAACGGGATGATAACTTAAAAGGTAAAAATGTAGTATTTAGAGTAGAAATCCAGGAAGTTAAAAGCCTCGAACTCCCTGAATTGGATGCGAATTTCGCCCAGACAGTAGGTAATTATGAAGATGTCGATCAAATGAAGGAAGACATCACGAATAAGATGACCGAAGACCTCAACCATAGTTACGATGACAAGTACTACATGGACCTTATTGATGAAATTCGCTCCAGGTCAACTATCAAATACCCGCCGCAGGTTCTTGATAAGGAAATCGAAAAAGTTCAAAATCGCGTGGAAGCAGACCTGAAACGTCAACATCTTGACTTTGAAACCTACCTAAAAATTCGCAAAATGAATAAGGATGAATTTGTGGAGCAGGAAGTAAAACCTGCCGCCATCCACCGCTTGGAAAGGTCTCTGGTTATGGATGCTTTTTCGAATTCGGAGGGCATTAAGCTTAATGAAGACCAAATGTCTGAAACCATTAAGACCATCCTGACCGAACTGAATGCTGATGGCAGCCTTTTGGACATGCAAAAGCAACTAGGAGAACGCGAATTTACCAATGCTATCACTTACGAAGCTGCCAATCGCTCACTGAACAATCAGATCAATCAGCAATTAAAACTGATTGCGACCGGCAAGAAGGATTCTCAAAAGCTCGAACAGGAAGGGATCGAACCTGTTACGGAACCTGAACCGGGAGAACCTGGAAATCCTGCTGATTGATTAAGTCGCCAAATTATGAAATTACGAAAGGATAATAATGGAAAAAAATGAATTTTCGTCTGTAATTCCCATGGTTGTGGAATCAGGTAGCCATGGCGAACGGGCATATGATATTTACTCACTTCTCTTGAAAGAGAGGATTGTTTTTGTTGGATCAGCAATTAATGATCAAATTGCCAACCTTGTTGTTGCCCAATTGTTATACTTAAGCAGAGAGGACCCTGACAAGGCGATCCAGATGTACATTAATTCGCCTGGTGGTCAGATCTATTCAGGTATGGCAATTTTGGACACCATGCAAATGATCCCCAACAAGATCAGCACGGTTGCAGTTGGCATCACCGCCAGTTTTGGTACAGTGCTTCTCGCAGGTGGAACCAAAGGACAACGCTACGCCCTCCCCCATGCCACGATCCACATGCACCAGCCCTTGGGCGGTGCAGAAGGCCAGGCCTCCGATATTGAAATCCAGGCTCGGGAGATCTTGCGCTTAAAGAAACACCTGACAGAATTCCTGGCTGAAGCGACTGGTCAATCTCTTGAAGTGATCGAGAGAGATACCGACAGGAACTTTTTCATGGATGCCGAGCAGGCTGTGAAGTACGGCATCGTCGATAAAGTGCTACACCCCCCTGTTAAGTAATAAGCAAAATGAGATGCCGGCGAAATTATTGGTTAAATAATTAACGCCGGCATTTTAAATATCACAATATGATCAAAGACATTTTCCCCAAATTAAAATCGCTGATTTTGGATCTGGATGGCGTGATCTGGCGGGATTCCACACCTATTGGTGATCTTCCTGCCATTTTTAGTAAAATCTATTCTCAGGGCCTCAAGGTCATCTTTGCAACCAATAATGCCACGAAGACGATCGAGGAATATCAGCATAAGCTCCAGGGTTTTGGCCTATCCATTAAGACTGATCAGATAATTAATTCTTCTCTAGCCTTGGGCATCCATCTCTCAAAATTATTTCCAAAAGGTGGAAATGTCTTTGTGGTTGGTGAAAACAGTCTGAAGAAAATGATGTCCGGTTTTGGTTTTACACATTTGGATGACTTTACTAATACAATCAGGCCAATTGCTGTCATTGCAGCCCTGGATTATTCGCTGACTTATGAGAAGATCAAGATTGCCTCTCTGTTGATTCGCTCAGGAACTCCATTTTTCGGGACAAATTCAGATGTCACATATCCTACTCCTCATGGTCTTTGGCCTGGAGCAGGCACGATCGTCAAGGCCATTGAAACAGCATCCCAGACAGATGCAATAGTCATTGGAAAACCATCACCTATGATCTTCCAGGTGGCTCTTGAAAGGCTGGCAACCAGTCCGCAGGAAACGATGGTCATCGGTGATCGGTTTGAAACCGATATTGTCGGTGGTCAGGCTTCGAATTGCTTGACAGGTCTGGTATTGTCAGGTGTCTCAAATATTGCTCAAGCCGATCAATGGGTTCCAAAGCCCGATATTATCTGCCCTGATCTGGATTCACTCATTTCATGTTAAACAATCTTGTAACTGACCTAAATTTTGAAGAAATCTCGGCCTGGGTGGCATCAATCAATGAACCTGCTTACCGTGCGAAGCAACTTTGGCAGGGCATTTATAAACAAGCCGCCTTGGATATCGATAAAATAACCAACCTGCCAAAGGATTTCAAATCAAAGATCAAGGATAGTTATCTTCCAGTCTCTTTGCTTCCACAGACCTCTATTTCTTCCAATGACAGTCTTACAACCAAAGTGCTGTTCTCTGCGCAAAGTAATGCATATATTGAAGCGGTTCTGATGCGATATGAAGAACGTAATACTGTGTGCATCTCTACCCAAAGCGGTTGTGCCATGAATTGTGCCTTCTGCGCAACAGGAAAGATGGGTTTCACCCGCAATCTTTCCAGCGGAGAAATTTTGTCACAAGTATTGTATTTTGAATCCCTGTTGCACAAAGAAAATGCATCAGTAACCAATGTTGTTCTCATGGGTATGGGAGAACCATTCAATAATTATGACGCGAGCCTTAAAGCGATCTATACGCTGAACAATCCAGAGGGATTCAACCTGGGTGTCAGGCGATTTACGATCAGCACCGTTGGCATAATTCCAAGGATTAAACAATTCGCTGATGAAAAACACCAGGTAAACCTGGCCATCAGCCTTCACTCTGCCGATAATGACATTCGATCCCAGCTGGTACCCATTAACCGGTTTTATCCACTCCCCAATTTGATCGAGTCATGCAAATACTACACCTCGCACACCCACCGGCGTGTTACTTTTGAGTATGCGCTCATCTCTGGCATCAATGATGGCGACAAAATGGCAAGAGACCTGGCGGCATTACTCAAAGGGATTTTATGCCACGTCAATCTCATTGCACTGAACCCGATCAAAGGCTCACCTTATCAACCACCATCCAAAGAACAGGTTCACCTGTTTAATAAGATTCTGAACGAAAAAGGCATACCCTCCACGGTGCGGTTAAGGCGCGGGATTGAGATCCAGGCAGGCTGTGGTCAGCTGGCGTACGAAAAAAGTGGCATGTTATAATCCCCTTCACTATGTCTGATATCTTACAAAAATGGCAGGCGGGTCTTTCGCGGACGAGAGATGTGGCCTTCGGGAAAATTGCCAACTTCTTCGGTAGTACACAAATAAACGACGAAACTTGGGAAGACCTGGAGGCTATGTTCATCCAGGCAGACCTCGGTCTTGAAACTGCTGAGGGTATTATTTCCAATTGCAGGCAGGTTGTTAGAAAGGAAGGCTTCACTAAACTTTCCCAATTGACTTCTTACCTCAAAACGATCCTTGTTGACCGTTTGCAGGAGGTTGATGAGCCTGTTTTCACAGAACCGACAACTGTTATCATGCTTGTTGGGGTCAACGGATCCGGGAAAACTACCACTGCCGCCAAGCTGGCATACAGGTACCAAAAGCTGGGAAAAAAGGTCCTGTTGATTGCAGCTGACACTTATCGCGCAGCTGCCGTGGAGCAGCTGGAGGTTTGGAGTGAACGGCTGAACATTCCCTTAATTATCGGTCAGCAGAATGGTGATCCGGGTGCTGTAACTTTCGATGGCATCATCTCTGGGTTATCCAGGCATTCAGATATCATCATCATTGACACGGCTGGTCGCTTGCATACACGCTTTAACCTCATGGAAGAGGTCAAGAAGGTGTACCGTGTCTGTAATAAGGCTTTACCCGGTGCTCCACATCAAGTCTGGCTTGTGCTTGATGCCACAACCGGTCAGAATGCTTTGCCTCAAGATGCTGCATTTAAAGAGGCCGTCAATCTTTCCGGAATTATCCTGGCAAAGCTTGATTCCTCTTCAAAAGGGGGTATGGCATTTGCGGTTAATTCTGAGCTTGGACTTCCGATCTTATATGCAGGCCTGGGAGAAAAATTCGATGACCTGGAGCTTTTCGACCGGGAAGCTTTTGTAAATGGAATTATGGGAAAGTAACCAGGAGTAATTGTGGACGAAATCATTAATAACCTCGAAATTGCCAAGATCAAGATCTCATCTTTATTGGAGCATCTTTGACTTAGGTCAAAAGAAATCCAGGCTGGCTCAACTAACGAAAGAAATAGAGTCTCCATCTTTTTGGGATAATCCTGACCATGCCCAAAAAGTCATGAAAGAGATTGCTTCACTCCAATCCATAATCAAAGATTGGGAAACCCTTACTGCGAAAATTTATGACCTATCCGAATTGGCGGAACTTGATGATGATTCGATTTTGGGCGAAATCATCACTCAGCTAAGTGAAATAAACCGGGAATTGGCAGACAAGGAACTTGCTGTACTCCTGGCTGGCAAATATGATCACGGTAATGCCATTCTTGCCATTCACGCAGGCGCTGGCGGTACAGATTCCCAGGATTGGGCAGCCATGCTCGAGAGGATGTACTTGCGCTGGGCAGAAAGAAGGGGCTTCGGGGCAGAGATCATTGATCGGACTGAAGGTGAAGAAGCAGGCATTAAGAGTGTAACTATATTGATCTCTGGCGACCTGGCTTATGGGTACTTGAGGCCGGAAAAAGGAGTGCATCGTTTGGTTCGTTTGTCGCCTTTTGATGCTGCCCATCGCCGCCATACATCCTTCACCATGGTGGAAGTACTGCCGGATATTAATGATGATATGGAAATTAACATTCCCCAGGAAGATCTCAAGATCGAGGTTTATAAATCTTCAGGGGCCGGCGGCCAGAATGTCCAGAAAAATATGACAGCTGTCCGCATTGTTCATATCCCCACTGGATTGGTGGTCACCTGCCAGAATGAACGTTCTCAGACACAAAACCGTGAAAATGCAATGAAAGTGCTGACCTCCCGGTTATTTGAGATCAAAGAAGAGCAGCAGGCTGAAACACTGTCAGAATTGAGGGGCGAATATAAAAAAGCGGAATGGGGAAACCAGATCCGCTCTTATGTGCTGCACCCTTACCAGATGGTTAAAGACCACAGGACAGATCATGAAACAGGCAATACACAATCTGTCCTGGATGGCAATATCGATGAATTTATTGCAGCTTTCCTGCAAAAGAAGAACAATTAATCAAGGAGTTGTGCCAGGCGTAGAAGGTCTAAATCAATACCTTTCTTACTTGACACAACTTCTTCTAGTTTTGTTGTGACAATATCATTACCCTTGATCCCGACCAGGACTCCATACTCACCTCGCTCTGCAGCTTCAATTGCGCCTGCACCTAATCGACTCGCTAGGATGCGATCTGAGGCACTGGGTTCTCCCCCCCTTTGAACATGACCTAGGGTTGTGGCTCGGACTGAAAAGCCCAGCCTTTCTTTATGTTCCTGGAAATACTTCGTCAATCCTTCCGCATTATATTTTGCCCCTTCTGCCACAACAACAATTGCATGGGCTTTTCCATGCTCATAAGATTGGTGCAATTTTTGAGCTATGACCTCTGGGTCAACTTCCACCTCGGGAAGCACGATCGCCTCAGCCCCTCCAGCTATGCCAGACATCAATGCCAGGTATCCACAGTCGCGACCCATGACTTCCAGTAAGAAAGCTCTCTGGTGAGATGATGCAGTGACTTTGAGCCGATCAAGCGCTTCAAGGGCTATGTTTAAAGCAGTGTCAACACCAATAGTAAGATCCGAACCAAACAGGTCGTTGTCAATGGTTGAAGCAATTCCGATCACTGGAAAATCCATTTTGGATAATTCGAAGGATCCAGTTTGGGATCCATTACCGCCAATAACCATCAGGACATCTATGCCTACCTGTCGTAAGCTCCGAATCGCCTTTAACCGGCCTTCAACTGTGCGAAACTCATCACACCTTGCACTTCCTAAAATGGTTCCGCCTTTTTGAAGAATGCCACCCACATCACGTGTGCCCATCTGGAATATGTTTCCAGATATTAATCCCGCGTATCCATTTTTTACACCATACATTTCCCATCCCCGGGAAATCCCACAACGGACAACAGCTCGAATTGCTGCATTCATTCCTGGAGCATCTCCACCACTTGTTAGCACAGCTACTCTTTTCATAATCTTCTCCTGATCGAATTCTTGATTTATTATAATCCAGTGGAATGGCAATATTCATGTTAAACTTGGATCAATAGATTTGAAAGAGGAACTATGCAAAAGGATATACTCGTTGCGGTCTTGGAGGATGATGTTTTTTCAAGGAACTGGATGGCCTTATTAATGGTCCGCGATTGGAGGACCCGATTAATGGGGGAAGTCTCAGATCTATCAGAATTGATCTCCCTCGTTGATAAGCCGGTAACCAAAATGGATATTTTATTGCTGGATGTGGATGTGATTGGTGACGATTATGACCTTCCCGGCATAATTTCTATACTCAAGCGATACACTCCGAACATCAAAGTCTTGTGTACCGGTGTCAGGGCTGAAGACCAGGTCATAAAATCATTAAAAGACGACATCTTCTGCGGGTACATTCTAAAACACGAAATTGGGTACTCTTTGGCATGGGCAATTTCCTTTGCGTATGAAGGCCACTATATTTTCACCCCTTCCACAATTGCCAGGGCTAAGAAGGTCGGTGTGTCACTCCCGGAGAAATCCATGGTCCTGGCGGGTCGCTCCGAAATGCCGGGTTTTTCAGATCGGGAATCTGAAGTTGCCAGGTTGGCATTCATTTTTAGCCTTGGACGCAGGGATCTTGCTGAAGAATTGAAGATCAGCGACCAGTGGAGCTATGGCATGGTAAGCGAATTATATGCGAAGCTTGGTATAGGCGATATTCTATCGGGTGAAGTTGATCCTATTCACTATCTTGGCGACAATGCCATATTGCTGGATCGCTTTAAAAAGATCGTTGAAAAGATTGGCCCTTCCCGTAAAGCAAAGGATATTGAAGCTTTAGCCTTTCACTTTCTGACCATGCCGGAAATCTTATAGCATTTATAATTAATAACACAATAAATGGAAGATAAGATCAAAAATCAGGCATGGAATAGATCCAGTCTACTCATCCTGAGCACTTTCTTATTAATAATTGGCTTGATTGCATATATCTGGTGGCCTTTGCTAAAAGACTACCTTGCTTCCTATCGATCTGATGTTCCTTTTTGGCTTCAAATTGACTGGCTTTTGATCATTCTTTTCCTGGTTATGTCGATATTAATCATGACCTATGCGAACATCAAAACCGATGCGCTTCTTGTAGTCATTGCACTTGCTGGAGGATATGTCATTGAATTCTGGGGAACACAAACTGGTTTGTGGACTTACTATACTTATGAGCGTCCCCCGCTTTGGATAATCCCGGCTTGGCCAATTGCATTCCTGTCTGTCAATCGACTTGTCCATTATGTTACCCTGCTTAAGCTCAGAAACTTTAACAGATTATATTTTGTTTTGTATTGGGTCACCTTCCCCCTGTTTTTTGTTTTCCTGGTATTCTTTTCATTCATAACCATAAGCAACATTCTGACGATTAGCGTAATAATACTATGCGCATTTATAATAATTATCAATCCCGATAAACATAGAGCGGTCTTATATTTTTACTTGGGTTCAGCGCTGGGATATTTTCTGGAGCTTTGGGGGACTACCCGGGAATGTTGGACTTACTATACTGGTGGAACCCCTCCCCTTTTTACTGTCTTTGCCCATGGTTTTGCTACAGTGTCCATTTGGTTGGCTTTCACCCTCTTAACCAACACAGTAAAGCAACTGAAAAGGGCGAAACCTCTACCTAACCAGAGATGACCTGAATATTTCCAAGAAGAACTCTTGCTGGTGCCGCTTCTCTTCCGGCTAAGTTAATTGGTAGACATATCATTTCATACTTTCCCGCTTTTACATCATTTAATACCAATCCCTCCACAACAACAATCCCTGCCCCCAAAAGGATCTGGTGCGGCGCTGCACTGTTTTTATATGGAGATATTGATAAGTAATCAATTCCAATCAACTTAATGCCTTGCTCAACCAGCCACCTTGCACCAGTTTCGTCAATGGCTTTAAAATTCTCATCAAATCTGTCCTCAAAATTTTTCCACATCCTGGTTTTAAATATCAACCTCTGGGTTTTTTCAAAATACACAGTATCCAGGTAACTTTTGTCAATAACTTTTACTTCTTCCGGCACCTGGATGACATGGACCTCCCCTATCATTTCCGAGAGATCGATCTGGTCGATCGATTTTCCATTTTCAAAAAAATGCAGTGGCGCATCGATATGGGTTCCGGAGTGCACAGACATACATAATCTTGTCAGGTTAACTTCATTGGCTGGTATTTGTTCTATCCAATCAAACTGAACCTTCGGGTCCCCAGGCCATATAGTTAATTTCTCGCTTATTGGTAAAGAAATATCGATCCAGGACATTGCCACCTCATTTTTCACATAATCAAGCAGGTAAGAGATAATTTATTTTGACCTTATAGCTTTATAATAGATTATATCTAGCATTAAGAGGTCTATGGTGCAAAAGCCTTACATAAATGGCATTGGTCAGATCAAAGTAGCAGAACACTGGGATAAATCCTTGCGTGAGATGGCTGGCGAGGCTGCCTTGTTGGCTCTTCAGGATGCTGATTTTCCCCCGGTTGATGGTCTTTTTATTGGTAACATGATGTCTCCAACAGCCAACAGGCAATCTAACCTCGGACCACTCCTGGCTGATTGGCTGGATTTAAATTTTACCGAAGCGATTAGTGTTGAATCAGCTTGTGCTTCAGGCTCAAGCGCATTTCGCAATGCCGTATTGGCGATTGCCTCAGGTCAGATTACAACCGCCCTCGTTGTAGGTGTGGAAAAAATGACCGATTCCCCCAGCTCGGAAATTACCACATCATTGGCATCAGCCGCTGATGCTGACCTCGAAGTGGATATGGGTGTTTCTTTTGTTGCCCTGAACGCTTTGATCATGAAGCGTTATATGCATGAATATGGCTGGAATGCCAGTGACTTTGCGATCTTTTCTATAAATGCACACAACAATGCCACCGCCAACCCATATGCACGGTTTAACAAGGAGATCACTTTACAAAGTTTTACGACTTCACCCATGGTCTGTGATCCGATCAATTTGCTTGATGCTTCCTCGATCGGTGATGGTGCTGCCGCAGTAGTTATCTCCTCTAAACCTCTGGAGAAATCTCACAGTTTTGTCACTGTAACCGGATCTGCCTCCGCCACAGACACAATTTCACTGCAAAACCGAGATGTACCAACATGGTTGAAAGCAGTTGAGCTTTCTGCCAGGAGAGCGTATTCTCAGGCGGGCATTTCCCCCGCTGAGATTGGTGTGTTTGAGTATCATGATGCATTTTCTATCATGGCAGCACTGTCACTTGAAGCATGTGGCTTTTGTGACCAGGGTCAAGCACCAAAAAATGCCAACAATGGAGAAATCCAAATACATGGGCGAATACCTGTAGCCACACGGGGAGGACTTAAAGCCAGGGGGCACCCGGTTGGTGCCACAGGTCTCTACCAGATCGTTGAAGTAACCCAGCAGCTTCGTGGTGAATGCGGTACCACCCAGGTTGAAAATAATACTATTGGCATGGCACAGAATATAGGCGGATCAGGTTCAAATGTGATCACGCACATTATTGAGCGTCAACCACTTAATAGATAAAATTCGAATAATTTACCACTAATAAGGATAAAGATGGAATTTCATATTTCTCGTAAAAGTCGTGACAAATACGGTTTTGATCTGGTCTTATTTTCAACTAAGGGTAATGTAATATTTGCGAATTTCCATGCTGCCCGTCTATTCAGTCAAACCATTAATTCAAAAATAGATCTGGCCACTTATCCTGAAAAAGCAATTCAAGCAGGACAGATCAATGCACTGGGATTGATTGACGAGATTTTTCACCTGGTTTTTCATCAATATTTGGAGGATACAGGTACCGGGATTCTCAAAGAATTGATCGCATTCCTTGAAGGCAAGCTTGGGAAACAGGAATTACAAGAGGTTCTTGTTCAATTCGATGATCTCTTCCCGATGGTTAAAGATTATCGGCAAGTTAAAACTGTAAATCAAGAATTGATCAAACAGGGAGATCAAACAGCCATCTCTGAAACGCTGGAAGAAATGCTGATGCTTTGGATCACCAATCAAAATCCTGCAATATTCCCATATAGCGAATTGTTTGACGATAATGAATTGATTAAAACATCATCATACAAACAAGTTATTGCATTACTTTCAGGTTTCTTTGAAGAAAAACCTCATTTTGGCCCAGAAGATCAGGATATTGTGACGATGCTGAGGTCACCAGCTATGGAAATTCCTTATTCTCTGAGTGGGCAATTGGAGTATATTCGTGTCAAGTGGGGACACCTTATTGGCAGTTACTTATATAGATTATTAGGCTCCTTGGATCTGATTAAGGAGGAGGAAAAACGATATTTTACTGGAGATATATCCTCCCTTCCCACGAGTGAACCTGACCTGTATGGTGATGGCATTGAGACCGAGAATTTTAGTCCTGACAGTGATTGGATGCCAAATGTGGTCATGTTGGCCAAAAACACTTATGTCTGGCTGGCCCAACTTTCGAAAGAATACGGAAAACAGATTAAGTTCCTATCAGAGATTCCCGATGAAGCTCTCGACATGCTTGCCAAATGGGGCTTTACAGGGTTATGGCTGATAGGTTTATGGGAAAGAAGTCAGTCATCCAAACGAATAAAACAACTCTGTGGGAATCCGGATGCCGTTGCTTCAGCATATTCTTTGAGCAAATATCAAATCGCCAACGATTTGGGAGGAGAACTAGCTTACAAGAACTTAAAGGACAGAGCATCAGCCAGGGGTATACGGCTGGCAAGCGACATGGTTCCAAACCATATGGGTATAGACTCGGATTGGGTATATGACCATCCTGATTGGTTTATACAACTGGATCATAGTCCTTTTCCTTCATACTCTTTCAATGGGATTGATCTCTCGCTGAATCCAGATATTTCCATAAACCTTGAAGATCACTATTACGATCGCTCTGATGCTGCAGTCGTGTTCAAGTATTACGATCATCGAAGAGGGCAAAATCGTTTTATTTACCATGGCAACGACGGCACAAGCATGCCCTGGAATGATACAGCGCAACTGAATTACTTGAATCCCGAGGTCAGGGAAGCAGTAATTCAGACAATACTGGAGGTGGCCAGGAAGTTTCCGATCATCCGCTTTGATGCTGCAATGACATTAACCAAAAAGCATTACCAAAGACTTTGGTATCCGCAACCAGGCTCAGGAGGAGATATCCCAACCAGAGCTGAATATGGCATGAGTAAGGGTGATTTTGACCAGGCGATTCCAGAAGAATTCTGGAGGCAAGTTGTGGATCGGGTATCCCTGGAGGTACCAGATACACTTTTATTAGCTGAGGCTTTTTGGCTTATGGAAGGTTATTTTGTGCGCACGCTGGGGATGCATCGTGTTTACAACAGCGCATTCATGAATATGCTCAGAAACGAAGAAAATGAGAAATATCGCCATTTGATCAAGAGCACCTTGGAGTTTGATCCTCAAATCTTGAAAAGATATGTCAATTTCATGAACAACCCAGATGAAAAAACTGCGATTGAGCAATTTGGGAAAGGCGACAAATATTTTGGCATTTGTACCCTGTTGGTGACAATGCCAGGTCTTCCGATGATAGGCCATGGTCAGATCGAGGGATACTCTGAAAAATATGGCATGGAGTATTATCGCCCGTATTGGGATGAGGTACCGGATGGTAATCTTGTCAAACGGCATGAATACGAAATTTTTCCACTGGTCAGGAAAAGATATCTTTTCGCTGATGTTGAAAATTTTAATTTATTTAATTTTGTGAACGATTATGGAGGTGTAGACGAGAATATTTTTGCCTACACAAATGGGAAAGGTTCAGAGAGAAGCCTTGTCATCATCAACAATAAATTTAGCAAGACACAAGGGTACGTGAAGCTATCCACAGCTAAGAAAAACAAGCTTACCAGTGAGTTTCTCCAGATTTCAATTTTCGATAGCTTAAACTTAGGAACCGGTTTCGGCAATTATGTAATTTTCAGGGACACCAGGTCGAACCTGCAATATATAAAATCGGTTGACGAGATATTTAAAAGGGGGCTATATTTCACTTTAGAGGCGTATGAGTATCACGTTTTTCTTGATTTTCGATTAGTGGAGGACGATGATAACCAACAATATTCTCACCTCGAAAAGTTCCTAAACGGCAGAGGTGTGCCGAGTATCGGAGAAGCATTGCGTGAATTGAGAATTGCGCCGATACTGGATCCATTAAGGACTCTTATAAATTCCTCATCCCTTTCCCACCTCCTTAATAACCTTAAGAACCACGAGTTGGATGAATTAACCTTTAGTGACTACATCACTAGATATAGCGAAAATTATTCACTCTTCCTTGGAGCCATTGATGCTCATGTTAACCTCAACTTAGACAAGACAATTGTTATCAGCAAATTCTTAGCTGAAATGATCTCACTCAAATCACTTGTTTATGAGAATCAAGACATCAAAAAACGAACAAAGGGGAAATATGCTATTGCCCAGGAATTTGTAAAGGCAAGTCTTAAGGAAGATAGTATTCTTTTGTCGATTATTCTTTGGTCCTTATTGCATAATCTCGGTGGATTTGTCAATTCAACGAGTAATGCAGATCTTGCTGTCTCGCTCTTTGATGAATGGAAGCTTGCACCTTATTTAGAGAAGGAACTCGTAAACTTAGGATTGGAGTATTCCAAATCCCTGGAAATTGTGAGGTCGCTAAAATGCATGATCTCATTGCAAAATTGGGCAGACGATACTATTCATAAAACCCCCCGTTCAATTATACAATACTGGTTAAATGACCAGACCTTCAGATTAGCAATCAATATCAATCGTTATAACGATGTTCTCTGGTTTAATAAAGAACTCTTTCAAACAATGCTCAAGGACCTGTCAACAACAGCCTGGTTAATCAGTGCTGAAACATCCTTAAGATATAGGTCATCTCATGTCCAGGATATGATCATAGCCAATGATGCCATTCAGCAAGTGTTAAAAGCTGGGCAGAAGTCAGGATACCAGGTACAAAAAATGGTGGAGAGCCTAAAATAGAGATTACTCTACTTTTGGTTTAGGCGTAGCATGGTCTGAGAAAAAACAGTATCACCTCTCAGACCTGTTTTATTGCTCTTGACGACACTCAAAAGATCAAGCGCTTGTTCTGTTAAGTCAACCCCACTTGCTTTCTGGGTTAGCCATACTGCTTTTGCACAGTAGGCAATATTATTTAATGGTTCAATACGGTGAAATTCATCAAAAAACCATCCACAGGAACTGAACATCTTCTGACGCTCAAGTTGGGCTTTTAATAAGAGCTCTAGGCTACCCTTACCTTTTGTCGACAATCCATCCAAGTTGAATCTATTAAGCAAATCTTGCACATCTTCTTCTTTCAAGATTACATGAATATAATCTTTGGTTAATCGTAAATAATCAATCCTTTTATTGTCAGAAAAATTTATGTAGACTTTATTCAATTCATCTCCGAGTTGATTGATAGCGACCCGTAGAGGTTTCTTCCAGTTTGCTCCAGGTGTACAAGTACATTCATTCTTCCAGCGCTCAACACCGTGAAAGCAACTCCATGATGTGTTGTCCCTAATTTTCACGATTTTTAATTTATTACTATTCTTTATTAATAACGAAGGAAACACAATTTCCACCTGTCGTTTTTCTGCACCATCGCCTAGGATATAGGCTAAGAATTTTTCTCTAAATGGTTGGTGGTGCCCATACAACTCACCATCACTGGCAATTATTCTTGGATTTCCATCCTCAATTTTTAGCTTTTCTAAAAAAATATCTCCATTTACTGTTTCTTGAGGGTTAAAACTCACTGATGTGCTGATTAACTGGTCATAGAAAAACACAGTAAAAGGGTTTCTTTCTTCTGATAATTTTACAGAAAAATATGTCTCTCCCTGGGACCTTCCCTCCATTTGCCAGGGAGCAAGGATTGTAAATTTTATTCCTTCATCAGCGCAAATTTCAAGAGTCTCAGTGTCAACAGCTGTTTCAGGCAGCCATATTCCTTCAGGGGTATGACAAAAATGGTGAATGTAATCTATCTTCCCCCAATGTATCTGGATACTCTTATCATAGGATGAAGCTAAAGGCAAAATAACATGATTATAGGGCTGGGCTAAAGCATTGCTTACGCCTTGAATGCGAAAAACCTCCCTCTCTTGTTCAAGAATTTTCTGATATGTTTCTTGATCGTTGGTCTCTAACCATTGAAATAACGTCGGACCTATGTTGAATGAAATTTTTCTGAAGTTTTCGAGTTCAGCATTCGGTTTGTAACATTCTGCATTTATCTTTTCATTCCAATTGCGAAATGGTTCAGCCCCTGGTTCATCAGGAATGACCCCGGATATTGGATCTTCCCTGGGAGGTTGATAAAAATGTCCATGCACGCATAATAATGTCATTTATTGCTTACCTTTATTAAATTCTTTATAGTCCTTTAGATAATCAATATGATCTAAAAACCTCGCTGGTTTAAAACCGAAATGGATCGGGATAGAATTCAAGTCACAAATTCTGTCGCTTGCCAGGTAATCAATCCAAAAAACCGAGGTCGGGAAATCCTTATCAATTAATTCCAGAAATTCTGTTATTCTGCTGAGGATAACTGGCTTTATTGAGACTAACGATCGCTTTAATTCCATCTTGGACAGGACCATCCTGATGATATCTTTAAAACTAAAGAATTCTGGTCCACCAATTTCGATAGTTTTATGGAATAATTCCGGGTTATTGATCGACCAGGTCAGGCATGTGACAATATCCTCGATCCAAACAGGTTGTAAAAGCGCTGAACCATCATCCGGAATAAGTAAAATACCTGGAGCTTTGTTTGCCAGCCGCGCAATTTGTGTTGTAAAGTGGTCTTTTACGCCGTACACCAATCCAGTCCTGATTATTAAATAATCCAACCCTGAATTAATGATAGCGTCTTCAGATAATCCTTTTGCCTTTAGGAGCGGATATGCGGAAGCCTTATCTGCACCGATGTGACTTAAGTAAATGATCTGTTTAACATTTGAGGCCTTAGCAACCGAACATAAATTGTTTGTTCCTTTGACTTCGACATCAAATAAACTAGATCGCGTTCCGCGGGTTTCTGAGCCTGCCAGATGAAAAATTACATCAACATCTCCTAGGACTGTTCTTAAATTCCGTTCTTCACTCAGGCTGCTCACAGCTATTTCAATCGGAAGGCTTTTGGGTAAGAAAGGTGATTTTTGTGAGGGATGGAGTAAAAGTTTAACTTTTTGACCGGTACCTGATAAATGCCGGATGAGTGCATTACCAATAAAACCAGTGCTGCCTGTTACCAAGATCATCGTTTAGGGATTATAGCAGATAAAAGAATGAATTTCTGGCATGTCTCTTGCATCCAATCAATTAGGAAAAGTAACTATTCGAGGTAAATAATATGAAAACGAGGCTTGGATTACACTACTATAATGACACTCACCATTTCCAGGAAAAAGATCTTGCTCTCTGGTTACCCCAGATGCTTGGAAAACACATTTCTTGGCTGGTTCTCCAAAGCTCTTTGGATTTTGCGATCCCTGAGGATTTCATCAAATCCCTGTTGTCTCATAATATTGAACCCGTCATTCAATTTTCAAAGGTGGATATTAATCCTGGGAATGCAGAAGAAGCAAGGATCATCCTTCGTTCATACGCAAGATGGGGAGTGAAATATGTAATCTTCTTTGATAAGCCAAATCTTCGCCGTTCTTGGGATGAAGGATTATGGAATAAGGGAGATATTGTTGACCGGTTTCTTGATGTTTACATTTCTTATGTAAAAATGGCTAGTCGGGAAGGTCTTACTTCGGTGTTCCCCCCACTTCAGCCGGGTGGCGATTACTGGGATACTGCATTTATCAAGAAGGTCCTCAAATCAGCCATGAATAGAAAATGTATAGAGATAATCTCCAATTTACATATAGCCATAAGTGGACAAACTTTCAATAAACCATTGGATTGGGGCTTGGGTGAACAAAACAATTCTTTAAACTCTACCGCCTATGCGATATCAAAAGATATGGAGGATCACATTGGTTTCCGCACCAGCGATTGGTATACGAAAATGGTCGAGCCTATCATTGGCTATCAACCGAAGGTACTGATGTTCTGGTTTGGCTCGAGAACCTATCAAGAACCGGAAACAAGATCAGAACAATTGAATGATCTTGTCTCTCTAGCGCTGGACCAGGGTATCTCCAACAACATTCATCCGATATCAAAAAATGTAATAAGTTGTATTTTTGACCCATTAAGTACTGTTGCAAATCTGAATATCCCAGAATTGGTATCGAAGGATGAGATGCTTGGTAAAGTAATGAACAAGGATTTGCCCATCGAATCCTTGTTCGAACAGGATCCCTTTGATCATATCGCGAAAAACGTAGCTTCCTGGGTATATCCTATTGACCATTATTTGCTTCTACCTAAGTTTGATTGGGGAATTCCCGAACATATCCTGGAAAAGATCCGACCAATTATGAAAAGTGAACAACCTACAATTGGTTTCTCTTTAGACGAAGCGGCTTTAGCCAGGAAAGTAACAGTTTGGAATGAAAATCATGCATTTTCCGAAGGACAATTGGAATATTTAAAGAATTCTGGTTGCTTGATCGATGAAAAGATCGTAAGTGGCATAGAAGTTGCATTGGAAGTATAAGCGTTTAACGGAAAGTGAGGTTTTATGAACATCAATTCTTTGACCAGTGTGAAATTTACTCCAGTGGAAGCCAGTGGACCTAAGATCGTTGTCATGGGCTTGGGAGGTGGAGGATCTAATGCTGTAAACCGCATGATCGAAAGCGGCATGACAGGTGTTACTTTTGTCTCCGCCAATACAGATGCCCAAACTCTTAAAACCAACCTGGCACCCCACAAGGTCCAACTTGGTCCTAAGACCACCAGAGGTCTGGGTGCAGGTGGATTGCCGGCAATTGGCGAAGCAGCAGCAGAAGAAAGTTTTCGAGAACTTGCTGAAATCTTGCAAGGTGCTGACATGGTATTCTTGGCCGCAGGTATGGGTGGCGGCACTGGCACAGGATCCATTCCCATCGCCGCGAAAGTGTCCAAAGCGGTTGGAGCTGTAACAATTGCAGTTGTAACCAAACCCTTTTCCTTTGAACTTGGCAGACGGCAAAAGAATGCAGAAGAAGGCATCAGAAAGCTTAGAGAATACACCGACACCTTGATCGTTATTCCAAACGATAGGTTACTCTCCATTGCCCCAAAAGACCTCCCCCTTGAGATGGCATTTACCCTTGCCGATGATGTCCTGAGGCAGGGTGTCCAGGGTATTGCTGAACTGGTCACTGAAACAGGTTTGATCAATGTTGATTTTGCCCACATAAAACGGATCATGTCTTTTGGTGGCGGGGCGTTGATGTCCATCGGTGCTGGCGAAGGAATAAACAAAACCTCTGATGCATTGGGCAAAGCTTTGCATCACCCCCTCCTTGAGGAGATTCCGTTGACAACTGCATCCGGGATCATTGCCAATTTCCGTGGGGGTGACGATCTAACTTTTCGTGAAATCACTGAAGCCATGGAAGAATTGCAAAAAGAGTCCCAAAACCATGCTGAAATCATACCAGGCGTGATCAACGATCCGAATATGATCAATCGAGTGGAAGTGATCTTAATCGTCACAGGACTGGGCGGGATCAAACTTAAAGACCTGGAGTTAATTACTGAAAGTCATAAAGCTACAGTAGAAAACAGCAGGGGTTCAGATTTTAAAAGTGAACCAAGAATTGACTCCCTATTCTTTGAAAAAAATGAGCCTGTTGCCTCACAAAATCAATATGAGCCTCAGGTGAACTTCAATTCCAACCTGGATATCCCAGCATTTATGAGAAAACGTGTCCTGCAAAAGGACTGATCAGATCGGTGGTAATCATGGTTGATAGCGGAGTGATTAGAAAAGTAAACTGGGAAGTTTATAGAAAATATCCTGCCTGTGTTGGCAAAGAACCAACGATAAGCAAACAAGGGGAAACCCGGTTCTTATTTATCTATAGGGCAGAGAACAAATTGTCTGATGCCAATGTGATGCGACAGACCATCCGTGTTGTTTGTACTGATTCCGGTGATATTGTCAAGATGAGTGCATCACGCGGTTAAGGAGTATAAAAATGAAAAAGACCATGAACCAGGTCGAGATCGATTTTTGGAATTTCCTGATCCCGATCAATAAAAAGGAATCACTTAAGGCAAAAAGAAAAAAGGTTGATCAAGTGAAACCATTTGATCAAACGTTTATGCTGCTATCCTGCTCATCAATAGGTCTGATTATCGGTGTACTCGCATCCATTCTTATTCAGATTATTTGAAAATCTCTTTCCAGGTTACCTAAGAAGATTTGAACATCCTCATCCTTAACCAGATCGGGGATGTTGTTTTTTAACAACCATAATTCATTGTGGACTATGCTTTCACCGGGATTGATCTTCTTGATTGGTGAAAGGGATTCCAGTTCCATTATTTCGCTGTTTGTGAACACTTCAAAATTTGCTCCCATGTCAGGATAGTTTTTGGCCGGCGTGGCAGCACAATACTTGACAAATACGCTGTTAAAATTTTGGTATGCGATCCATCCTTTTCCAGTGAAGAGCCCAATTTTTTGAGGTATGTTGTTCTTCGGGTCTTGTTTCAGAAAAATAAATTCCTTGCCAAATTGCCATCTTTCATCACTTAGGTCTGTATATGCCCAAAGGGAAAGCGTACTGGTTGGGAGCAAATTTTCTGGATGAGAACCTCTCGGGGGAAGAGGAATTATCGCCCTGCCTCCTTGTGCCATAACCGTGATCCCCCACGCACTCGTTTCAATTGGCCATGCACCATGATTTGTCAGCCGGTGGGTGATTGATACAAGGGGCTTTTGGGCATCCAGCTGAATCTCGATTGATTTTTTGATTTGCGTATTCGGTTCAATATACTGATCAAGGATCACTTTGTTTTCTGTAAAGGAAATGTCAATTTTCTTGCTGTCTGGGTAATAAGTCCTGTTCTTATCTTCAGGCGTGTGCCACAATCGATGCCCACCAAAGGATAGCCAGCGGTCTGAATTCGTTACACCCAATTGTAAGGGAAATTCCTTAAGCATATTTGGACCATCGATAAAACCAAACCGCATTATCCTGGGTCCTACATCAGTGGTTACTACAAGGTCAACAGTATCATTCGAAATTCGATAACAATTGTTCCAACCGCCATAATCAATTTTCTGCATTTTTCACCTTTTCAGAAACATGTTTCATTGCCTGGATTTTGTCGTCTATTTGCTAACCATTTTAATCTCATTATCGAAATTTTATAACAAAAATTATCGAATATTTATCATATTGGAGTATACTTCAACTTTGGTCATGAAGGCTAATACTTTATTTTTTAGGAGGATGAAGTGGATCCAGTTTTAACCGGCTTATTAAAGCCGAAAAGTGTTGCGATTATTGGTGCATCTGCCACTCCTGGCAAGATCGGCAATACAGTTGTCAAGAATTTAATCGAAAGTGGGTACCAGGGTGGGATTTACCCGGTGAACCCACAGGCTGAGGAGATTTTGGGGATCAAGTGTTTTCCAACAATATCAGCGATCCCTGGTGAAGTCGATGCTGCGGTCATCACAATTCCAGCCAAGTTTGTCGTTGAAGCGACTGAAGAGTGTGGGAAAAAAGGTGTCAAAGGCCTGATCATCATCACCTCAGGGTTCAGCGAAGTTGGTCGTGCAGACCTCGAACAGGAAATTGTGGATATTGCTAGGCAGTATGGTATGCGGGTTTTAGGCCCGAACATTGTTGGCACCCTGTCCAACTCAGACAAAATGAATGCATCATTTGCCCCATTCTTACCTCTGGCAGGTAAGGCCTCCCTTGTTTCACAAAGTGGCGCCTTATTAATTGCCATGGATGCGGCAACTTATACCCGTCGTGTTGGTTTTGACAAACTGGTATCTATAGGCAACATGTCAGATGTCGATTTCGCCGATCTAATTGCATACTTGAACGAAGATCCTGCAACCTCCTGTATTTCGTTATACGTTGAAGGCTTAAAAGACGGACCACGCTTTATCGCAGAAGCAAGAAAAGCAACCAAGCCTATTGTTGTCTTGAAATCAGGCGTTTCTGCCCATGGTGCCGCCGCTGCAGCTTCCCATACCGGCTCTTTGGCTGGTGCTGCAAAGATCTATGGTGCTGCATTTGAACAGGCAAAGGTATCTCAAGCCACAGACCTGGATGACCTGTTCGATCGCACTTTAGCGCTTTCTCTGGAAGCCCCGATGAAGGGCGAGAACCTCCTTGTCCTGACCAATGGTGGCGGCGTGGGTGTTTTGGCGACTGACTCGGCAGAGAAAGCTGGTATTCCTCTGCACTTTGCGCCTGAGGATGTCCAGGAAGAACTCAAAAAACACATGCCGGATTTTGGTTCAGCCAAGAACCCGGTTGACATGACCGGCATGGCAGGCAACGAATGGTATCACGATACCGTCAAATTTGCCTATGCCCACCCCTGGGTGGACGGCCTGGTAATTTTGTATTGTGAAACGGCGATGACCCTTCCCCAGGAAATCGCCCAGTCAATCCATGCAGCAATCACTGAAACAGGTATTACGGATAAACCGGTAACTGTCTCGTTTGTTGGCGGTGAGCGTTCCGACAAAGCCATGGAATGGCTGGTTGAAAATGGCATCCCAGCTTATGGCGCCCCTGACCTTGCGGTAAATGCAATGGGTGCTTTACGGGAATATGGCCGCATGCTGGATCTGGCTAATGAAAAACCATACCTCCCAGAGAAGGTTGATTCTGCACTTGCCCGCTCAATTATTGCGAGCGCCAGGAAGCATGGCCGAAATGCCCTGACTGAAATTGAAGCAAAGAAAGTATTCAAGGCATACGGTCTGCCGATCACTGAAACCGACCTGGCCAAAACTGAAGAAGAAGCTGTCCAGCTTGCCCGTAAGATTGGCTATCCCCTGGTAATGAAGATCGTCTCACCGGATATTTTGCACAAGTCAGATGCTGGCGGCGTTAAAGTCAATATCAAGGATGAATTAGGTGTTAAGGAAGCTTTCCAGACCATAACCAAAAATGCTTTGGCGTATAAGGCAGACGCCTTCATCGATGGTATTGCAGTGCAGGAAATGGCTCCCTGGGCAACGGAAGTGATCATCGGCTCGGTTAATGATGCTACCTTTGGACCAACCGTAATGTTCGGTCTGGGTGGCATTTTCGTCGAGGTATTAAAGGATGTTGTATTCCGCGTAGCACCAGTCTCCCTCCTGGAAGCAGAAAAAATGCTGGAAAGCATCAAGAGCGCAGCCATTCTCAATGGCGTTCGGGGCGAAGTCATGCGTGACAAGAAAGCTCTGGCTAAAGTCCTGGCATCTTATGCGTTCATGGTCTATGACCTCAAGGATGAGGTATCAGAATCTGATGCAAACCCGGTGATTGTGTACGAAGAGGGCAAAGGCGTAAAAGTTGTCGATGCCCGCATCATCCTGAAAAAGAAATAGCATTGATTTATATTTCTCAGTCACCAGAATTGTCTGGTGACTGAGAAAATCCTTTCCGTTTTTGTTAATTTAGTTGTAACCCAGTTGTTTCTTCTGATTAATATGAAAAAGAATTTTCTTATCGATATGGATGGTGTTTTAATCCAGGGCTCAAATATGATTCCGGGGGCTGATCTTTTTATTGATACCCTGAAAAACCAGGGCAGGAAGTTTGTCCTCCTGACTAACAACCCAATGTACGTTCCTCGCGATCTTTCTCACCGCCTGGAGGTAACTGGTCTCTCCATTCCAGAGAGCCAGATTTTTACCTCTGCCATGGCAACCGCAATTTTTCTTCAGAAGCAGAATCCGAACGGAAAAGCCTTTGTGATTGGTGAAAGTGGTCTCACCTCTGCCATCCATTCCATCGGTTACATCATGACCGATACAGACCCGGATTATGTAATTCTGGGTGAGACCCTCTCATACAGCATTGACCAGATAACCAAGGCGATCCGTCTCATCATCAATGGTGCCAAATTCATTGCAACCAACCCTGACCCTTTGGGACCCAGCGAGACAGGAATTACTCCTGCATGTGGTGCAATGGCTGCCCTAATTAAAGAAGCTACGGGAGTTGAACCTTTCTTTA
>Ga0123335_1001196_pt1 | contig 43166 bp, 25 predicted proteins | sample BiotimSIPDNA_2_FD_89707 | JGI IMG/M metagenome (GOLD analysis project Ga0123335, IMG submission 89707) | Anaerobic biogas reactor microbial communites from Washington, USA - Biogas_R2 time_0 SIP DNA | ecosystem: Engineered > Bioreactor > Anaerobic > Unclassified | place: Washington, USA...
TATTATGGACGAAGTTTTTGGATCGGTTAACTATCGCAATATGATCGTTAGAAAAAAATGCAATCCAAAGAATTATACGAAAAAGGCGTATGGCAATGTAGCTGATTTCATTTTGTTTTACACTAAGACAGATAATTACACATGGAATCGCCCTGTTGAGCCGCTTACTGAACAGAGCGCAAAAGAATACCGCTATGTAGAACCTGAAACCGGGCGACGTTTTATGAAGGTTCCCGTCCATGCGCCGGGGAAACGCGATGGGGCTACTGGCGGTCGTTGGCGTGACAAACTCCCGCCGCCGGGAAAACATTGGCAGTATACACCGGAGACCCTTGATGAGATGGATGCGCGGGGCGAGATTTGCTGGTCAAAGAATGGCAATCCGAGACGGAAAGTTTATCTGGACGAACACCCAGGCGTCGGCATCCAGGACATTTGGCTGGAGTTCCGAGATGCCACAACCAGAACATCAAGATAACGGGCTATCCTACAGAGAAGAACCCGGATCTCCTCCGGCGCATCATTCTAGCGTCTTCCAATCCAGGGGATATAGTTCTCGATTGCTATGCGGGTTCAGGAACGACGTTAGCAGTAGCAGATGAACTCCAGCGGCGTTGGATTGGCGTAGACCGAAGCCCTGAGGCCATTTCCACGATCTTCGAGCGTTTTGAGCGTGGGTTGCTTCCTATGGGGGACTATGTTGCAAAACCGTCAAAGGCTGCCAAGGATGATTCCCAGCCACTTTTGTTCGATTCGTTCGAAGACATATCCCATCCGCTGGAGTCGGACGACTCGGAGCATCAACCCATTACTGACTTTTCGATTTACGTTGAAGTCGATATGCCGTCTGAAATGAAGTGCGTAGTTGACAAATGGGTACAATATCATGGCAGCAAGTATTTAGAGCCGACAACGGTCGTTGCAGAAGGCGGCAACCAGGCAGGAGCGTGCTGCAAGTTACGTTGTGCCGCACCTTAATTGTAGCCAATGCGCAAAATCTTGTGATGAATAATTATAATCCTTCCAGGTGGCGTATAGCTCAGGCTTGCATGTTGTCTTTGAGCCACAACTACGTTTGTGTGTCACCCCTCCGGGACTCAAAAAAATAATTCACCTCACCCAGGGCTGCGCGGGCCTGGCGACCCGGCTTACCCTGGGTTTTTATGTGTCGCCCTCCGGGCTTTTGCCGTTCCGTGCGCCTTAACTGAGGGTAGCTGCCACCCAGGCCTGAGGCTCAGAGGCGGCGCTATGAGCAAGCCCTATACGCGGAAATTTATAATCGGGTGCGCATTGATACTCGGGGTTCCGACAAGCTGCGGAGCAAGGTGCCCCGGATAAGGTGCTTTAGTGGACTGCAGTTTCATAGCGAACTCAAGACTGCCCATGCGGGATGAGCATGAGGGAGTGATGGGTTGTTGACAGCCCCGGCGGGATTACAAGCGGGATTTCCATCCTTCATCCAGCATGGTCAGGTAATTGGCGACAGGCACGTATTTCGGAATGCTGTTGCCTGAGCCGAGCGCATATCCTCCGCATTTGCCTAGTTCATCAAGAAGAGAACGTGTATGCTTCCTCACTTCTTCAGTTGAGGAACGGCATAACTTGTCTAAGTCGTATCCTCCGAGGATGGCTATTCTGTCCTTATATTTTTTTGCGAATTCAAAGACAGGCATAATCGCATCTTCATAGGAATGTTTTGCGTCAATACCAACGAAATCTATGATATCGTCCATGATTGACGTCAAGTTGCCGCAGGAATGCATGATGCAGGGTTTATTATGGTCGTGTATGATATCGGCAAGTTTTTTATGCACCGGCAGGATTAATTCCCTCAAGTCCTGTGGAGATAAGAGTGTCTGCGTTCTATATCCGAGGTCATCGCTGATAATGAGTGCTCCGACAGAATCAAACCCAGCCATGCCTTTGTACATTGCCACGAAGAGCGTCTCTATCCTCTCAAGAATTTCGTGAAGCAGTTTTCTGTCATCCGCAAGAAAAAAACAGATGTTCTCATATCCGCAAAGCTCTTGCAGTAGTTCAAAAACTCCGCTTCTCTGCCCTATTATTTTCATGCCTGCGGGCAGTACGGGTGTGACGGCTTCAAATTCATGGAAAGTTATGGAGGAAACTTCGGGCCACGGGTATTTGTTAAAGGATTCGCGGTCGTTGATAGGATAGCCGGTGCTGCGGTCAATTAGACTTCCTACTGTAAATTTGCATCCGGGCCAGACGGGAAGGTGGTCGTAACCGGCGCGGTAATAAAATTCAATCGTGGAAATCCTGTCGGGCAGAAGTTTGCCGAGGATGGACTCCATAACGGGATTATTTACGTAAAGTTCGTAAAAAGGCACGTAGTCTGGTTGTTTCCTGCGCCACAACACGTCAAGCAGACGGTTGAAATCAGGAGCTGGTTTAATGGAGGTTTGTTCAAGAGAGTTCATTTCCATGTTTTCCCTTTCCTTTTTGACTATTTAAGCATATTCTCGGTCGTTTTCTTCATAGGCGGCTATGTTCTTGGCTGAATAACAGTGCTATGATACAGTAAGCGGAGCCTCGCTATCCAGATGTGTATCCCAAACCCAAGGAAATAGCATGAGTCCGAAAAAGTACTCAAACCCCTGAATCAGTGAAGTGGAAATAGCGACGCGATTTTCACTTCACTGATTCAGGGTATTTCAATTCCATTCCAGATGATGAATTATTGTAATCGGCCAGCCGTTGATACCTAAACTTTTGATAATGTGCGAAATCTTGTGATAGCTGCAAAAGGCGCGACCGGCGTCGCGCCTTTTGCGGTGTGTCCCGGCAATTAGAACCAGTTTTTCCAGTAGACTCCCCGCTCGGCGTACATTTTCACCGCGCTGATGTTCTCCACATGGCCATCCATCATGACATAATTGGCTGATGACCCGCCGTGCCGGGACGTGTTCACCCGCGTGGGGTCGGTCAGGCTCACGATCAGATGTTCGTGGGTGGCGCCGAGAGTGCCTCCCGAACTGCGTTGATTCGGCCCAAAAGAAATGCTTTTGCTCGGCTCAAGGCAGCGATTGATCTTGATCACCTTCGGATCCCAATTGCCCTGTTTGTGAACGCCATAATTGGCGATATAGCTGAGACTGTTGCCGTGGATTCTGTTGTAATCGATACAGGAATACGGCGTGGTGTCCGACGGGCATAGATAGGACTTCCAGTCGCCAATGTAGTCGAAAAGCAAGGGGAAGCAATAGGGCGGAATCCACGGTCGAACTCCCGTAGGAATGCCGTTAGCCACCGGCACGATCATGTCGTCAAAGTCACCAATGTACATGGCGTCGGCCAAGCCAAACTGTCTCAAGTTGTTCACGCAGCTGATGGTTCTAGCCTTCTCACGCGCCTTGCTTAGGGCAGGCAACAGCATTGCCGCCAGGATGGCGATGATTGCGATGACAACCAGTAATTCGATCAGCGTGAATGCGGATAGCTCTTTGTTTGTATGATGCGGCTTCATGGGATGATTCCTTTTTTTACTTGTTTGTTGAAGTGCTTCAATTACGTTCGTCGAGATGATGAATCATTTAGGAAGATCGAAGTTTTCAGTTTTCTCCCCAATGAATCATACTTATATTATTATATCATAGCCTTCATTCATTAGCAAAAGTTTTCAAGACAGAAAATGTATGTTATATTATCAATTACGGTAGACATTCTTGCAAGGAGCAAAGCAGAGATGCCGGAACACATTAGATTCATCGAAGTTCGCAGGGGAAAGTCATGGCTTGGCGGGTACAATTACGGGCCATATCCGCTTCACAAGTTCAGTATAATCAACAAGCCAGACCCTGTTTATCCGCTATGGACGCCGTCATGCGGCCTGGATGAATGGCGCAGGGAGTGTTACCGCGAGAGGAGATTTTCTGATACATTCGCCGTGGAATATGTCCAGCAGGGAGTTTTTATCTTCCAACAGAATAATCTCACCATGCGGGTCAATCCCGGCGAGATTTTCCTGCCGCACTTGGACATGGACAACTCAATCCGATGCGAGACCGCTTTTGCCGTGAAGAAGACGGTTATCATGGAGGGGCCGCTGCTACGGCAGATACTTGAGATGCTTGGCCTCACCCGCGTTGACATGATCTCCGCCGGTGATCATGCTCGGTTAGATGGCATCATTGACCGGCTTTATGAGTTGAACGGAGAGAATACGCAGGAAAGCCGCCGAGAATCAAGTATCCTTTGCTATTCTCTTCTTGTGGAGCTGGCTGAGATGATAACGGTTTGCCGACGTCCGCCGGAACTGCAACGGGCGCTTGAGTACATTTATAATCAGCTTGAATCGACGATGTCCCTCCAGGACCTTGTCCGTCATTCCGGCGCCAGCAGTGCGACGCTTCACCGGCAGTTCCGCCGTTATATGAATACATCGCCGGTCGCCTATTATCTTGAGCAGAAATTGGAACGCGCCAAGACCTTGCTGGAGAGTCATTCGTACTCTGTCAAGGAGATTGCCGAACTTCTCCATTATTCCTCCCCGCAGTATTTCGCTTCCGAATTCAAGCGGAAATACGGCTTTCCTCCCAAACATTTCAAGTGTCGCCGCAAGCAGGGGAATTGAGAGTGATGACTGTCATGAATGCTATGGTAATAGCAATAACTTCAGAGTGCAGGCGACCGGCAAAGTGCATTTGCGTTGTGCTTTGCTCATTTACTAATCATATTTACATTCTATCGGGATTGCTTTTTGCAGACGTAGTTGACTTTACCACCGAACGGGTATAAATAAAGTCATTTTTCGAATAATAGCGGTTTGATCGATTGGTTTCTCCGACTGAGCAGTCGAACAGGCCGCATGAGGCGGAGAAGTCATTCAGGTCGCCGCATGCTTGACTTGAATGGCCTGAATACCACCCAAGCCTCTGAGATGCGCCACCACGAGTAACCCCTGGTGAAGCGAAGCGGGGCCTGGGGCATGGCATCCCCCGCTATCTGAGCCTCGGAGAAGCGGCACAAAAGACTGAACCATTACGGCAGCACGCCGGAACTCCGAGGATCCATGACCGCCCCATTGCATTCTTTTCGCCCCCCGGAAGAACCATCTGGAACCTGTTGATAATTGTCACGTCTGGCGCTATTTTATACATTATTACATGCGGAAAACGTGTTTTTAATCACAAAATCAGCATAAAACAGGGGGCATTATGCGTATTCACCGTATTCTTTTGGACAAGTTAGAGACTTGGAAAGACATGCCCTTTCGCAAGCCGGTTCTTTTGCAGGGTGCTCGTCAGACTGGCAAGACCTGGGTTATGGATGAGTTTGGCAGGACTTGCTTTGACTATGCAGCCAAGTTTGATTTTGATGCCAACCTTGAATTACGCAAAGTTTTTGAGCGCACCAAGGATGTCGAGCGCCTTTTGAAGGAATTGGCGTTGTTTGTTAAGGTTCCGCTTATTCCTGGCAGGACTCTGCTCATCTTTGACGAGGTTCAGGAGTGCGAGGCGGCGCTGAATAGTTTGAAATATTTTCATGAGAATGCCCCGCAATTTCATATCATTGCGGCTGGTTCTCTGCTGGGCGTAGCTGTCAAGAAAAAGCGGATGACTGTTCCGGTAGGGAAAGTGATGACCTTACGGATGTACCCAGTGACTTTTCAGGAATTTCTGCGCGCATCGGACCTTGAGACCTGGGAATATGTGGAAGGCATCGTCAAGCTGGAAAATCTTCCGGAAATCATTTTGAGCCGTCTTTTGCTGGAATACAAAAGATACCTTGTCTGCGGAGGAATGCCGGAAGCGGTTAACCATCTTTTGGAAAACCGAGGGATACGGGAGGTGGACAAGGTTCTTCAGGATATCCTGGCGCTTTATGAGCTGGATTTCGCCAAATACGCCGAACCCGTCCAAATACCGAGAATTCATGCGTTATGGCATGCTTTGCCTTCGCAGTTGGCCCGGGAAAATCGGAAGTTCATATACAAAGTGGTGAAGACCGGCGCCCGGGCACGAGAATATGAGGATGGACTGCTTTGGCTTGAGGGGGCCGGCATGATTCAAAGGGTGTTCAATACCTCAAAACCGGGCATTCCCCTGAGTGCGTACAAGGATATCTCCGCTTTCAAGGTTTATGCCGCCGATTGCGGGTTGCTACGGGTGCTGGCAAAAGTTTCTCCGGAGATTATTCTGGGGGAATACAGCAACTATACAGAATTCAGGGGCGCCATTGCCGAAAACGCAGTGCTTCAGTCATTGCTGCCGCAATGCGAGAACATCCCGTATTACTGGAGTTCAGGCAATAAGGCGGAAGTGGACTTCCTGCTGCAATTGCGTACTGACATCATACCGGTGGAAATCAAGTCGGAGCATCGCGTCAGCGGAAAAAGCCTGTCGGTGTATAACAAAAAATTCGCTCCCCGATGCAGAATCCGCTTTTCAAGCAACAATCTTCAATTGAATGACGGGCTGCTAAGCTGTCCACTTCCACTCGCAGACTGGGTGGTGAAATGGCTGGACAATGGAACAATCCAGGGCAAGCCTGTCCACTGTTCCAACGCAATTCGGTAAGGCCGACCTTGCCACGCAAGAATTTTGCCAGAACAACCCTGTCCGCCAAAGCAACAACCCTATAAAAAATTCGTGCTTTTTTATACTACAAGCGGACACGAAAATTTTGCTTAGGGGTGTCGCTTTGCGCGGGTCTTTCATGCATAGTCCGGCTCAAAGCATAGCGCCATTGGCTGGGAGTTGGGCGCCGTCGCGGGAGAAGTTATTGAGCTGGCTCCAGCGGAGGCGGTGGCCGTAGGGTGCGGAGCGTCCGGGCAGGGGGGTGATGCGGATGGCGACCTGGTCGAGGACAGCGTTGTCAACGCGATGCAGCCTAAGCGCGTCAGGCATAAAGCTGCTAGCCCAAATGTTGGGGTATTCCACAGGGACAGCATCCTGGAAATAGACGTGGTCTTGCAGGTGCAGGCGGATATCGCGCAAGGTCACGTCAGTGATGGCGGCGCCATCGAGCGAGCCGATGAAGCTGCCGCTGATAGTGTGGATTTCCATGGCCGAGAAGGTCAGGCCGCGCACCTGGGCCTGATAAGGATTGGGGCTGCCTGGCTCAGTGCCAGCCCAGATGAAAAAGGGCCGGCCGACGTTGCGCATGACGATGTTGCTGAAAGCAATGCTTTCAATGGGTGTGCCACGCTTGAAATCCAGCCGCTTAACCGGGGTGAGGGAAAGCATGTCAATGCCATTTTTGGCGTTGTGAATAGCAAGGTTGCTGAAGGCGCAGTCGCGTATGATGCCGTCGCCTTCATAGCCTAGGCGGATGGCGCAGGCCGATGAACTCAAGATGCAATTGGTGACGACGATGCGCTCGCAAGGCTTGTCCTCGCCGAGGCGAGACGTGTCGGATTTCAGGGCGATGCAGTCGTCGCCAGCGTCGATGTCGCAGTTGCTGATGATGACGTTGGAGCTGCAATCGACATCAAGCGCGTCGGTGTTGGGGCCGTGCCGCGGATTGCGGATAGTTAGGTTGTCGAGGCGGACGCCGTCGCAGCCGACTGTCCAGACCGTATAGCTGGGTGAATTCACGATGCGCACCTGGCGGACAGTCACGTCTTGGCAACGCCAAAAATAGGCTACGACAGGCCGAGGATTGACCGACTTGAGTACCCGATAATAGGCCACGCAGGACGACTTTGCCGCCTCCAACGGCTTTCCGTCTGTGCATATATGATTGGGGTCCCAGAAGGCGTCGCCGCTGCCGTCAATGACGCCATCGCCGGTGATGATGACGTTGCGTCGGTGAAATGCCCCCAGCAGGTAATGGCGAAGGGTTTGGCGTTCGGCGGCCTTGCCGTTGAAGGCATAGTGGTCTTCATGGTAGTCGTTGATGTCGCGTGAACCGCGGATGACAGCGCCTGCTTCCAGCTGGAGAGTGAGGTTGTCTACGAGGTCAATGGAGCCGCAACGGTAAATTCCGGGCGGGACGATGACTTTGCCGTAACCGTCAGCAGTGGCGGCGGCAATGGCGGCGTTGATGGCGGGGCTGTCCAGGACGACGCCGTCACCGATGGCACCAAAATCGCGGATGTTGACTCGCATGGCAATTTTCTCCGTTGCGTGTTTTTTTTACCACGGAATACGCGGAAACAGCGGACAAGCGTTAATTATTCTGCAAACAGTGGTAGCCAGAAGGCGACGGAGAGGTTGCCGGCTTTGTCCTTGGCCTGGCAGCGGAACCACTGGTGGCCTTTGAATTTGGCTCTCAAGGCATTGAGGTCAGTGTCAGTCAAATCCGTGAAGGAATGAGTCCAGAGGTCTTTGTTGAGGTCGTCGACTGCGGTAGCTTCGAGTGAGGCCACGCCGCTGGCGTCAAAGGCGGTCCATTTGAGCAGGTCGGGTTTGCCAGCGTCGGCTGGGCCATGAATGAACATGTCGTCGAGGTAGATGGTGTCGCGATGCTTGGTGTTGCGGCGCTGGAATTCGATGGACTTGATGGTCAGGTTTTTGATGGCGTCCTCAGTGACGCCGATGTTTTGCAGGGCTTCGAGGACGTTGAAGGATACGCGCTGCCATTGTCCCTCGATCCAGGTGAATGTCTGGCTGCGGTTCAATTCGGTGGCTGCGGTTCCAGGCTTGCCCAGGGAGATGGTGTAGGCGCGGTCGGCCGTGGTAGTCAGGACGATGCGGAACGTCACGTCGCTGCGGGGATTGTTGTTGGCCAGTCGGAAGGATAGGCAGGGGTGACGGGAGGGCTGCCAGGCGACGGCTTGGCTGAGGTCGCCTTGCGAATAATAGGTGCCGTGGGAAAGGAAAGGCGTACGGCCAGTGTTGTTGATGACATCCAGCGAGTTGTAGCGGCCTGGAGTGAGTTGGGCACTGGAGGAGCGGCAGCCGTCCCAGTTGATGAACCAGTTGACAGAGGCGCCAAAGGTGAGGGAGTACCAGGACGGGCCAGTCTTGTCAGAGGCATAGTCAATCTTGATCGGAACGGTGACTCGTTCAGTCTGGTTGCCGGCGCCGTCAACGATGTTGTCAATGGCAAACTCAAAGACGTCGCCATCTTTGCCCTTGTTGAGATGATTGCGGAACAGGAATGGATGGTTGAGCTCAAGCTTGTCGGCAGTCTTGGAATGTGCGTACACGTTTGTCCACTGCGGCATGGGGACTTCTGCGCCAGCGACGAAGAATTTGGCTTTTTCGATGCTCCAGGGGGCGGCGCCGGAGTTGTCGAAAGTCACTGTGAGCATGGTTCCGTTGTGATGCGGGTGGCTGGATGCGACGATGGCGGTCGCCGGGGTCATCGGCTTAGTGTCAAGCAGGAAAGGCAGGTCAATGATGTGCGATTCCAGGCCGCGTGCGTCCTTGGCCTTGAGGAGCAGGTGGCAGATGCCGTCAGGGATGTCTTTCAGGCTGGGCGTGATCGCGCTGCCAGGGTCGTGGCGCGTCCAGGCCAGCGCTGCCAGCTTTTGTTCTTCCAGGTCGGCGGCTGGCGTCGGCCCGGTCAGGATGGCGCTGAAGACGTCGGCGACGCCGTCGACGTCAAAGAAGCGAGGCGTGCAGGAAAGTTGTTCAGCGGTTTTGACGGCTGGGCCAAAGACCAGGTCGTCGAGATGATAGCGGCTGTAGCGGCCAGTCTGATCCGTGGAGCCGATGGAGGCGATTTTGAAGGAGCTGGGCGTGAAGCGCGCCACTGAGAAGGGCTGGTTGATAAAAGCGTCGGCCGCGATGCCAATCCATGTCCGCCAGGTTTCGTCAAATACGAAGTCGTTGGCATGGCGGACGGCCAGGGCTGAGGAGGAATCGTCCGGCGCCAGGCGGACATAGTGGCTGTTGCGGAAGCTTAGGCTGACTTGAGCCATATCCCAGGCGCGATAGCGGAATTGGACCAGCGGGTAGTTGGCCATGGAGAAATTCATGCTGAACGGCGTTTCCAGGGCTTGTTCGTAGGCGGTGTTTCGGACTTGCAGGAAGGCGCCTTGGCGGTCGTCGCTTTGGCGGATAGCCATGCGTTGGTTGGAGAATTGCAGGGGTTCTGGTGCGCCATTTTCAAAGGTCATGACAATAGGGCTGAAGCCTTCGACCGCCATCAGGACTGGCGGCGTATTGCGGCGTTCCGGGGCAGTGGCGGGGAGGATGATCTCCTGGGCGTCGGCAGCGCCGATTTTGACTTGGAAGGCGATAGCGCCTGCGTCGGCAATGGCTTTTTGGACGTTGTCGGTCTTGGGCAGGATGGCGCGGATGGTCTCCTGGTCATCGAATCGTTCCATGACGAGGGGTTCGCCCAGGCAGTACAGGGTCACTTCTGCGAAGCGCGGGTCAACGTAGTTGGCATCATGGGTCAGGCGGACGGCGTCGCCGGTTTCATTGTCCCAAGCCAGGGTAAAGGGCAGCTCTGGATGGGGCACGATCCAGGCCAGCTGCTGAATTAAGGATTGGTGTTGATGGCGCAGGGTGATCCAGGCGTGGTTCAGGCCGTGTTGTGAGAACAGCGCGGCCCATTGGTCGTCCAGCGTGGTGTCAGACGGCGGCTTTGGGGCGTCCAGAGAGGCGCGGACATAGCCGGTGTCTTCGGGTGCAGCTGCGATTTTAGGGCGATTGTAGAAGATGGGGACGAATTGGCTGATGGCGTAGGCTTCTCCAGGGCCGTTGCCTTGGATGCCGTTGGCGATGGCGTCGAGTTGTTCAATGCCGAAGCCATCTGGCCTGACCATGCGTTTCTGGGTGGCGTCCTCTGGCGTTCTGACGCTGGATGGAATCCAGATGGTCACCGTTGTCCAATCGTGGCGGTCTGGGGCGATGTCATGCGGTACGGCTGGCAGCGTTGTCGCCCCGGCTCGTATCCAGGTCGGGCCGTCGGAGAAATCAGCGCCGGTGATATGGTGATAGAAGTTTTTCAGGGGGCGGTAGCTGCCATTGCCGTCCTGTGCGCCGATGGAATAGAAGAAATTGAATCGGGCGCCTTCGGTGCGTTTGATTTTGACTTGCCAGCCGGCTGTTTCCGCCAGGGGCGTGGCTGGCAGGGCGGCGTCCAGGCGCATCGTGCCAGAGCCGAGCTGGTTGCGCAGCAGCAGGGCGCTGGCGTTGAGGGAGAAAGGCGTGATGACGCTTTGGCCGACCGGGTCAGTGCAGGTCCAGCGGGACGGCACCAGCGGGTCCAGCGGGAAGCCGTTGACGGTGGCAGTCCAGGGACGCGGCACCTCGACCGCCGGTTTAGCCTCAGGCTCGGCCTTGGCTTCGATTACGGCTGGCGTCGCTGTCTCCAAGGGGAGCATATTGACGGGAAAGGAGCGCGGGCGGACGTTTTCGAAGGTGATTTTGATTTGAGCCAAGGTCATGCTGTGTACGAAAGTCCAGATTCCAAGCAGACCTTCTTGGATGGTCTCGGGGTCGGTTTCGGTGAAGATGACTTCGTCGTCAAACGAATACTCCAGCTTATTGCCGATTTTGCGCAATTTGATGTAGTACCAGGCGCCGTGGATGGGGCGTCCTTCGGAGACCAGGGGATTGAGGATTCGGCGGTACATGCCTTTGCGGCGGCGCGGCACAAGATAGGCGTTGGTCGTGGCAAGGCTTTCGCCGTTTTTGTACATCGTCGTCCAGTTCTGGGACAGATTCTGGTCCCATTCGGTGCAGGCCACGGTGTATCCTCGGCTGGGGCTGGTGCGGTCAGCCATGATGGTGCAGTTGAGGTTGCCAGCGTCATCGTAATAGCCGTGCCTGGTTCCGGCGTAGAATTCCAAGGTCACATCGCCGGTGAAGACTTGCTTGCGCCAGAAGGCGCCCATGCCGGTCGGCGCTTCGCCGATCATGTGCGACCAGCTGGGCGTGCATTGGAAACGGTTGATGATCTGCCAGTCGCCGCCGTTTGCCAACCATATATACGGCGATTCGTTGAAAAATTCGTCGATGACGTTGTCCCGCGTGACTTTGCTTTTAGTCATGTCGGTCAGGCTGAAATTCTTGGCCAGGACGCGAGTGCCGGCTTTTTTGAGGATGGCGTCAATGCGTTGGCGGAGGATGATTTTCTGATTGGCTTCGACCCAGAGGATGGTTCCCTCGTGATGGATGATGTATGGGGCTGGTGCGCCGTCGACGACGGGCAGGTCAGCGGTCACGGTGGTCGGGCTTTGCTCAGGGAAGGCGGTGGCGAGGGTGATTTTGCCGTCGAGGACGGAGACGACGACCGGGCCGGTCTTGTCGCCGTCAGCCACGGCTAAATGGAGTTCGCTAGTGTTGACGGCGGGGAGGCGGATAGCGAAATCGCCGAAGAAGTCGCCTTTGTGCCAGAGCAGATTGGCGCCGCCGCTGATCCATTGGCCTTCTGGCGAAGCCCAATGGCGCATAAAGCTGTCAGCCTGGAAAATGGGATTTTTTTGTTCCAGGTCGCGGTAGACTTGGCGGGTGTCGGTCAGGTTGATCTGACGATGGACGGCGCGGGTGTCGGCGCGTTGCCAGAGTCCGGCAGCGCCTTCGAGGTCGCCATCGAGTTGCCAGAGATGGATGAGGACGCCATTGACTCGGCAGCGCAGGAAGCCGGCGTCGGTGGCGTCAACCATGAGCGTGAACGGCTCGTTGTCGAGTTTGATTCTGGTCGGGAGGGCGGTTTCCTCCAGGAGTTCCAGGTCGCCTTTTGGCGATACGCGCAGCAACCGGCTGCAAACGGTTTGGTTGTCGAAGTGTTCGATTTGGAAGCGGAAATGCGGCTTTTGGGCGTCTTGCCAGCCGGCGATCAGGCCAACGGCCCAGGCGGTGCCGTGCACCGTCACTTCTTCTTCCAGCAGCATGTTTCGGTTGTGGACGCGGCCGAGGATGAGGCTGGCGTCGTCCTTGCCAGCACCGGCGAACAGGGTCAGCCCGTCGGCCTTGGCTTCTGCATGGTTCAGGGCTTTGGCCAGGGTGCCTTCGGCGAGGAGCGTGTTATAGCGCAGCAGGGCGGCGTCTTGCAGATGGAAGGCGGTATAGGGCGAGAGCGCGATGTCGTCAAACCTGATGCTGATTGGCGTGTTGGCGAACAGGCCGATTTTGCCGCCGACAGGGAGTTGTTCGGTGACGCGGAAGACTTCAAAGCCATCCAGAAGGCAGATGATTTCATTGCCATGCGCCTTGATGCCAGGCTGATACCATTGGTTGGCGTAAAGGGGCGTGTAGGCGCGCGCCAGCACGGTGCGTTGGCCGCGGTATTGTTTCCAGAGACGAAGCTCGTTCTGGCCAGGGGCGGGGACGTTCATGCGGATGGTGAAAGCGTAGAAATCGGCTTTGGCAGGATCAGGCGGCGGCGGTTCGGCGTCGGGATCAGCGGGCGGCTGAACGGTTTCGTCGCGGTGATAGAAGACGATGCCGGCCTCGCCGTTTTCCAATTGCAACGCGCCGGTCAGGTGATAGTTGTCAAAATAGTCATAGCCGGTGGTGATGATGGCGTCTTGGTTTTGGCCGCCGCCTTTGAGGGAATAGAAATTCGGTGACTTGTCTGGTACCAGGGGGGCTTCCTTGGCTCGTTTCTGGTCGGTTTCCGGGCGCAGGACGGCTGCCTGCTGGGCAGTGTGGATGCCCCAGGTTCCGAGTTGTATGTTCCACGGATACAGCTCATTGGGAGCACCTTCCTCGATCATGAAGTCGGTCGTGAAGGCGGCTCGTGGGACAGGACGGAAGCGCATCGGCTCGCTGAGCGAGAACAGCGGGCGCTGAGGCCAGCAGATTTCGGCCGGGAGGGCGAACGGCGCTGCCATGATGCCGCGGAGAATGCCGTCAACGTAGAAAGACCATTCATTCTCGCGGAACTTGATGGTGATGGGCGTATCGCCGCGTTCAGGGTCAGGGCTGGCAGGGGGGAAATAGCGCAAGGCGGTCAGCGCTCGTTCGTAGCCGCCTGGCAGCTGTTCCGTCGCTTTCCAGCTGTTGGCGCGCAGATCAAGGCGGATGGAGCGTCCGCTGGACTTTTGCACGACTAGGAGGCTGGCTGCGCCGGCCTCGCCCCAGGGCGCAGCGAAGTCGATGTTGCCTTCTTCCCGGCGGCATTGCACGACGGATTGCCAGCCGCTGGGGGCGGCGTGCAGGAGTACACTGGCGGCCAACAGGAACGCGAACCACCAGCGCCGGGAGGGCAATATGGCAAAAAAGGTATGCATGAACAGGAAAATTGATTGGCGCGAGGCCACGAGGGATGCGGAAATCAGGCTTGCGGCTGTAATAAAATTTAACGCTTGGCTGGCTGCTATTATTGGCCTATTGCCGCCTGGAGCCGTCTGCCGAACCTCAAACCGTTATTTTGCCTGGGCTTTGGCTGGGTCAGCGAGAGTTGATTTCAGCCCATGAAGCGTTTTTCCAATTCGGCGTAGGTGATGTTGACCATGGTTGGCTTGCCATTTGGGCAGGCGTATGGCATGGCGGTGGCGGCCAGGTCGTGGATGAGCGCCTGGATTTCCTGGTTGGTGAGGCGGTCGCGGGCCTGGATGGCGTGCCGGCTGGCCGCCTGGGCGACGTGGATGGTATTCTGGCGGCTGGAGACGATGCTGCGCCGCAGGTCGTCGAGGATGTCGCGCATGGCCTTGCCAACGTCTGAATTGGGGAAGGACGCAGGCACAGCGGTGACGAGGAAGGAATTGCCGCCAAAGGGTTCCAGGATGAAGCCGAGGTCGGCAAAGTTGTCCAGCCTGGCGCGCAGGAAACGCGCTTCATCGATAGTGAGATTCAGGGTGACGGGCAATAGCAGGGGCTGAGTTTGGACGCGGTGGCTGTTCAGCGCTTTCAGCAGGCGTTCAAACACGATCCGCTGCTGAGCCGCACGCAGGTCGATGACGACCAGGCCATTCGGGCTTTCGGCGAGGATGTGACGCTGTCCAAGGTGGCCGCAGAGTCGCAGAGCGTTGAGGACGCCCTGCTGAGGTGACGGCGTAGGCGGGCTGGGAACGCTTGCCGCTGTTGTCGCGTCGTCCAGGATTGGCGTCAATGGCTGCGGCTCAGGCGCGGCGCTGACGTCAGGGGCGGCGGGTTCGGTCGCCCTGCTGCTGTCGTCTGGCAGCGGCGTTGGCTGGAGGTTTTGCCAGGGTTGCGGCGGGCTTGCGTCTGTTGGCCGAGGCGGCGGAGGCAGCGGGAGCGGCAGCGGCATTTGCCGCGTTGGCGGGAGCGGCGGTTCGGCCTGGACTTGGGGCGGGGGCTGCGGCAGGGAAACTACGCCGGCGCTTTCCGGGTCTTCGCCGCCAGGCAGGCTGCGCAAGGCCCGCCGCAGAGCCGCAGCCACAATCGCGCTCACTTCGCGCGGCTCGCGGAAACGGACTTCCCGCTTGGATGGATGGACATTCACATCGACCCGTTCCGGCGCCAGGTCGAGATACAGCACGGTGCCTGGGTAGCGGCCGCGGGTGACCAGCGTGTCGTAGGCGTCCCGAATGGCGAAGAAAATGGTCTCGGCAGCGGCGGAGCGGCCGTTGACGATGATTCTCTGTTCGCGTCGCGACGACCGCGTAAAGCCTGGCTTGGTGATGAATCCCCGCACCGTGATGCCGTTTTCGCTGTAGGACACCGGAAGCATGGCGGCGTAGGTGTCTTTGCCCAGCAGGGCAGCTACGCGCTGGCCAAGGTCGGCGCTGGCGTTGGCGCGCAGCTGCTCGCGGCCGTTCAGATGCAGGGATATGGTCAGGTCAGGACGCGCCAGAGCCAGATTCAGCATCATTTCTTCGATATGGGAATCCTCGGTGTCAGCGCTCTTGAGGAATTTGCGCCGAGCCGGCAGGTTGCCGAACAGCTGGCTGACGCGGATGTGGGTGCCAGGAGCGCAACCGCAGGGGCGGACATCGCGGATGGCGCCGTAGTCAACGATGATTTCTGTGCCAATGTCATCTTCGGGTCGGCGAGTTTGCAAGACGAAACGGCTGACAGCGGCGATGCTGGGGATGGCCTCGCCGCGGAAGCCGAGCGTGCTGATCTGGCCAACGTCGGCATTTTCAGTGATTTTGCTGGTCGCGTGGGTTTCCAGGCAGAGCAGCGCATCGTCGCGGCCCATGCCGCTGCCGTTGTCAATCACCTGGATGAGGCGTTGTCCGCCTTGCTCGGCGTTGACCCGTATCCTAGTGGCGCCGGCGTCAATGGCGTTTTCGACTAATTCCTTGACCACCGAAGCCGGTCTTTCGATGACTTCACCGGCAGCGATGCGGCTGACGACGTCAGAGGGGAGAATGTGAATGTTGCTCATGGTTCCGGGGTTTTCGCAGCAGGGCTGTCGGTCTGCTGGCGGAGCTGTCCGCAGGCGGCCTGGATGGCAAAGCCCTTGCGGCGGCGAATAGTGGCCTGCACTCGGCGGTTGACCAGGACATTGAGGAATCTTTCGCAGTCGCCCCGCTCCGGCGGCGCGAAGCTGCCGTCCGGGCTGTTGCAGGGGATGAGATTGACCTTGGCTTGGATTTGCTTGGCGATGCTGGCGAGTTTGGCAGCCTGTTCGAGCGAATCGTTGATGTCTTTGATGAGGACGTATTCCAGGGTGACCATGCGGTTGGTGGCAGAGCGGTAGTACTCGCAGGCGGCTAAGATGTCAGCCAGCCGATGGCGATGGCGGGAGGGGATCAGCCGGGCGCGCAGTTCGTCAGTCGGGGCATGGAGGGAGACGGCCAGGTTCCAAGGACGATGCTGGTCAGCCAGCCGCCGGATGCCCTGGGGGATGCCGCTGGTGGAGACCGTCACCTGCCGAGCACTCAGACCCAGGCCCGCCGGCGAACAGAGCGTATCCAGGGCTAGGTTGAGATGATCGAAGTTGTACAGAGGCTCGCCCATGCCCATGACAACGACGTTGCCGACACGACGACCGTGCTCGCGGCTGGCGACGACTACCTGGTCGATGATTTCCGCAGGACTCAAGTTGCGGACAAAACCCTGCCTGCCAGTGGCGCAGAAGACGCAACGAACCGCGCAGCCGACCTGGGTGCTGATGCAGGCAGTCGTCCTCCCCGGGGCGCGAATCAGGACGCTTTCAATGGTGTTGCCGTCGTGGAGCTTGAGCAGCCACTTGACCGCGTCGTCGTCATCCCGCTTCGTTTCAACCGGCACCGTGGTGCAGAAGTCGAAGTCGCGAGCCAGGTCTTGCCGGAGTTCTTTCGGAAGGTTGGACATCTCTTCCGGTGAGACGGCTAATTTCTCATAGACCCAATCCATGATTTGGGCGGCGCGGAAATTCGGCTGATGGTGCTTGGCGAGCCATTGCTGCAAATCAGCGACAGGCAACGAGCGAATAGGTTGTAGCATGACGGTGGTGGTTGTGGTTGGCGGACAAGTGAGTTAGCGGAGGACGCCCCGGTAGAGGCGGAACAGTTTTGGGGTGTAGTCGGGCCAGCGCGGATAGGGACGGCGCGAAATCACGACGAGGGCCTCGTCATCCCCGCCGTCGCGTCGTCGTTCGAGGCGATTGATGTCGATGTTGACGCGTCGCCGCAAGGTCATGTCGACTTTGGGGCTGATCGCTTCCCAAGTTCGGCTGGGCACGGCCGGCTCTCGCGGCGCCAGCACGAGGACGGTTTTGGCGTCAGCCGGGAGTTCCTGGGCGGGGTTGTCAATCTGGATGATGCGTTTTCCCAGGTAGAACGTCTCGACCAGGAAAAGTTCCCTGGGCGAGGAATGGAGGTAGACCACGTCGACCTCGTCATCTAGGCTGGCCAGCGTGACGGTGGCGGTCGGTCCTGCTGGCAGGGCCGTGGCGCTGTCGTCGGGCAGGGGGACGTACTCGGCGGGCGCGTGTCCAGCCAGGGCCTGGGCGGTCAGGCGGCGGTCTGCGTTGGCCCAGGTTAGCAGCGTCAGCACTAAGCCGATGGACAGCATCTGGAAGCCGCAGATGCACCAGAGCAGGCTGCTGCGGAAGGTGCGTTTGGACTCTGGGTGGATGACTTGGGCGTGCAGCACGACGGCGTTGATGATGAGGAGGGCGGCGCAGGCGCCGGCCAGCTTAGGTGAAAAACCCTCGATGATGAACGCATCGTTGCTCACGCCGATCCAGGCGGCGGCGGCGAGCGCTGACACCACGATGATGATCCAGGCGGAGATTTTGATGACGTGGATGAAGATGTGCTGATAGCGCCGGATGACGATTTCAAAGTGGATTCCGATCAGAACGGCGAGAGCGCCAAAGACAGGAAGCAGGTCAAGGGGTGACGTGCGTGGAAGCAGCCAGAAGAGCAGGGCGTGGCTGAAGATGATGGTGCGCAGGTAGCGGCAGGCCGTGCTGTTCTGTTCAAATTGGTGCAGAGCCAGGCAGAAGGGCGACCAGACGAAGACCGCCCACGGGCAAAGGTAAAGGAGGCATTTCCAAGGGAACTTCAGCAGCCTGGAGAAATAGCCGGTGGTCGGTTCGACGACGGCGGCGGCGATGGTGGTGTTCCAGGTCAGGAAGGGCTGGTTGGGAGTGATGAAGAGCCAGGCCGTGATCGCCAAGGCAAAGAGGGTCACCATGAAGATATGGGCGGGAGACTGCAAGTGGTGCGGGAGGTTGAGGGAACGCCGCATGAACAGCATGGGGAAATAGAAGAAGAAGACGGCCTTGGCGCCGACGGCGAGGACGGCCAGGAACAGGCAGGCCATCGCTATCCCCCAGGCGCGATACCACTGCTTGCGCTCCTGTCCCCAGTAGTACCAGGAAAACCACGCGGCGCTCAAAAGCAGCGTGTGGAGAATTTCGCTTTGGGCGCGCGAGCCGACGCGGAAGCTGACCACGCAGGTGAGTACCATGCCCGCAGCTACGGTGCCGGCAAAGGGACCTTGCAGGCGCCGAGCGAAAAGGCCGCTGATGACCGCTAAGGCCCATAGCGCCAGCACGGCTGGCAGGCGCAGGGTGAACGTCGTCGGCGCTTGGAAGCCGGAGCAGATGACCGTCAGCCAGGTATACAGCGGGAAGGCATCAATGGGCCGACCGTATAAGTGCGTTTTGAGAAAATTGCCGGTTGCGACCATGTCCCTGGCCATGGCCGCGTACACGGCTTCGTCACCAGAGCGCACTTCCAGCATAGTCAGGCTGACCAGGTAAAGAACTGGCGCCAAGACGATGAGGAAGAGAATGCTGCGGGAGGATGGCTGCCTTTCGATATATAGCATGCGCGGCGACACAAGGTGAGTGGACGTGGCTCGTGGCAGGCATCAGGCTTCTGGGATGGCTGCTGGCGGCGCCGGTCGCCTCGGGAGAGCTTCGGCAGAACTGCAAGCGGCGACGCTCGCGCGCTATCCTGGCAGAAGGGAAGATGCCGGATCGGTTGTTCGCCTGGAAGCGGACGGAGCCGGCAGGAGGAGTGCCAAACCCGGCCGCGTTGGGCGGACAAGGTTAATTTAGCACGGCATTTGAATCACGATGGCAACTGCCGGGAAAAAAAGCCGTTATTCCGCGATTCTTGGCGGTTAAGAGGTATTCAGTGGTTAAAAAATACCGTTTCGGTTTTTTGGGCCGAAACGGTATTTTTGGGCATACTGGCAATTGCGAGCGATGGCTCAGGCTTCGGCCGCGATGGCTGCTTTGGGCGGGTTGATGTAGTCGTGATAGCGTTCGGCGACAGCGGCTTGCTTGGTGTCGCTGGCATGGAAGAATACGCGGTACTGGAAGGTCAGGGTTTCGCCGTTCTTGAGGACAAGGCTGCCGTCCCTGGCCGGGTTGTCATGGAAGTAGGACAGGCCGAATGGATTGGCTGTCATCAGGCCGTAGTTGCGGACGTGCCAGTAGGTCGGATAGCAGTAGTTGTCAGGATGGTCCATGATGCAGATGCCAGCCACGCCGCCGGGAACCGGGCCGTAGTAGTCGCACCAGGCGGCGCGCTTGCCCCAGGTTTCAGCTTCGCCAATGGCACCGTAGGCATTGACAATCGTGCCGTTGAGCTTGGCGTCCATGGAGGAAGCCACGCGGATGGAGCAGATGCCGCCTTCCTTGGTGTCGCCGAATTTGATGTCGCCGTTAGTGGCCGTGAACACGACTTTCAGGTCAACGATGCTGTCGTTGCCAGGGAGTTGATAATAGGTCAATTCGCGGTTTTCGACCATTTGCTTTTCGCCTTTATCCGAGAGCCAGTCAAGGGCGAGGGCGACTTTGCCGCGGACCGGGCCATTCTCCAGGATAGTCACGGCTGTGGTCTTGATAGTGCCGTGGCCGCGTTCCAGTTCGCTCCAGTTGTCAGTGCCGTTGACATCGCCCCATGCGGTCCAGAAGCTTTTCTGGTGGGGATGGTCTTTTGGTTCGCCGGGCACGCCCTCGACCATCGGGTAGCTGCGGGTGAGGTTGCTGCCATACGGGCCGATGACCGGGTGCATGAAAGGCCGAACCCAGTTGCCGCCGTAATGGAGGGTGGTGAAGAGCTTGCCGTTGGCCTTGACGTTGATGGTGTCGTCGGCTTGCTCCAGCTTCAGGGTGTTGAGCGGTAGGGGCGCCTCGACGACCGTGAGCGTCAAGTCCTGTTTGGCTGCCAGTTCAGGCAGGATGAAGAACAGCTGCTGAACGCCGTCTGCGGCCTTGACAATCTGAGCCGGGACAGTCTTGCCTTCGGCGCAGCGGACAGCGTAGGTCTTGCTGGTGTCCAGAGGGGAGGCGAGGGCGACGGTGACTGGGCTGTTGAGCCTGGAATGAGGTCCTGCTTTGACGGTAATCGAAGTGGCCATGTGGTGATGTTTCCTTTGCTGCTTTCGGATGATAAGATGACCGGTCTTGCTCCCGGCATCGGTTAGGATATTGAACATGCCGCAGGCAGAGCAGCCTTGCCGCGCCCGAGAAAGGCTCTCAAGCGCCAGGCAGGAAACGCTCGCCTGCGGCTCTGGGCAGCAGCTGTTGTTGCGGCTTGTCGTCGTCGCCCCTTGGTCGGGCGCGTTGCTGCTGCGGCTTGGATTAATGGCGGAAGTCGGGGAGACCGCGCAGGTCGTTGATGCGGATGGGGATGCCAGCCGGGTTGACTAGGCGGGCGTTGACAAAGATCAGCAGGTTGACCTTGGTGCTCTTTTCGCCCTTGTTGGTGAACAGCCGCCCCAGGAATGGGATGTCACCGAGCAACGGGATGCGGTCTTCATATTTTTCCAGGCGTTCCTGGATCAGCCCGCCGAGGACGACGGTCTCGCCGTCCCAGATGACGACCTTGGTTCTGACCGAGCGTTCGGAGAGGATGGGCATCATGCCGGCCTTTGACTCCACTGTCTGGCCTTCGATGACCAGGTTGGTGTTGAAGGAGGTGTCGTAGCCGAGGAAGTCAATCACCTGGGGTTCCAGGTCCAGGGAGATGGAGTAGTTGTCAGAGGACACTTCCGGGGTGACGTCAAGGATGACGCCGATGTCCTGCGTGTCGTCAAATTCAGGGATGGAGGGCGTGAAGCTCATGGCGGCGTTGTCACCGGAGCCGGTAGTGATTTCGGGGTCAGACCAGCTGCTCGGGAAGGAACGCTTGGTGACGACCTTCACCTGGGCCGTGTTGCCGCTGATAGTCGTGACTTTAGGCGCAGACATGATGTCAGCGTGAGATTCCTGCTCAAGAGCGTGGACGACAGTGTTGAAGGCATAGTTGCCTAAAATGGTGTAGACGTTGAACAGCGAGTCAGTGATGATATCGCCGAACGCCGCGTCAGCCAGGCGCAAGCCGTTCGATATCGTGGGATTCTTGCCGATGCCCATTTGGAAACTGTCATTCTTGCGGCCGATGCCCGTGTTGTTGCCATTGGAGCCGGAGTTGGTGTCAAACAGGCGGTGGCCGTACTTGCCGCCGCTAGTGTTGTCGTAGCCGACGCCGCCGGCCACTAGCGACCATTCGAATCCGAGCGTATCCAGATTGGTCTGGTCGACTTCAACCACCTTGGCTTCGATGGTCACCAGCGGCGGCGTGATGTTGAGTTCTTGCAGGACTTTTTCAACCTTCAGGTGATTTTCCGGGGTGTTGTGGACGATCAGCTTGCCTTTGCGGGGATAGTGGGTGATGCGGGCGCCGACTGGGAAGGTCACGCCGGTGTTGCGGAAGAACGTCTCGACGTCGACAAAGTATTTGCCGCCAGCGCCTTGCTCCTCGTCGTCATCGTCATCGTCGTCGTCATCATCGTCGTCATCGTCGTCATCGTCGCTGATGGTCAGTCTGCTCATTCTCCTCCTGGTTCTCTTGGTGTCAAGGACGCCGGCCTCGACGTTGTAGAACCGTGTTTCCAGTTCGTCCATCGGGTTGGACGGGTGGTTGATGATGACGGCATTGCGGTCGATTTTCATTTTAGCGCCTGTGATCAGGCAGATGTAGTTGAGGACTTCATCCAGCTTGGCGCTGTTCATTTCCATGGTGATGGTCTTATCTGCCAGGCTTTCGGTGATGACCGGCGCTGCTGCAGCAGCTGGCGCCTGGCCAAAGTCGCCGAATCCCCCGCCCAGGTCTCCGCCGCCGAATCCTCCGCCCATGTCACCGCCTCCGCCCATGTCACCGCCGCCGAATCCTCCGCCCATGTCGCCGCCGCCGAATCCCATGTCACCGCCACCGAATCCAGCGTCTCCTGCGGGCTGTTGTTGGGCGGGCGGGGCTGCGGCGCCTTGGCCGATCGGCTCCAGCTGCAAGACGAAGTTGACGCCCTCGCCATCCGGGTCAAGCTCCAGGCTCAGGCGCCGCAGCTTAGTAAAGGCGTCAATCAGGCTGGTGTCCTGGAACTTGATGTCTGGAATGATGATGTTTTCGAGTTTCTTGCGCAGGCCCAGGCTCATTTCCGTTTTCTTGAGGGCTTTGGCGCCGAGTTCAGCGCCAGGCCCGGCCAGCAATGGCGTGACCGGCTCGGCCCACTTCCATCTGACTTCAGCCAGGCGCTCCTTCAGGACAGCGTCCAGGCGCTCATCGCCAATCTTTTTCAGATTTTCCGAGATTCGGGCCAAGTTGCGGATAGCGGTGAGGTTGTAGGGGTCGTCAAGCAGGACGGATTCAAAGGCGTCGCGCGCATCGGCATAGCGCTGGTTTTCCAGGAAGACGCGTCCTTTCTCCAGCTTGACTTTGATGGCGTAGTCGGCCTCTGCGCCGCCGTGGATGACCGAGTCCACCTTGGTCTCCTGGCGGAATTCGATTTCCGTCTTGTCCTGGGTCAGTTCCCGGATCAACTTGTCGATGGAGTCTTTCTTCTCGGGCGAGTATTTCGCGGCTTCGCGCAGCTTGGTGATGGCTATGTCGATCTGGGTCGGATCAACCGAGGTTTTGGCTTCTTTGACGATTTGGTCTGACCATTCGCTGTAGACCTGGTACTGCATCTGCTTGATAGCTTCCATGCGCCGTTTCACCTCGGCGCTATGGGGACCTGCCTCGGCGCAGCGTTTCAAGGCTTCCTCGAGTTTTTCGGTGGCCAGTTCATACTTGTCTGCCGCGTCAGGATATTTGCGTTTGACGAAGGCTTCCCTGGCCTGGACGTAGAGTTCGTCCGCAGCCATGATGAATTCCTGGCGTTTGATGTCTTCTTTTTCGCTCAATTCGATGGCGTCGAATTTCGGGTCGCTCACTTGTTTTGCGGCTGCACCGCCACCGGCTGGCGCCGCGTTCGCATCTTGAGCGTGCATCTTGGCGGTTGTCATGCCGAGGATTCCTGCTAGTAGCAGGACGCGCAGCGTCGCCGACAGAGTCTTGCCTTTTTGAATCATGGTGTTCATACGTTTTCTCCAGCCTTAGCGAACAGGCAGCCCGGCGTCATCCCTTGCGGGATAGCCGCCATCTTGCCTGGCGCCGTGCGCAAACGCACTTTTTTTGTTGGGATTATGTGATAGTTGTTTGTGGGCTTGGGGCAGGGTGTCGTCAGCCGATGTCGGCAAATGTTTTTGGGTCGCGATTGAATGATGGTATAGATGGGTTCCGTGATTCGTGGGTGGGGCTAGGGCATGAAGCCTTCGTCGGGGCCTTCCATCATGGGGCCTTCGCCGCCGCCCATGACGTTGCCAGCGCCGGCGCCGGAGCTGACGAAGTCTGCCGCCGGGGTTAGCGGCAACAGGGTGATTTCCGCTATTGGGCTTCCTTTGGCTTGGTCAAGCAGCTCGATGACGACCGTCTTGGCAGCCTCGTCCGCCGACTTCAGCCGGTAGTGTTCCACGACAGGGCCGGTGGATTTGCGTTTGTTGAGGGGAAATTCGTCGCCGACGTTGCGTAACATGGAGAAGCGCTGGAGGACTGCGCGGGCATGTTCGCGTTGGCGCGATGCCAAGTAGACCATTTGCACGGTGGTTGTTTTGTTCAATTCGGGCTTGCCCTGGGACAGGCGGTAGACGTCATCTTTCTGGCCGGCCGGGCAGATGTCGACCTGGTATACCGCGGCCGCGCCAGTGCCTTCCCGGCTGATGTCCAGGAGTTCGAAGTCATTGATTTTATCGCCGATGCGGATGGTCCTAGACACGTTCCGGCGGCGGGTGTTGTCCCAGACGTTGACGCTGACGTCCCACTTGGCTTTGTCGTCGGTGCGCCCCTCGTCAACCGAGCGCAGCACGATAGGCAGGGGGCGGCGGAAGATTCTGGTGAAGCGGAGCAAATTGCCGAGGGGCGGGAACGAGTCAGGGTCGTCAAGCTGGGTTCCGGCCCTGTATTCCTCTACGTTGAGGAATCCGTCATTGTCATAGTCCTGGGTGGCGTCAGCCGGGTTGTAGGGATTAAGGAAGGAATACCTCTGCTCGAACAGGTCTGGCATGCCGTCGTTGTCGGAATCATCGCCTTCGGCCGCGTCTTTGCCTAGTTCCGGCTGTTTGGTTGCGCAGAACGGGCAGGTGTCGCTGGACAGGGAAATCACGTACGGGCAGTCTGGCTTGCTGCATTTGATGTAGCGGTTCGGCTCAAGCAGGGAGCCTTTGCGGTCTTCCCGGCTTCCGGCGTTGATGGCCAGGATTTTGCGGGTGTCGGTCAAGCTGGCTTCAGCGGTGAACACGGATGAGTCGAGCAGTGCGACGAGTCCGCCGCCGCTGGCCTGGGACTCGGCCTGCCGCCACTCATCGGCCAGCTTGTCCCTGGTTTCTCCAAACATGAGCATGACCAAGAAGATGCCGCCCAGCAGGAAAAGCAGGGTCAGGCCCAGGATTATTTTTTCATAGTGGCGCAGCAGGAATTCCAAAGTCTATTCCTCCGTTTCCAGGTTGAAGTCAACCATGTCAAACCGAATGCGCCAGGAAACCAGCTTAGGCTTGAAGACCAGCAGGTCCTGGCGTTTCGGCGGCGGGCCGAGCGCGGTTCCGGCGGCGGCTCTGCTGTCCAGCGGCCCAGCGCCTCCGTCCATCATCATATTTTGGCCGGGTTGGAACTGGCGTCCAAGCTGGCGTCCTCCTGGGCGTTGTGGTCCCGGACCCATGATTTCGAAGTCCTCTCCTCCCATGCCTCCTCCCATGCCTCCTCCCATGCCGCTGGTTGCGCCGGTGAGGACGTCTTTCAGGATGGAACCCACATCGCTCAACTCGTCTGGCGCCACGACTTCCAACTCTCGCAGGAAGAACAGGCAGCTTTGGTTCGTGTTCATCAGGTTGATGAATTTCTGGGTGCTGTTCAAGGTGCCGGTGACATTGATTTCTATGGGGGTGTAGCTATAGAGGTCTTCCTGCATCACTTGCAGGTTGAGCGGACGGGTAATGGCGTCAATCGACAGCAGTTCGGCCTCCATGACGCTGTTGACGACGATTTTGATCAGCTCCAAATGGCGGAAAATCTTGGGCAGGTCACTGGCGGGGGGGAGGGTGTCGAGCCTGGCATAGTAGTCAAAGGTGAAAGAGGAGGCGGATTGACTATAGGCGATGCCCTTTTCATCCAGCCGCCTGCGGATAGCGGTGATTTCATCGCGCAGGGTGTGTACGGCTTCGATGGGGTCACGCGGGAGCGTGACTTTCAGGTGGAATTGTTTTTTCAGGCGGTCGAGGAAGGCTTGGAATTGCTCTTCCGCGAGCCTCTTGTTTTTTTCCGCGAGGTCGATATTGTCCGGGGACAGCTTGAGATTGGCCTTCTTGACGCCGTCGAAGAAGGCCAATTCCTGCTGGTGCAGATCCTTGGCTTCCCTAAGTGTCTTGCCAGCGCGGACGCATTGCACAATCAGCACGACGCCGATGACTAGGCAGATGGTCGCGTAGGCGAGGAATCCCCAGTTTTTTTTGATTAAATCCATATCCTGTCCTTGTCGGGCGGTTTTATTGCTGACCGCCGGCTGCTGGCCTTAGGCGGGGCAAGGAGCGTTTCCATTGGTTTCAGGGCGGCTGGGCCGTCGATTCGTTCGTAGCCGGGAGCGGTCACATTCGCCGTCCAGGCGGGGTTGATTTGCCTTTGACTTGGTAGAATTCCACTGGCATAGTGAATTTCACCTGGATTTTGAAGGTGCAGTAGTTCTTGGCGGCATTGGAGGTTTTATAGAAGGTGATGGTGGTCATCGTTTCATCGGCGTCAAAGAGCAGGGAGTGTCGCAGGGCGGTGACAAAGGCCAATTCGGGCGTAGTGCCGTGCTTTTGGACGGCTGCCAGGATTCTGGCGTTGCGGTCCAGGGGTTTGGCGGCCTCGTCGCCTTCGCCGGCTGAATCTGGTTGTTCTGGCTCGGTTTTGTCAACCTCGAACGGGAACGGAATTTCCTTGCCCAGGGTGAAGGCGACCTTGTTCTTGTCAGGAAGCAGGCTGTTGCCGGAGATAGTCAGTCCACCGATGGTGGCGACGCTGCCAGCGGCTGCGTCGCCTCCTCCTCCTCCTCCTCCGCCGAACATGCCTCCCCCGAACATGTCGCCGCCTCCTCCTCCGCCGCCGAAGTCATCGGCGGCCGGGCCGAACATGTCGCCACCGAACATGCCGCCTTCGCCGCCGCCGCCGCCAAAGCCTCCGCCACCTCCGCCGGCCACGATGGGGTCGCTGGCGGCGCTGACCGGCACATGGGCCTTGACGGCGCCGTAGATGGGCCTTAGTTCGCTGATCCAGAGGTCGTCGGGCTTGAGACGGTAGATTTCATTGAGAATGGCGGTCCATTTGGCCTGCTGGAGCAGGAGACCGCCAATGGCCTCGTACTGCGATTTTTTCTGGGACGCTTCGCTGTTGGCCTGTTCGATTCTCTGCTTGACCGGTTGCGTCTTTTCGTGCAAGCTTTTGAGCTTGTTGTTGTTGGCGGCGTAGAGGTCGGTGCGTTGCAGGATGCCGAACCAGATCACCACGAGGACCATCAGGAAGGCGGCGAGGGTGCCGGCCAGATAGGGCTTTTTCTTGGCCAGGTTCTGCTGGCGGCGCAGGGTGATGGGGATAAGGCTCAGCTCGATGGGGCATTGGGTGCTGTAGCGCAGGCCAAGGCCAATCGTCTCGCTGAACATGTGGGCCACTTCTTGCAGCCGCTGCCGGTCTACTGTCGGCTGCAGGGAGACGACCTGGAACGGATTGAAGTATTCTACGGGGATGTTCAGCTTTTCGGAGAAGAAGATGTCGCAATACGACAGGATCGAGCTGCCTCCGGTCAGGTACATCTTGGTGGGGCGCTGGCCCTTGTGCTGAACCCGGTAGGAGTTGATCGAACGGGCGATTTCGCCATGCAGGCGCGCCATGACGTTGCGGATGATCTTGGACACGTTGGCGGCGGTTTCCGACTCCGGCTCAGCGTAGGCGCCGCCGAGGGCGACAAAGCCGTGGTGCCGCTTCAGCTCCTCGGCCTCGGGCAGCCCAATGCCGAATTCCTTGGCGATCTGCTGGGTGATGGAGTGGCCGGCAATCGGGATGGTGCGGGCGAAGAAGCGCTCGCCCTCGGCGAACAGCAGGTTGGTGCTGCGGCCGCCGATGTTGAGGACTATGACGCATTCATCCTGGCCAAGGCCGTTGGCGCGCATGGCGTTGTAGCAAGCAGCAGGGGCGACGTCAACTAAGATGGGAATGCAGCCAACCTGGGAAACAGCGGCAGTGAATTGCTCGACGACTTCGTTCTTGATGACGATCGACATCAGGTCCAGGCTTTCAGTGTCCTGGCCAGTGATGAGCTGGTAGTCCCAGATGACTTCCTCAATGGGGAAGGGGATGTTCTGCGTTGCCTCGAATTCGGCCAGCTGGCGAATGGCCTTGCGGTCGTAGTTCATGGTCAGGATGCGGCTGAAACGCATCAGGGCAGACTGTCCAGACATGCAGATCAAGGCGCGCCGCGCCTGGAAGCCGCCTTCGGCCAGCATCTGGCGCAGGAGCCCGGCGACCACGCCCATGCGAGTGCCTTCGGACAACTCCTCCTCGTATTCGCGCTGGGCGAACAGAGCGAGGCTAATCGTCTGTTCAGCTGAATAGACGAATTCGCACAGCTTGATGCTGGTTGCCCCGATGTCTATAGCCAGAATTCGTTCTTCTTTAGCCATGATGTCGTTTCCCGCTTACTTCTTTGCCCTGCCCTGGCTCGGCAGAGATTCAAGGAGTGACTTTTTCGTGTTCGTAGTAGTCATAGTCGAGGTGCGCGAACGGGGTAAGGCGCTTGGGCAGCAATTCATTGGCGAGGCCGCCCGGGTGTTGGAACCAATTGTTGGGAACTCGGTTGGAGGATTTGCTTTCCTGGCGGGCGATGACCTGGCCGTCAACCAGGATTTCGGCGTACAGGCTGAGGCGGTTGAGTACAGGACGGTTGGATTTCAAGTGCCGCTTGAAAAATTTCGGCTTGATGTAGACGCAGACATTGTGCTTGCCGTCTTCGACGTCGGTGTAGAACGTGGATAGGGTCATGAAAATGGCGCGCTTTTCAGCTGCCACTTCCGCGAGGACAGCCCATTTGACCTCGATTTCATTGATCCACCCTTCGTTGGGGCTGGTCTTAGTGTCGAATTCGAGGTCAATTCGGCACCAGTCGTCCCGCGAACCCTTGTTGCCTTGGATGGAGGCCGGGAAGGACGGGGTGCGCTCGTTATAGCATTTCAACTTGCTGATGTTGGCCTCGGTGCGGCTGCGCTGGGCTAGGGCGTCGGTAGCAGCAGCCAGCAAGAGCAGGCCGGTCAGCAGAAAAAGTCGGAAACTGAAGCGAAATGAAATGGCAGGCATGAAATTCTCCCTGTCTTTTTCACTGTTGGGCAGTGCGCCGTCGACATAGACGGCTCCTAGATAGAGTTATTTCGTGAAAAAAAATGTCGCGCCGGATACCATACGTTCAAAGTATCTTTAAATCAAGGTGCCAAGTTTATTTTTTTTTCAAGGGCGGCTATTTTTGGTTGGAAATGCGGCTGTTTTTGGTTGTTCATCAGGTTGGCTGTGGTTTTGACTGCCAGCGTCGCGGGCTTGGCAGCAGGTGTTGGAATGGCTGCGGCGCGCCGAGGTTTTGGTCTTGGCAGGCGGCGGCTACAGCCAAAGGCAGTTCGGCTCTTGCCTCCGTCACCTTGACTTGCATGCCCACGGTGCGCGACTGCATTTCCTGGTGGGTGGCGATGGCGGCGGCGCGTCGCTCTTCGGCTCTGGCCCGGGCGATGCGCTTGTCCGCCTCGGCCTTGACGGTTTGCAGGCGCGCCGCGACATTGTCTTGCACGTCTACGTCGGCAATGTCGACCGACATGATTTCAAAGCAAGTCGCGCTGTCGAGCCCGTGGTCCAGGATGGCCTGGGAGATGATTTCGGGCTGTTCCAGAATCTCGCGATGGCTTTCAGCCCTGCCGATGGCGGCGACAATGCCTTCGCCGACCCGGGCGATGATAGTCGCTTCGCCAGCCGCGCCGACTAGGCGGTCGATTTTGGTGCGCACCGTGACCTTGGCCCGGACGGCGAGGCGGACGCCGTCCTTGGCCACGCCAGTGATCGCGTTGCTCTCCTGGCCGCCGCGCGCTGCCTGGGGCGGGCAGATGAGGACTTTGGGGTTGACGTGGCTGTCCACGGCTTCGCGGATGTCTCGTCCGGCCAGGTCAATGGCTGCCATGTCGCGGAAAGTGAGGTCCAGGCCGGCCTTGTTGACCGCGATGGAGGCTTCTTGCAGCCGATCCAGGCGGCCGCCGGCCAGCTGGTGCGATTCCAGGTCAGCGATGCTGACGTCAAGCCCGGCCTTGCGCATGACCTTGAGGCAGCCGACGATGGTTTCCGGCGACAGCTTTTTCAGCTGGATCATCACCAGGTCGAGGAAACTGACGTTGAGTCCGGCGGCCTTGGCTTCCAGCCACAGGGGAAAGCGGCGGCAGACGAACAGCACCAGCCAGCCTGCCGGCACCAGAAGCGCCAGCAGCAGGATGGCCAGTATGATCATCAGCAGTAGGGGGGGCATGGTTTTTCTTTTCCGGTTTCGGCGCCGCCCGTCACTTGGCCGCCTGTGGGTGATGCTCAGGACTGCGGTCAGGTAGCCCGGTAGTTCGGGGCGTCTTTCTGGACGATGACATTGTGCGGGTGCGCCTCGTGCAGGCCAGCGCTGCTGACTCGAACAAAGCGTGCGTTTTCCTGCATCTCGGCAATCGTGCGGCTGCCGCAGTAACCCAACGCAAAGTGCAAACCACCAATATACTGGTTCAAAACGTCGGCGACAAATCCGCGATAGGGAATCATTCCTTCAATGCCCTGCGGCACCAGCTTTTCGGTCGTGGCTTCGGCGTCAACGCCATAGCGCTCCCGGCTGCCTTTGCCTTTGCGCATGGCGTCAATGCTGCCCATGCCGCGGTAGATGACGTAGGTGCGGCCCTGGTGGAGGATGCGCTCGCCAGGGCATTCCTCGGTGCCGGCCAGGGCCGAACCCATCATGACGCAGCTGGCGCCGACCGCGATGGCCTTGGCCACATCGCCGGAATGCTCGATCCCGCCGTCAGCAATGATCGGAACATCGCTGCCCACGGCCTTGGCAGCGTTGAAGACAGCGGTCAGCTGCGGCACGCCGACGCCGGCCACGACCCGGGTGGTGCAGATCGACCCAGGGCCGATGCCGACCTTGACCGCGTCAGCCCCGGCCTCGCAAAGGGCGGCAGCGCCTTCGCTGGTGCAGACGTTGCCAGCGACAATGTCGATCTGCGGATAGTCTTTTTTCAGCTGGCGGAGCGTCTCGATGACGCCCTTGGAGTGGCCGTGCGCAGTATCCAGCACCAGGGCGTCCGTCTCAACTTCGGCCAGGGCGGCGATGCGCTCCCAATCATAGGGGCCGACAGCCGCGGCGACGCGCAGGCGATGCTTGGCGTCGCGGGTGAAATTGGGCTCGATGTTCTTGAGGAGGGTGCGGACGTCGTGGAAGCTGTAGAGGCCGCACAGGCGCCCGTCCTTGTCGATAATAGGCAGTTTGCCGACCTTGTTGCGCCGCATGATGTCGTAGGCTTCCTCCATGCTGGTGGTCGGCTTGCCGATGACCAGGTCTTTAGTCATCACTTCCTGCACCGGCATGTCGTAGTTGGTCAGGTACTTGATGTCACGAGAAGTCAGGATGCCGACGACGCGATCCTGGTCGTCCAGAATAGGAAAGCCGCTGAAGTTGTAGTTCTGCTCTTCCTTGATGGCGATCAGTTCGGAGACCTTGATGTTCTGGTGGAACACGACGGGTTTCGGAATCAGTCCATGCAGGTACTGCTTGACCCTGGAAGCCTGTTCCGCTTGCTGCTGCGGGGTGAGATTCTTGTGGATGACGCCGATGCCGCCGTTCTTGGCCATTTCGATGGCCATGGTCGCTTCGGTCACCGTGTCCATGGCCGCGCTGACGAACGGGGCGTTCAGGCTGATGTTGCGCGAGAACAGGCTGCTGATGTTGGCTTCGGCCGGCAGAAAGTCGGCGTAGCGCGTCTCCAGCGAGACATCGTTGAAGGTCAGCGCTTCGTATCCCTGGGAATCCATGAATGTTCGCATGTAGTCATTGATCATCGTAGTGGACCCTTATGGTTGAGCGTGGTCGCGGCTGCCAGCTTCCTTAGCAGGAGTCAGGATTGTTTCTTGCGGATGGTGATTCGTTTGCAGCCGTTGGCGTCGGCTTCGGATTCACTGATCGTTTCGACCTCGGGATCGTTGCGCAGGGTCAGGTGAATGATGCGGCGTTCGCCTGGCCGGTACGGCCCGAGGGTACGGGGGCGCACCCCAGCGCTTGACTTCCTTGGCAGCGTCCAAGGCCATGGTTTCGAAGCGGTCAACATCAAATCCGCCGCGCCGGCGCCGGCCCTCGCCATTATCGTCGCGGGAGGGCTTGGGCACGCAGTAGCCGTCAACGTCAAGCACGATCCAGGGCGTTGACGGCTCGTCGGCAAACTGGCGCCGGAGTATGCGGTTCATGACCAGCTCCAGGCTTTCCAGGTACTGGCCTTTGCGTCCGATCAGCCGCCCAGCCTCGTCGGACTTGATGTCGATTTTGCTGTCATCGTCCTCGCTGGGCTGGATTTGAGCTGCGATGTCAAGGCGTTGCAGCAATTCTGCCAGGATGGTTATGGCCTGGTCGCGCAAGGTGCTATTATCCATGTTCGGCATTCTCTTTCTGGCGAAGAGAGCAGGGCGGGTCAGGCCGGCTGCTTTCTCGCCTCCAATTTGCGGGTGATGATGGTCTGGAGGATCCCCAGGACGTAGTTGACCGTCATATATAAGGTAAGTGCGGATGGCATGCCGTAGAAGAGGACCATGAAGAAGACCGTCATCATGTTCATCATTTTGGCCTGCTGGGGATCAGGCGACGGGGTGATCTTCTGTTGCCAGTACATGGTGGCGCCCATCAGGAGAGCCAGGGGACGGATAGGCAGGAAGGACGGCGAAAAGGCCAAGGTGTCAGGCATGGAAAGGTCAAAGGCCCAGAGGAAACCGGCGTGCCGCAGTTCGACGGCGTTGCGGAAGGTGTTGAACAGGGCGAAGAAGACCGGGATTTGGAACAGCATGGGCAGGCAACCGCCAAACTGGCTGACCTTGTGCTCCTTGAACAGCTCCTGCTGCTTGCGGTACATCTTAGTCGGATCGTCCTTGTATTTCTCCCGCAATTCCTTCAGCTGGGGCTGCAAAGCCTGCATCCGGCGCATGGACACGGTGCTCTTGTGGGACAGGGGCCAGAACAGGAGCTTGACCAACAGCGTCAGGCAGATGATGCCCATGCCCCAGCCGATGCTGGCAGGAAACAGGCCGCTGATCCAGACCATCCCATCCAGGAGAACGCGGCTTAAAAAGCCCATCCAAGCCGGCCGCCAGAAGAAAAAGCGGTTCATGTCCATGATGGTGTCCAGGCCGTTTTTCATGCCATGTAGACGATGGTAGTTCTTAGGCCCGGCGTAGGCGCCAACCGTCCAGGTCTTGCTTTCCCCAGGCGGCAGCGTGACTGGGCCGGACAGGATGGCGCGGAGGCGGCAACGGCCGTATTCATGGGTGGGGACGCCTTCCTGGTGAATGGACGGGACAGCCGAAGCGTCGACGCCGACTAAGGGCTGGTCAAAGCTCCAGAGCGCAAACAGGAAATACTTGGAGTGGACAGCGGTCCATTGCGTTGGCAGCATCGCCAGTTCTGACTGTTTTTCCAGGCTCAGCTTGCTGAGGGATTTAAGGTCAAAGGAGTGCGTTTTTGACTCGTTGAACAACCCGATGGCAGCGCCGCCGGCTGCTTCGCCGCGGCTGGCCTTGCGGTTTGGCGAGACCGAGGGCGGAAGCGCGCCAGCCTCCAATCGAAGCCCGGGCAGCAGCTGGGACGAATCGCCAAGGTTGGAGACCGTGACAGTATAGCGCCATTCGTAGGTGCCTTCAGGGAAGGTCGCCCAGGTCTCGGTGACTTGCAGGCGTTTGTCCGTGGACTGGCGGGTGATGGTCAGCTCGGTTTCAGTCTGACTGGTCACGGTCGCGCCGGAATCAAGGTTCAGGCCAGCCGGGTCCTGCACCAGCGCCAGGAACGGATAGTCGTAATGCCCAAGCACGACTTTTTCCGGCGGCGTCTTGCCTCGCTGCGGCTTGTCCTGGACATAGTGGTCGAGAACCACTTCCGCAATCCCGCCGCCGTCTGGCGCGACCATCGCAACCGCCTCGTCTGGCCGGACTAAGGCGACGGGCGGCTGGGACGGGGCTGGCCAGGGTTCCCGCAGGCTGAGGGGCGCAGGTGCTACTGGCGCGGCAGGCGTGGGCGCTGGCGCGGCAGGCGTTGTCGTTTCGGGGGCGGGGGTAGTCGTGCCGACCTGCTGTTCACCGGCATCTGGCTGCGGCGCTGGCCTGGTTGGTCTGGGCAGGAAATAGGCCATGAGAAAAAAGGCCAGGACGCAGGCAGTGACGCCGATGATAGTGACTTTATCGTATTTCACGGTGTTGGGAATCCGTTTTTCCTGGTGGTGGGACAGGGTCGTAAACCGGCCCGCGATACAGGGGCTGGCACCGGCAGAGGCGCCATGCAGTCAAGGCGATGCCGTGCATGATGCCGTGGGTCAGCAGAGCCTGTCGTGCGTACTCGGAGCAGTTTGGCTGAAAGCGGCAGCATGGCCCTTTGAGCCGGGACAAATAGCGTTGATAGAATGTGATGATGCCGACCAGCAGGTCACGGAGAAGCAGGTGGGGGGACATGGTCATGGCCTTTTTCTCCCGACGCCTCCTGGGGAAGCGCCAATCTGCCCAAACCCAGCCGTTCGACTAGGCCGAGGACGTCGCCGACAACGTCCGCTAATTTGGCTTTTTTCAGGGTGTGGCGGGGAATGAAAAGCAGCCATACCGGCGGCAGGGCCGGATACAGCTGGCGATACGTCTCGCGGAACAGCCGGCGGGCGCGATTGCGCGTCACCGCCAGCGGGCTGTAGCGCCGAGAAATGGAAAACGCCGCCCTGCGCTGGCTGTCAGGCGGCGTCTTGAGGGCAATGAGTACGCAGAATTTGCCGACCTGTTTGTCGGCGCTGGCCCGCATCGCGTCAAACTGCCATTTAGCCCGCAGGCGGGCGTCGCGGCCAAAGGCCGGATGGCGGCGAGATGGAGAGCCGTGGCTTTGCGTGCTCATGGCCTGCCAGCCATCCCGCCTACAGGGCCAGGCGCTTGCGACCAAGACGACGACGGTTCGCCAAGATTTTGCGGCCGCCCCGGGTGGCCATGCGGGCACGGAAGCCCATCTTGCGCTTGCGCGGAAGAGAATGAGGCTGGAAAGTTCTTTTCATGGTGGTGTTCCTTTGCGCTTATAAGTTGCAGTTAATATGCAATCATTAGACCCAAGACCGCCCCAGCAACGCTTGCAAACAGCGCTGCCAGGCATGGAATGAGTGAAAATGCGTCCAAAAAGCATAGTTTGCGGAAAAATGCCAGTCAAGACTCTTCGGCTAACCTCTGAGTTAGAGTCTTTTAACATAATCCATGATTCGCCAGACGCAACTTGCCAAAGGGAATTTTGTCCAGAACGAGGATCGGTCACCGATTGATATTTGCCGCTCTGAGGCTGTGGACTTGGTGGACGGTGTGGACTTGGTGGACTTGGTGGACTTGGTGGACTTGGTGGACTGCATAGCCCAAGCTCATCTCGCCCCTCGCCCCTCGCCCCTCGCCCCTAAACAAAGCCCCTCGCCCCTTACGAATTACGAATTATGAATTATGAATTATGAATTATGAAATGCGCCTCAGCATTCAGCATTCAGCATTCAGCATTCGCCCTTCGCCTGCTCGTCGTCTTTCTGTGGTTCTGCTTACGGTTTGTCGCCGTGCAGGAAGCGCTGGTAGCTTTTTTCGTCCATCAAGGCTGCCAGTTCGGCGGCTGGGACTTGGCTAAGCTTGCAAATCCAGCCGTCCTTTTCCGGGCTGTCGTTCAGCAGGCCAGGGTTTTCGGCCAGGCTGGCGTTCACTTCGACGACCCGCCCGCTGACCGGCGCGATGACGTCAGAGGCGGCCTTGACGGATTCCACCACGCAGAGCGCGCCGCCAGCAGCAATCATGGCGCCTAATTCGGGCAGTTCGACGAAATTGACCTCGCCAAGCTCTTCGGCGGCAAAGGACGAGACGCCGACCATGACCGTGTCGCCGTCGACCTGCACCCACTGGTGTTCTTCGCTGTAATGCTTCATCACGTGACTCCTCCTTAAAAACAGGGCGTTTTCCGGCGCAGAAGTGAAAAAACGTCGAAAATGCCGCAATAATTTCAGAAAGAATAAATTTTTCTGCTTGCAATTTGGTTTAGTGAAATCATTGTATTTAGTATGCCGTTGGATACACTCTCGGCTGTTGCCAGCGCCGGGAAGGAGGCGCAAAGAGGTCTTTTTTCTTGTAACTTACTTTCTTTCAATGCATTGCAAGGAAGGAAGGGACTCCTGCCGTCGCCCAGCGGGGGAAAATGAAAGGAGAAACTGGGGCGAGGGCAGCATTTTTTTGCTGCCAGCCGCTTGCGCTCCATCTAATATGATGTAACTTCTATTAGTTTGAAAGTTTTCTTGCAATAAAAAATTGTCTTGTTATGTTGTTAAGGTATCCGGCGCCGTGTGCGAGCATGCGCCGGGCAATGTTGAACCAACAGATTGAAAGGGAGCCTCTGCCATGAGTATTATTCAAATCATTGTCATGATTGTCGCTGGGATCATTGCTTTTGTAGCCATGAACAAGCAGAAGTCAGGCGCGGCCTGGGGTCAGCCGGTGGCCATTATTTGCGCCATTGTCGCCATTGTAGCTGCTCTATGGAGTATGGTGAGCAACCTGAGCGGCTCGGGCGCCAAGAAAGCCCAGGATCGAGAAGTCGAGTTCCAGAAGATTCAGACCCGCAAGCTGGGCCAGTATCTCGCGCAGAATCACGCTGGCGCCAAGGCCATCATCATCAATGACCCCTTCAACGACGGCACCCGTCCGAACCCCATGCTCGAAGGCCTGAAGGATGGCCTGGGCAGCGCTATTACTGTTGTCGCCGAAGTCGCTCCACCAGTGCCCAAGATAGAGAATGCGGAAGGCCCCGAGGGCGAAATGATGGCGCCTATGGAAACCTGGTACACAGCCAAGGCGATGGATGACATCCTGAAAGGCGCCAATGCCGATTATGACATGGTCATCACCTGCATCGGGCTGCCGGCCGGCGGCCTCCTCCGCCTGAAAGGCAAGAAAGTCGCCATTGCCGGCGGCAGCGTCTATGAATACGGCGCGGCTATCCAGGGCAAGGTGATTGTCGCCGCTGTCACCTACAAGCCAGATGCAGTTTACGATGACAAGCCAGTTCCGTCGAACATGGAAGAAGCCTTCAACAAGCGCTATCTGCTGGTGACGCCCGAAAACCTGGCCGAAGTCGCTGGCAAGTATGCCGAGCTGTTCGAGAAGAAATAAACGCACCCGAGCAGACAGATTTCATCTCAGGGCTCGCGCAGCAGCGTCGACGTGCGCCAATGCGCCTTGTTGGAGTCCAGCCAAAAAGCTTAGTCAGGTTTTTGCGAGGGGGAGGAAAGGGCTGCGGGCCCCTTCCTCCCCCTTGCGCTACCTGCATCCCTTTCGGCTCAAGGCGTTGTTTTTCAGATATGGTGAGTCTAACGATGGATTCGGAGTTGATGCAATTTCCCGTGCAGTGGCACGGCCGACTGCTGATGCACGCCGAGGCTGCAGACGTCGAGGCCGCAGTGAAGCGGATATACGTTGTCTTGGGCCTGGTGGACGGCGCTACCATCGCCCCGGGCCGAAAGTCGTCCAACGGGCGTTATGTGACGTGGCAGGTGAGCGCCGTCGTCCCAGACCAGGCGACTCTGCGGCAGCTTTTTACCATGCTGGAAAGCCTGCCTGGATTGAAAATGCTTATTTAACCAAACGAAAAGACAGGCGTTTAGCTTTGTTTTTATGAGCGAGCTGCATCAATATGACACGAAGCGTATGAACCGCCTGGGTCGTGCCAGCCGGGCCGAACAGGTGCAGGTCATGCGTCCGTCGCGCTTTTTCACCTGGCATTGGTCGGTGCCGACGTTCCGGCAGGGACAGCAATGGCTGCTCGACAATCAAGCCGAAATCCGCCGTGGACAATATCTTTCCGACACGCCAGGCAAAGAAGTCTGGCATCTCCCGATTCCCGACTATCTCGGCGGAACCGACATCCTGCACAAATCCTTTATTTCCACGCCGTCCTTCAGCGAAAATTTCGGCGTTCGTTCTCCGGCCGTCTTGGAAGCTGCGAATTTCGCTGCGTTGCGCCGCCTGGAGATTCCAGTGCCAGACGTCCTGGCCTGCGGTGAGACGCGCCGATGGGGCAGGTTGACTGGCGGCTACATCGTAACGAAGTTCATCCCTAACACGGTGGACGCATCGATCTTGGTTCCTGGCAAAGACTGGTGGGAGCGGTCGCAGCTGCGGCGTGGCTTCAGTCTCAAATGCATGGAGCACATCGGCAAGGCGCATGCCTGCGGCTGCTATCATTCCGCCTTTCATGCGCGTAAGATTTTGATTGACAAGGACAGTCCAGAGGATAATCCGCAGCTTTACTGGCTGGATGTCTCCCACTGCCAGTTCAAGCCGAAAATATCGATGCGGAAGGCCATCGCCCTTGACTTAGTGACCTTGTTCATTGACCTGCGCCCCACGACGCAGGAAATCAAAGAGTACTGCGAACACTACCTGAAGCACAACCGATGCACGTCCTACACGGTGGATACGCTGTGGGAGGCGCTGATTGCCGCATCGCCGTGAACAATGGTAGGCGCGGTCGGGCGCAGAGCAAAAGGAGCAGAGCTACATGAACCTGGATGTGAGCCGCCGCGCCTTGCCGATGAGCAGCCCGGCGTGAATAGATGGGGGGAGCTATGACCGAGCAAAACCAGACCGCCGCCCAGGTCGCCGCTGAAGACGTGGACCTGTCCAGCGGCTCCTACGATATCCTGCGCCAACGCCTGCTCAATCTTGACGCCGAACTGAATCGGCGTTTGAGCGGCCTTAACAGCCGCCGCCGAGAGTTGTTCGGCGGCCAGGACAGCCAGCTCGTCGGCGACGACCGCGTGACCACGGCTCAAAACTGCGTGCCCCGCGACCTTGTCAGCATCGGCGAGCAGCTCGTCCTCGGCTACAACGTCACTGTCAGGCGCGGTGCCGACATCGAACTCGAGGACGTTTTCAGCACCCATCTGTTTGACGGCGAGGCGCTGCGCCCCGCGCCCTCGCAGCTGTTTGACGACCCGCGCTTTGTCAAGGATTTCAAGGAGCTGTACCGCTACTACAAGACGGCCCGCTTCCTGCAATTCTGGAAGCGCCCAGGGCGGCTTCTCATCGTCTTCCAGAGCGGGGCGTCTTTCCAGGATGTCAAGGTCTTCCGTTTTGCCTTGAGCGACCAGGGCGGGCTGACTTACCTGGATGATCATGGCGACGTCGACTACCAGCTTCCGCCGCAGCAGGCCCAGGTCTGGCAGACAGCGACGCGCGAACACCATGTCACCGGTGCGCATCCGCATGTCAACATCGACAACACGCTGTACGTGGAGTGCATCGGCGGCGATTTGACGATCAAGGCCGAGAACAATACCGACACCAGCGAGGGCATCTTGGCCGAACCGGTCGAGGACCGCGACCAGGGCCTGGACGACGCCGTCATCCAATTCGCCTGGGTCGACGCGTTGCTGCTGCTGCGCATCCGCCCGTACCGGGAGGAACACTGGCGCCATTTCATCTACAACAAGCATACCGGCAAGGTGCGGCGCGTTGACGCCATCGCATACACATGCGTGCGCCTGCCGGAAAACCAGGGCTTGGTCTTCCCGCGCGGCTGCTATCTGGCCGAGGGAACGCTGCGGGAATTTGACGGGCCAGCCGAGGACATGCAGTTCCTGGAATGCATCCGCTCCCCGAACGGCGAGGATTTCCTGTATGTGTTCTACGAGCCGCAGCAAGGATGGCATGTCATGCTGTCCTACAACATCATTGCCAAGCATCTGTCAGCGCCGTTGAACTGCCACGGCTATTGCCTGTTTGACAATGGCCGGATGGTCGTGTTTTCAGCGCCAGACGGCGAGCCGCGGCAGCATCACCCCATGCAGTTCTGGCAAACGCCGTACTGCGCTGACAGCTTCCAGGCGCCAACCAAGGTCGAGTGCTATCTGTCGAAAATCGGCAACCGCGACCTGGTGCGCGGCATTGCCGAAGGCTATGGCCTGAGCCGACTGATTCGCCATGACACTATCACCCTCGGGGTCTACCAAGAGCTGATTCGCGCCTCCCGCCGTATGCTGGATGCGTATCACTGGCTCGGGCACGACGAAGCCGGCGACTTGCAGAACGTCGTCCAGGATATCCGCGCCACTGCCATCGCAGCTGTCGGCGAATACGAAAAAGTGCTGCGCATCAGCGCTGACCATGCGCGCCAGCTGGAAGCCAGCGCCGAAGCCGTGCGCAGCCTGGAATCAGAGCTGGCCGCCAGCGCCGCCAGCAGCGGCATTGACGACTATATCCGCGCCCTTGACCGACTGCGAATCCAGCGCGGGCAGATAGTGGCGCTGCGCAACCTTCGCTATGCTGACCAGGACAAGGTGAGCGAGCTGGAGACGCGGCTGGCAGAACTCCATCAGCAGATTGCCGCAGCCTGCCTTGATTGCCTCGGCGATGACGACGCCCTGCGGGTCTATGCCGAAGCACTGGCAGAATTGGACGGGCGACAGAAAAACGCCGCTCGCGGAGCTGACCTCAAGCCCATCCAGGAGGAATTGGATGCGCTGGCCGTGCGCTTGGACTTGCTTACCGAAGTCGTCAACAACTTGCAGGTGGATGACCCGGTGAGGTCAGCCGCCATTATCAACAACATCACTGACGTCTATGCCGGCGTCAACCGCCTGCGCGCAGCCCAGCTCCATCGCTTCCGCGAACTCGGCCAGGAGGAAGCCCGGGTGGAATTCGCGGCGCAGTTCAAGCTCCTGTCCCAGAGCGTAGCCAACTTCATCGGCATGTCCGACACCCCGGCCAAATGCGATGAATTCCTGACCAGGGTCATGATCACCCTGGAGGAACTGGAAGGACGGTTTTCCGAGTACGATGAATTTTTGACTCGCTTGACGGACAAGCGCGAGGAAATCGTCGCGGCCTTCAATGCCCGCAAGCAGCAGCTGGACGACGAACGCCAGGCCCATGCCCAGCGTCTCCAGACGACCGCCCTCCGCATCCTCAAGGGGATTCAGGCCCGGGCCGAGTCGCTGAGCGAGCCAGCAGCCATCTCGGCCTGCTTCCAGACTGACGCCATGGCGATGAAATTCATCGACTGCGTGACTAGGCTGCGCCAGATGGAGGAATCAGTCAAGGCCGACGATCTCGAAGGGCAGTTCAAGGCCGCCAGGGAAGCCCTGCTGCGGCAACAACGCGACCGGCAAGATATCTTCACGCCTGACGGTTCAGCCGTGACCTTGGGCGAACACCAATTCCATGTCAACAAGCAGCCCCTGGAATTGACCACAATCGTGCGCGAAGGCGAACTCTGCCTGCATTTGACAGGTACGGACTTCAGCGAGCCGGTGCGCGACGCGGAGCTGGCCGCCTGCCAAGATATGTGGACCAGAACGCTCCCGAGCGAAGCGCCGGACGTCTATCGCGCCGAATTCCTCGCCTACGATATCTTCCGCCGCGCCCAGCATGGCGAACGCGGCTTGACCCTGGACAGCTTGCGGCAGCTGGCAGCGCCAAGCCAGCGCACGACAGACGCCGGTACACTGGGAGAGCTGGTTGAACTGATGCGCGTCGAAGCAGCGCAACGCTACGACGAGGGCTACGAACGCGGTGTCCATGACTATGACGCCGCGCTGATTCTGCGCGAGCTGATCGTTTTGCACGACCGCTGCGGGCTGCTGCGCTATGCCAGCGCAGGACGCTCCTGGGCCGTGCTGTGCTGGTGCTTCCATCCTGACACTGACCGAAAAAACGCCTGGCGTGAACACCTGCGAAGCTTTGGCGAGAGAGCCGCTATGTTCCAGCAGCAGGAAATCCATCCGGTCTATGTCGCAGACCTGAAAAAGCTGCTGGCCGAGTTTTCGGAGCTGGCTCGGCTGCCGTTCCCGGCGGCGGCTCTTGACCAGGCAGCCGAATATCTTTTTTATGAACTCCAGGACCAGGAGGAGCTGCGGTTCACCATGACGGCGGAGGCAGTCGCCCTGGCCGAAGAATTCCGCCGCGTCCTGCGGGAGCGCAATGCGGAAAAGCGCTTTGAGCAGGCGTTGTCGTCGCTGTCGTCGCCAGGTGCGCGCATTGCCTTGGCCTACGACTGGGTGACGGCGTTCCTGGAACACCGGGACAAGGCTGCTGACCGTCATTTCGCCTGGGAGATGACGACCCTGGCCAGCGCCGGCCCGAAGATGCTGCTGGCTGACGGCATGTCAGCCGCAGTCAGTTCTACGGTCAGCGGCTTGCGCGGGGTACACCCGCTGTTGCAGGAGGGAAAGCTGACGTTGCAGCTCGACACCTTCCTGCTGCGCCTGGAGGACTTCCGTTCCCGGCAGGCGCCCCGCTTCCGCGACTACCAGCGCCTTCGCGGCAAACTCCTGGAAGCGCGCCGCCTGCGCCTGCGTTTGTCAGAGTTCAAGGCGCACACCATGGGAGGCTTTGTCCGCAACCGCTTGCTCAGCGAGGTCTATCTGCGTTTTATCGGAGCCAATTTCGCTAAGCAGATGGGCGCTGCCGGGCCGCGTCGGCGCAGCGACCAAATGGGGCTTCTGCTGCTTATTTCGCCGCCAGGCTATGGCAAGACTACCCTGATGGAATATGTCGCGGAGCGCCTGGGCCTGGCCTTCATGAAAGTCAATGGCCCGGCTATCGGCAACCGCGTCCTGTCCCTGGACCCGGCCGAAGCGCCGAATGCGACTGCCCGTGAAGAATTGCATAAATTGAACCTCGCCTTTGCCATGGGCAACAATGTGATGATCTACCTCGACGATATCCAGCACCTGAATCCGGAATTCTTGCAGAAGTTCATTTCTCTGTGTGACGCCCAGCGCAAGATCGAGGGCGTTATGGATGGTCAGGCCAGGACGTACGATTTGCGCGGCAAGAAGGTCGCGGTCGTCATGGCAGGCAATCCCTATACGGAAAGCGGCGGCGTGTTCAAGGTGCCAGATATGCTGGCGAACCGCGCTGACACCTATAATCTTGGCGACATCAGCCAGGCTCATGCCGAGGTCTTTGCGCTTAGTTTCCTGGAAAACGCCATGACGTCCAATTCGGTTCTGGCGGCCTGGAACAACCAGGGCGGCAACCTGGCGGACATGGCCAACTTCGCACTGGCCGCCGAGCGCGGCAGCATCGAGGGCGTGTCCTTCGTGGAATTTTATGCCCCGGGCGAGCTTGATGACGTCGTCAAGACGGTCAGGCATTTGCTCCGGGTGCGGGACATCGTCCTCAAGGTCAACCAGCAGTATATTTATTCAGCGGCGCAGCAAGACGAGTACCGCACCGAACCGCCGTTCCGACTGCAAGGCTCCTACCGCAACATGAACCGCATGGCGGAAAAAATATTCCCAATCATGAGCGAGCAGGA
>Ga0123335_1001203_pt1 | contig 42970 bp, 34 predicted proteins | sample BiotimSIPDNA_2_FD_89707 | JGI IMG/M metagenome (GOLD analysis project Ga0123335, IMG submission 89707) | Anaerobic biogas reactor microbial communites from Washington, USA - Biogas_R2 time_0 SIP DNA | ecosystem: Engineered > Bioreactor > Anaerobic > Unclassified | place: Washington, USA...
CTAATAATCAATTCGAAACTGATCATAAGATAGTGATTTTCAAGGATTTAACCAAATTTAATCGCTTAAAATTCAACTATTTAATGAACTTTTTTTATTGTATTTTCAACTCTTGATTCGCATTAATAAGCAAACCGTTCGAAAATTTCGATAGAATTTGCCGCCCAAAATACACGTGGAAAAGGTGTACGTTTATTCATGATGTTTCTTGTTTTTTCGTTATGACTCAGAAGGCCCAAAATAGTCATTAAATGGCAAAAAATGTTGATTTGAAACTAATTTTAGCGTTGATATTTAACAGGAAGAAATCAATCTGCACCAAAAATCTTTATAAAATCTTTATATCCTAAGCCCTAATCTTTACATCATATTTATGAAAAAGCAGACAAATTTGCCCGCAGAAAAAAGATTCCAATTGCCTTTTTACAAGAATAAAAACATGGTTATATACACTTAAATATCTGCGAGATAAAAGCGAACTATGAGAGAAAAAATAAATCATCGGCTTATCATTGGGGTGCTCAGTAGAAGTTTATTCATCCTTGCCATATCATTCATTATATGCATGGTGGTAGCCATCATATTTAACGAGCCCATAAAACTATTTTTTATTTCGATGGCCATAGTGCTCATACTAAATGGTCTTTTTTTACTTCTGGGAGGAAAAATCAATAATAATAAGCCACTAACAAGACACGATGCCTATCTTACGGTTACGTTAACATGGCTTTCAATGAGTTTAGTAGGATGTATGCCATACATAATTTCAGGCAGTATCCCCGATATAACCAATGCCTTTTTTGAATCAATCTCAGGATTTTCAACGACCGGAGCTTCAATACTTACCGACATTGAAATACTACCAAAATCAATACTCTTTTGGAGAAGCCTTACCCACTGGATTGGTGGAATAGGAATTATCGTCTTGGTAATAATTGTAATGCCTTCCTTACAAATGGGCAGCTATCACTTATTTACTCTCGAATCGTCGCTACAGAACAAAATTCAACCACGAACAATTTCGGTGGGGAAACGTATCGTGCTCATATATGTACTGCTAACGTTTGCCGAAGTTATTTTTCTTATGCTTGGGAAAATGAATCTTTTCGAAAGTGTATGTCATGCATTTGGCACTATAGCTACTGGAGGTTTCTCTCCAAAAAACACAAGCATTGCAGGCTATTCGCCATACATTCAATACGTTATTACAATATTTATGTTTCTGGCAGGCACTAATTTTGTAGTTCATTATTATGCCTTTAAACTTGAATTTAAAAAAATTGCCTTAAATGAAGAATTTTGGTTTTACCTCAAAGTGGTTCTCTTCATAACAGCGATGGTTACTGCCATACTCTACTTCAAATTAGGCCTGCCATTGGAACAATCGTTCCGCGATTCGGTCTTTCAAGTTGTATCTATAATAACCTGTACCGGATTTGCGTCAGCCGATTATTTGCAATGGCCAGTTGTTGGTTGGGGAATAATCTTCTTATGTATGTTTCTGGGCGGAAGCACCGGTTCAACTGCAGGAGGAATAAAGATGGCCCGACACCTTTTGATCCTTAAAAACATTAAGCACAACATGCAACGCCAGCTTTCACGTAACGCCGTGATTCCTATAAAAATTAACGGCAACACCATTAATGAGGAAACGAATCTTTCAATAATCACGTTTGTTTCGGTTTACATGCTTGTTTTTATTCTGGCGACCACTGCATTAATTGCGTTGGGGCTAGATGGCAAAACTTCGTCAAGTTCAGTAGCAACATGTATGGCCGGAATCGGCCCCGGACTTGGCACGGTTGGCCCCGTTAGCAATTTTGCACATCTCCCAATACTGGCAAAGTGGATATTGAGCTTCATGATGTTACTCGGACGACTTGAGATTTACACGGTTTTAATTCTGTTTTCTCTACGGTTCTGGAAAAAATAAAAGCAACGAAAAGTGAATGTAAACCATTACATTTGTTATAACAAAGAACAATGAAACCGACAAAAGGCATAGATAAAAAATCGACTTCGCAGCCTGCAAAAACTGCCGGGCACTATGCTTTTTCTATTCTGGTCATTGGGATCACTGTTTTAATATGCATTCCTCTTTCTTCGAATCAAGGCTACCATGTAGTTTCGTACTTGTTACTGTCTGTGGTATCTCTTTTGGCCACGTTCATGGGAATAGGCCCAGTGTTTGTAGCCTCCGCGTTAAGCGCTTTGGTTTGGAACTATTTCTTCATTCCACCCAACTACACTTTTCATATCGACAAGGCAGAAGACATACTCATGTTCGGGTTATTTTTCATAATTGCAATGCTGAATGGGATTTTCACGACACGTGTACGTCGACAAGAGCAATTGGCATTAGAACGTGAAAACCGAACACATACGCTTTTTCAACTGACCAGAAATTTATCAAAAGCCAGTGGAACGAACGAGGTACTCAATGTAGCTAATGCAGAAATTGAAACACATTTCGGAATAACGCCGTACTTCATTTTACAAAACGGGATGAACAAACTCATTATAAACCCAGAAAAAAAAGACAGCACATTCCTCACAGAAAAACAACACAGTATAGCAGAATGGTCTTTTACTCATCTACAAAAGGCAGGAGCATTCACACAAAATTTTACGGCTGACGAAAACACATACATTCCTCTTCCTGGGGCAAAAATCACCCCTGGAGTTCTGGTTTATAAAGCAAAAGAACAATTTTCGGGCAATAAAAAAACATTTTGGGACACTTGCATAACCCTGATTGCAAACGCATTGGAGCGCGAATTCCTCGAAGAACAAGCACAGAAAGCCCGATTCCTCGACGAATCAGATCGGCTTTACAAGACACTTTTCAACTCCATATCTCACGAGCTTCGTATTCCAGTGGCTACCATCATGGGCGCATCCGACACATTGCTGAACTCGAACAACTCTGCTGATACGCAGGCAGCCCTTTGTTCCGAAATATTTACTGCATCGATCCGGCTAAACCGGGTAATTGAAAATTTGCTAAATATGTCGAGGCTGGAAAGCGGACGAATATCTGCCCGCCCTAATTGGCACGAAATCAATGACCTTTTTAATAAAGTTACAGAAGATCTGCAAAATGAATTAAAACCGTTCAACGTAATAACAAGCATTTCAGAAAATATGCCCTTGGTTAAAATTGATTTCGGACTGATGGAACAAATCCTTTACAACCTTATTTTCAATGCAACCCAATATGCCCCGGTAACTTCTGATATAACACTTAGCGCTGAACATGTGAATAATTTCCTTGTGTTAAAGGTCTCGGATAACGGCCCTGGTTTTCCCGAAGATGCCTTACCCTGCGTTTTTAATAAATTCTACAGAGGCACTATCAATAAAACAGGAGGATTGGGGTTGGGCTTATCTATAGTAAAAGGTTTTGTTGAAGCCCAGAAAGGAATAATCACCGTAAAAAACAGAGAAACCGGAGGCGCAGTTTTCACCCTTACAGTTCCTTCTGAAAAACCAGATATTGAACATTTCGAAATAAACGAACCATGACCGGACCAAATACCATACTAATCATTGACGATGAAATACAAATCAGGCGTTTGCTAGAAATTACCCTAACTGCGAATGGATATAAAGTCTTACAGTCGGGCACAGGTAAAGATGGGTTAATTGATGCAGCCACATTGCATCCATCGCTTATTATTCTCGACTTAGGTCTCCCAGATGCCGAAGGCATAGAGATTTTGAAAAAACTAAGAGAGTGGTACTCAAAACCTATAATAATCCTTTCTGTCAGACAATCGGAAGATGACATTGTAACCGCCTTAGATTACGGGGCAAACGACTACCTTAGCAAACCATTCCGAAGTGCCGAATTACTGGCTCGTATTAGGGTCGCACTCAGGGCCTCTGACAATAAGAAAGAAGCAGAGATTTTACATTTTGGGACTCTCTGCATTGATTTACCGAACCATGCCGTTCGTAAAAATGATGAAATATTGAAACTTACTTCAACTGAGTTTTCATTGCTCAGCCTGTTGGCAAAGAATCAAGGCCGCGTTCTCACCCATCAATATATCTTAAAAGAGATTTGGGGATACAGTTATGTTGAACAAACACAATACTTAAGGGTTTTCGTTGCCCAATTACGAAAAAAAGTTGAAGATAACCCATCGAAACCCACCCTATTGGTTACTGAGTCAGGCATTGGGTATCGATTTGGAGAATAGCAAACGAAGTGTTTCTTTTGCCATGCTAATTTGTTCACTATGTCGATCTCATCTTTTGCCGGAATCCTTATTGGTATTGGTGCATTTCTCATAATAGGCCTTCTTCACCCGGTTGTCATCAAAGGTGAATACTATTTCGGAATAAAAATATGGCCATGGTTTCTATTTGGAGGAATAGTTTGCATTATAGGATCTTTACTGATAAGCAATATCATCCTCTCGAGTTTAACAGGAGTGTTGGGTTTTTCTCTTTTCTGGTCTATTCACGAACTTTTTGAACAGAAACGTCGTGTAGAAAAAGGTTGGTTCCCCCGGAACCCGAAAAAAAAGTAGCAGTGGAATTTACAGCCCAAGAACCAATTCATCAACCGTGCGTTTAGGTACATGATGCACCCCATTTTCATCGCGCCAGTATTTAAAATCGCCATCTTTTATTTCATCAATAACCACTTTTTCTATTGGCTTTCCGAGTGCAATTACATTGATAATTTGATATTGATCAGGAATGCATAACAACTCCATAAGCGTTGGCTTGTTGATCGTTCGAAAAATACACCCCCCTAAGCCGGCCTCAACTGCCCCCAGAAGAATGCTTTGCATGGCAATACCATCGTCGCAAAAGAAATTTGCCCCAATACTTGTATCGAGAAGCTGAACGATATAAGCAGATGGGCGTTCGCCTTCAACCGGGCCATCCCAATCTTTAAGATATGCAGCCCATCCAAGTGTGGAGAAAATTTTTCCATTCTTTTTACGATCAACAGAAAGAATATATTTCAAGGGTTGAGCATTTCTTCCTGAAGCCGATAAGCGAGCAAGGTCAATAAAGTCTCGCAGCTGGGTTTCAGTTATTTCAAACGTCTGATCAAAACGCCGATAACTGCGGTTTTTCGAAATAAGATCGAGTATCATAATTTAAGTTTTTCTGACAAAGTTAAAAATTGTAGACTGAATTGATACGGATAAGGCAGCTGCAAAAAATAGAAAAAAGGATTGGGAGGATTTTAAAAAAGACCAACGATAACCTGCAATAGAATGTGAGAAACTTCCCAACCCTTGCTTAAAAAACGGCACCAGCAATCGTTTATTGTATTGCTCTTCTAATGAACTATTAATTTTTGTCAATGCCAGCCAACATCTAACCAACGAGATACAAACAGATTGATCAGAATTACTGCTGAAGGAACCAATAGTCTTTCGTTTAAAGCAAATCGCTGGCCAATTCGGCAAGAAAGCTTCGTTCCCCTTTTACAAGGTTTACATGGGCAAAAAGTTCTTGTCCTTTCATCCTGTCGGAAAGGTAGGCCAACCCATTCGACTGATGATCGAGGTATGGAGAATCTATCTGGTGCAAATCGCCGGTAAAAACCATTTTGGTCCCCTCGCCTGCCCGTGTAATTATCGTCTTTATTTCGTGTGGAGTAAGGTTTTGTGCTTCATCAACAATAAAGAAAGAATTCGACAAACTTCGTCCCCGAATGTAAGCAAGTGCAGCAATCACTAAACGTTCTTCTTTTTCCATTTCATCAATACGGGAATATTCTACACTGCGTGGATTAAAACAGTGTTTGATTACGGCAAGATTATCGAAAAGCGGCTGCATATAAGGCCTTATTTTTTCATCGGCATCGCCGGGCAAGAAACCTATATCGCGGTTACTTAAGGCAACAATTGGCCTTGCAAGCATAATTTGCTCATAAATATCGTATTGAGCCAAAGCTGCGGCTAATGCCAGCAGTGTTTTTCCGGTTCCTGCTTTTCCGGTAACTGCCACTAATTTCATCTCAGGGTTCAGCAAAGCATTCAGCAGAAAAGTTTGTTCTGCGTTGCGGGGCTTTATGCCGTATGCACTCTTCTTGTCAACCCGTTCGAAATGCCGGGCCCCAGCATCGTAACGCACAAGAGCCGAAGCATTTATTCCCCGGAATATAAAATAATCATTAGCTGTAGGATCTTTATCGAAACAGGCATCGGCCAGTGGCAAAAAACGATCTTCGTATAATCTTGAGATTAAAACATCATCAAATTTATCGCGAACATTAACTCCCCGATCAAAAATCTCGGTATTGACTACCTTATCGTTTTTATAGTCCTCTGCATCGAGCCCTAACGATTTAGCTTTCATCCGCAGGTTGATATCTTTGGTAATGAGCACTACTTTTTGTTTCGGGTTATTCTCTTTCACCCACTCGGTTATTGCCAATATCCTGTGATCGGGAATATCTTCACGAAAAGAAGTTTTTAATTTTTCAGAGAAAGTTTTCCCAGTTTCAATTTTCAGTTTTCCCTTCCCTTTTCCCAACGGAAGGCCGCCATTAAATAAATCGTCTTTCACCAATTCATCGAGTAAGCGCACAAATTCCCGGGCATTATAATTCAATTGTTCGCTTCCGCGCTTAAATTTGTCGAGTTCTTCAAGAACCGTTATGGGCAACACCACATCGTTTTCTTCAAAATTAAACAAGCAGCGGTGGTCGTGTAGAATTACATTGGTGTCGATTATGAAAATTTTTGATCGTTTAATGGCCATATTTTCATTTTTTTTGGGTTCTTTGTAGAAAAACAAGATTGGAATAATCTTTTAAATGTATAAAATTTTACGTGTTAGATTGTTAACATAGACCCGTTTTATCCTATTTTTATATCAACGATTTGTTAATAACAATGGATTATCAGCAAACCATACATTACTTATACGAAAACCTGCCCATGTTCCACCGCATTGGGCCTGCAGCACTTAAGAACGATTTATCGAATACCAAAACCCTCGATAATGCCTACGGTTTTCCTCACCAGCACTTTAAGACTGTCCACATTGCAGGCACCAACGGCAAAGGCTCTGTTTCGCACATGTTAGCAGCTATTTTCCAAAGCGCAGGATATAAAACAGGGCTATTTACATCGCCCCACTTGATCGATTTCAGAGAACGCATTAAAGTTAATGGGGAAATGATCCCCGAAAACGATGTCGTAAATTTTGTCAGCGACTTTATCGAAAGAAACAAAATACTAAACTTGCAAGCTTCGTTTTTTGAGCTAACTACTATTATGGCCTTTGATTTCTTTAGAAAAGAAAAAGTAGATATCGCCATTGTTGAAGTGGGCCTTGGTGGCCGGCTCGATTCTACAAACATCATAACCCCCGAGCTTTCTGTCATCACCAACATAAGTTTTGACCACACAGCCATTTTAGGCCATACCCTCGACAAAATTGCCTCCGAAAAAGCGGGGATCATCAAAACTGGAGTTCCGGTTATCATAGGCGAATCACACCCGAAAACCTGTAATGTTTTTCTTGAAAAAGCATCGCAGACAGGTTCCCCAATAACATTTGCCGATGAAGAGTTTTTATCGAAAACTCAAAAGAACGGAGAACTGTCTATTTTCAGCCATTATAAAAAAATGTACGAGAACATTACTCCAGAGCTGAAAGGTGATTATCAACAAAAGAATATTTTAACAGTAATCGCCGCTATCGAAGTTCTCAAAGAGAAAATAAACATCACCGATGAAGCCGTTCGAAATGGAATAGCTCAAGTAACAAGCCTTACCGGACTACAGGGCCGCTGGCAGCAACTTTGTGAAACTCCCCGGATAATATGCGATACCGGCCACAACGAAGCCGGAATGCGCTGGGTGGCTGGTCAGTTAAAACGAGAAAAGTATAATCGCCTGCATATCGTTTTTGGCATGGTTAGCGACAAAGACACCAGCTCTGTGTTAGCTTTATTACCCACATCGGCTGATTACTATTTCACTAAGGCCCCCATTGAGAGGGCATTAGATGAAATTAATCTCAAGGAGAAAGCGAACTCTTTTGGATTAAATGGGAATGCCTATCCTACCGTAAAAGAAGCACTTGATGCTGCAAAAAAACGAGCAGGAAAAAACGACCTCATTTTCGTGGGGGGTAGTACATTTATTGTTGCCGAAATACTGACCAACAATAACACTTGCCAGCCACTAAAAAGCCAATAAGCTACTGATATTTCACATTATAAGACTCAAAAACGTGAAACTAACTGTACACCCAATATATAAACTTATTGCACAAGGCGAGCATCAGCAACAAGATTTCAAATATTGCATTAACGACTCTCGCAAAATAGCCCGTTCTCTCGTTGCTTTTGCGAATTCTGATGGAGGACGTCTGCTTGTTGGTGTAAAAGACAACGGAAAAATTGTTGGGGTAAGCTCTGAAGAAGAATATTATATGGTTGATGCTGCCGCCAGAATTTACAGTAAACCAAAAATCGAATTTACAGCCCAACAATGGGATGTCGATGGAAAAACCGTATTCGAAGTAACTGTAGCGCCCAGCCGTCAGCGCCCATACTTTGCCCAGTCTGATGACGGGAAATGGCTTGCTTACATAAGAAAAGACGACGAAAATATATTGGCAAATAATGTTCTATTGAAATCATGGGAATTAAATAAAAAAACCACTGGTCTCTGTTTCCAATACGATGAGCCCAGAAAAATCATAATCGAATATCTAAATCATAACCAAAGCATTACCTTAACGAAATTTACAAGGTTAGCACAAATTACAAGAGGCTATGCCGAAAATATCCTGGCAGAATTGCTCGCGATGAAATGTATCGACGGAAATTTTGATCAAATTCCTGTCACATATCAACTTAACGGGGAATTCGATATAACCAGTTTAAAATAGCCGCAAAAAAGACATTGATTACACTAATCTTTTAGTCTAACAATTGCATCAAAAGAAAAATGTTGAACCAAAAAAAGATAATTATATTTGTCGTTCACCGAAGTTTTTGTAAGTGAAAATTTGTTATTTCACAAACCAAATTAGTATTAAAAAAGATTTACATGAATTATACATATCTCATCCTTGCATTTGCAGGTTTTGGACTTTTGTCGACAAGCCTTAGTGCTCAAAACGATTACCTAACAAACAAGAGCGAGTCGGTAAAGAATTTTACCCGCATAGAACAAACTTATCCTGTTGCGATTGTAACAGAACCCAACACCACTAACAAACCCAAAAATGTTATTTTTCTGATTGGCGATGGGATGGGCGTATCTCAAGTTTTTTCTGGGATTGTAGCCAATGGAGGAAATCTTCATTTAAAGAATTTCAGAAATATTGGCTTTTCTGAAACGCAATCGGCCTCCGATTTTGTTACCGACTCTGGTGCCGGGGGAACAGCCCTTTCCACCGGAGAAAGAACTTACAACGGTGCTATTGGGGTAAATGCCGATACAGTTGCTATTCAAAACATACGAGAGAAAGCGGAACTGAGAGGAAAAGCAACCGGAGTAATTTCAACCTCATCGATAACCCACGCCACACCCGCATCGTTTGTTGCCCACCAGCCAAACCGTGAATGGCTGGAGACTATCGCTGCCGACTTTCTGAAAACAAATATCGATGTGTTTATTGGCGGCGGTTCTAAAAACTTCACCCATCGCAGAGACAAAAAAGACTTGACAGTCGACCTAAAACAAAAAGGGTATCAAGTGGCATATGGCATTGAAGAAATTGCGAAAATAAACAGCGGAAAACTTGCCGGTTTCACCAGCGACTATCATAACAAAAGCAAATTAGAAGGCCGAGGGAACGAATTACCCATTGCAACATCTACCGCCATCAATATTCTCAATAATGATCCCGACGGTTTTTTCCTTATGGTTGAAGGCTCACAAATTGATTGGGGTGGACATAACAATAATACGGGGATAATTGTAACCGAAATGCTCGATTTCGATCAGGCAATTGGAGTTGCACTTGCCTTCGCTGAAAAAAATAAAGAAACTCTGGTTATTGTAACAGCCGACCACGAAACAGGAGGATTCTCTATAGAAAATGGAAATTTCACTACAGGAAGTGTAATGGGCAACTTTACGAGTGACGACCATTCAGGCGTAATGGTTCCCGTTTTTGCTTTTGGGCCCGGAGCTGATTTATTCAGGGGATTTCTTAAAAACACCGATATTCCCAAAATCATTAGTGAACTATCGGGGTACTAAACCATTTTCCTAGGATAGAGGAAATTTATGACATGGAACTTTTTCTTACACAGCAAACACAAAATGCTAACATACAACACATTTAGACAACAAAAGTGTTAGAAAAGCAAAAAAATATCGAATTCCTGGTTTAATGATATTTTAATACTTCGATATTATACTACTTTTGTGCATTGATTAATATGGGAAAATTATCTTTTTATTTTTTTTAAAAATGTCATTACGGATATCTTCATTTATTCTAAAAAATAAGATTCTTTTAATCATCCTCCTTACTGTTTTTACCTTATGTATGGCGTTTTTTGGCAGAAATGTCAAGATGTCGTACGAAAACACCATTCTATCAGATAAAGACACTTCTGTTGTTGTCTATGAAAAATTTAAAAAACTTTTTGGCGACGACAAAAGCATCGTCGTTGTTGGAATGGTTAATCCTGACATTTTCCAACTTGACCAATTCAATGCATGGTACGATCTTGAGAAAGAAATAAGAAAAATCGATGGGGTGCTTGGAGTGCTTAGTCTTTCAAACTCTGTGAACCTCACAAAAAACAATGCAACACACCAGTTCGATATTCTACCATTAACATCCGAAAAGCCTAAAACACAAGCTGAAGTTGATAGTCTTAAATCAGTAATCAAAGGATTAAAGTTTTTCGAAGGGCTAATTTACAACCCTGAAACCGAGGCTACGCTGATGACTATTACCCTCGACCACGAAAAAATACTTGACGAAAACAGGACCATCATTATTAATAAAATCAAAGACTTATCGGAAAAATTCAGTAAAGAAAATAAGGTTGAAATCCATTATTCGGGCATGCCGTATATCCTTACGGTTACCATGACTTTGGTAAAACGGGAGTTGTTCATATTCGTCATTATGAGCATCTTAATCGCAGCCCTTATCTTGTATTTTTTCTTCCGATCGGTGAGGGTCGTTCTCAGTTCGTTGCTCGTAGTTGGAATAAGCATCCTATGGACCCTTGGTTTACTGGCTCTTTTCAACTTTAAAATAACCATACTTACAGGGGTAATCCCATCGCTCATCGTTATCATTGCCATTGAAAACTGTATTTACATTCTTAATAAATACCATTGGGAATACCGGCTTCATAACGATAAAGACCTGGCATTGCGCAACGCAGTGCAACGGATTGGGGTAGCATCGCTAATGACCAATATGGCAACAGCCCTTGGTTTTGCTGCATTCATTCTTGTTCCAAGCCAAATGTTACAGGAATTTGGCATTGTCACATCCATAAGCATTATGGTTGAATACGCCTTAAGTATTATTCTGTTACCAATCATTTTCAGCTACTTGCCCCCTCCATCTGAAAAACACACCCGCCACCTCGACAACGGGTTCTTCCGTAAAATTGTAGAAAGGATTATTTTCTTGGTTGAACATAAAAGGAGACCGATTTATCTCACCTCACTCATCTTGTTAGTAATTGGTATTGTGGGCGTTAGCAAAATGAAAACCTCTGGGAAAATCACTGATGATTTCCAGCAAAAAGACCCCATTTCAATCGATCTTAAGTTTTTTGAAGAAAACTTCGGGGGAGTAATGCCATTCGAAATATCAATAGATACGAAAAAGAAAAACGGGGCTATGGCCATGTCCACTGTTTCAAAAATTGAAAAGCTTCAAAAATATATCGATTCTTTCCCTGAATTTTCGAAACCAATTTCCATTGCCGAACTTTTCAAATTTTCGAGACAAGCGTATTATGGAGGCGACTCTGCAAAATACTCGATGCCAAGTTCAATGGAGAGTAGTTTCATTATGAGTTATTTGCCCAAGAACACAAGCAAAGGAAATACTGAATTATTGAATTCATATATCGACACCACGTATCAGATAACCCGGGTAAATTACCATATTGCCGACTTGCCAACCAATCGTCTCGATTCTGTTATGGCAAAAATTCAGCCACAAATAGACTCGCTATTTCCGGCAGGAAAATACGAAGTAAAAATTACAGGTAACAGTATTGTTTATGCACGTGGTACAAATTTCCTGATCCGCCATCTTTTCGAAAGTGTAACTATTGCCATTATCCTCATTTCACTTCTAATGGCTTTGCTGTTTTCTTCATTCCGAATGATCCTCGTTTCGATGATTCCCAACATTATCCCGCTCATTATTACTGCAGCAATTATGGGCTTCACTGGTGTCCCAATAAAACCTTCGACCATAATAATTTTTAGTGTTGCCCTTGGTATTTCTGTCGATAATGCCATTCAGTATCTTTCCCGTTACAGGCACGAGCTAAAAGTTAACGGAGGAAAAATCAAAGAATCGGCTATCAATGCGCTCCACGAAGCCGGCTTTAGCATGATATATACCAGCATTGTACTAGTACTGGGATTCAGTGTATTCATTGTTTCCGAATTTGGTGGCACTCAAGCTTTGGGGATGCTAATCTCTACTTCACTTTTTATCGCAATGTTTTTCAATATACTTGTTCTTCCTTCCTTATTACTAACATTAGATAAGCGGGTTACGAACAAAGGGTTCACAAAACCAATTATTGAAATTTATGACGGTGACGACGAAGAGCAAAACACCTCTAGTGTTTCAAAATAACGCTGAACCCGTTAGATATTAATTTTCCCGAAGCCGGAAATAATAAGATAAATCGAAAATCCGACAAGAAAAAGGGCGCAGAAAGCAATTAGCATGCGGTAAATTTTATCGGTAAAGAGTTTCCTCCCTTTTCCTACCGCTAGCGAAATGGCACTATACCAAAGCAAATCGCCAAAAATATGACCAGCAAAGAAGACAATAACTCCAACAATACCAAGCTTCTGTGAAAGAACAATGTACCCAATACCAATTGTTGCCCACCAAATAATCCAATACGGATTAGCCAGACTCATAAAAATACCTGTCATCAATAAATTCCCTTTAGCCTCGCTTTTGCCAGAATACGAAACCGAGAGGGTTGGCAACGACCTGAACATACCCAATGCCATCCAGAGCATGAGTAACCCTCCAACAAAAGCTATTACAATAAAAAAAATCTCGTTCTCGAGTAACGGCCCCAAGCCAAGCAACAATGCCACAACAAGTGCTAACTCAAGAACCGCATGACCGGCAATAAGCATTGGACCAGCCATTGCCCCCCTGCGTGTTGATTCACTGATGGTAATAGTAAGCAAAGGGCCAGGCATTATGGCGCCGGAAAGGGCAACTACTAACGAAGTGAAAAAAATAGCAAATAGAGAGTTCATAGAATGTTATCTTCATTAATCCTGAAGATTTCGGCATCTGCATCAGACCATTTCAAATCGGAAAACATTGAAATGCGCTGCCAGCGAATGGTGTGATGTTCAACCGGGGTAGGATTACCAGCAGTTATTTGGCAAAGAAAAGGCATAAGATAAATTTCCTGCTCGGGATAGGAAAAACTGACTGGGGTTAAGGGCTTAATAATCTCAATTTCAACCCTTAGTTCTTCCCAAATCTCACGAATAATACATTCTTCGGGCGATTCATAATTTTCTTGCTTTCCCCCCGGGAATTCCCATTCGTAGGGATGGCTCGAATTTGGCCTCCGTTGACAGGCTAATATTGTGTCGTTTCTGACAATTATGGCACACGTTACAGCAATCATTGTATAAAAAGATCAATAATTAGATTTGGTAAAGGTACGAATTTAGCGTTACGTATAAAATGTGCTAAAAAAAAATTCAAATTACTTAGTGTGAAAAGTTTCTACTATATTCGCAGATTAATTGGTTATTGAACGAAAAAGTGAGCAATAAACCACGCGTCAACAAACTTAAATAATTCAATTTCAGATGAACTACAAAAAGCTGAACATTGCAGTTGGATGGTTAACATTTCTGGTTGCCACCATTACTTATATCTTAACCTTAGAACCCCGCGCCAGTTTCTGGGATTGCGGTGAATTTATTACTACAGCGTTTAAACTTGAAGTTGGTCACCCCCCAGGTGCCCCATTTTTCATGCTTATAGGGAGGTTTTTTACCCTCTTTGGAAATGCACAAAGCGCTGCTTTCTTCATGAATGTTATGTCGGCATTGGCCAGTTCGTTTACAATACTATTCCTTTTCTGGTCAATCACCCACCTCACTAAGAGACTCATTACCAGTGATGAAAACCCATCATTAGGGCAAACAATTGCTATCCTTGGCAGCGGTCTCGTTGGAGGGTTAGCTTATGCATTTTCCGACACGTTTTGGTTTTCGGCCGTTGAAGCCGAAGTATATGCAACTTCTTCGCTTTTTACAGCTTTGGTTTTTTGGGCAATCCTGAAATGGGAAAATGTTGCTAACGAAAAATACTCTAACCGGTGGTTGATTCTAATATGTTATTTAGCAGGTCTTTCGGTAGGAGTTCACTTACTAAACCTGTTGGCCATTCCGGCAATTGCCCTGATTTACTACTTCAAGAAATTTGAGCCAACTAAAAAAGGTATTTTCTGGACTTTAGTCATTTCAGCGATCATCTTAGGAGCAATCCTTTATGTTATTATACCCGGTGTTGTAAAAGTAGCGTCTGTTTTCGAACGCTTATTTGTCAACGGGATAGGCATGCCAATTAACTCTGGCTTTTTCTTTTTTGTTTTGTTACTTGTTGCCGCCATTGCTTATGGTATTTATTATACGCTCAAGAATAATCACGTACTGCTTAACACATTAATACTTGGGCTCACTGTAATTTTGTTGGGAATTTCCAGCTATATGATTATTCCTATTCGCTCTAACGCTTTCCCACCCATGGACCAAAACAGTCCGAATAATGCTTTTTCCATGCTTTCTTACCTCAACCGTGAGCAATATGGCGATCGTCCACTATTTTATGGACAATATTACAATTCACCTCTCGACCGCAACGAATCATCAAACCCTGGAAAAAAAGAATGGCGCGTTAAAGACGGTAAATATATAGTGACAAATGAAGGTTACGAGCCTAATTACGACGATGAATATTGTACATTTTTCCCGCGTATGTGGAGCAAAAGTGATCCACGCCACGAACAGGAATATAAAAGATGGGGCAAAATAAAAGGGACCAAGAAAACAGTTCGCGGACAATCAGGCGAAACCGAAACAATTATAAAACCAACATTTTCAGAGAATTTTAGGTTTTTTGTCAATTATCAGATAAACTTTATGTACTGGCGTTATTTTATGTGGAATTTCGCCGGAAGACAAAACGATATTCAGGGACATGGCAACAAAATTGACGGAAATTGGATCAGCGGCATAAAATTCATCGACGAAGCCCGCCTTGGTGACCAAGATAAACTGCCTGCAAAATATGCCGATAACCCCGGCAGAAACACCTATTTCTTTCTCCCATTGTTACTTGGTATTCTTGGTATTGCCTTTCAATATAAAAACGGCAAACAAGGTAAACGCGACCTTTGGGTAGTTGGATTGTTATTCATTATGACAGGCCTGGCCATTGTAGTCTACCTCAACCAGTACCCGCTTCAGCCCCGTGAACGTGATTATGCATTTGCAGGTTCGTTCTATGCCTTTGCTATATGGATTGGAATGGGGGTAGCTTTCTTGTATCAAATCCTGAAAAAATTTACCTCAGAAACAGTTTCTGCATCGAGCGTTACCGCTGTGACTTTATTAGCTGTTCCAGTACTTATGGCAGCCCAAAACTGGGACGATCACAACCGCGCGCACCGCACCTCTGCTCCTGACTTCGGATATAATTACCTCGCTTCGGTACAGCCAAACGGCATTATTTTTACCAATGGAGATAACGACACGTACCCCTTGTGGTATAATCAAGAAGTTGAAGGCGTTGGCATTGACAAAAGGGTTTGTAACTTAAGTTATCTTCAGACCGATTGGTATATTAAACAAATGCAGCGCAAAGCGTACACCTCAGAGCCATTGCCAATTAGCTTTAAATACGACCAATATGTTCAAGGGAAACGTGACATCGTGTACATAATGGAAGACCCACGCATGGCCGGGAAAAGCATTGAGCTTAGCAAAGCGCTGGAATTTATTAAAGATGATAACCCGAAAACAAAAATTACTCAATATGACAATGCAGCATATTTGCCAGTAAGAAAATTATTCTATGTGGTGGACAAAGGAGCGGTTAAAGCAAACAACGTTGTTCCGGCAAAAGATTACAACCGGATTGTAGACACTATGTACATCGATTTGCCCGGAAATTACATTACTAAAGACCAATTGATGGTTCTCGATATGCTGAATACTAATAACTGGAAACGTCCGATTTATTATGCCGTTTCAGTGAGCAGCGACAAATACATGAGCCTCGACAAATACTTCAAAGTAGATGGAATGACTTACCGGATTGTTCCAATACTTACCCAAAATGCTAATTTTCAGAAAGGGTACGAAGATGTTGATGTAATGTATGACAACATGATGAACAAATTCCGTTGGGGCAACCTGAAAAAACCAGGTGTATATGTAGATGAAAACAATCGGAGGATGCTTACCAACATGCGAAACAACTTCCAGCGACTCGCCGATGCCCTTCTCCGCCAAGGAGACAAAGGCCGTTGCATAAATGTTCTCGACAAATGCATGGAAGAGATTCCTACCAGCAAAGTACCAAATGATTACTTCTCGCTGCTTATTGCTCAAACCTATCTCGATGCCGGTGCAACCGGAAAGGCTGGTGCAATGGCAAGCGAAATGTCGAAAGAATTTACCGACGAACTGGCTTATTTGTTCTCTCTAAAATCTGATGATGTTCGTGATGTACAAGAAAATATGCGTAGTAACCTCTATTATCTGAATGAATTGATGACCCTTGCAGAAAAACTTGGCAACAAGGAACTGCAAAGCAAAATTAAAGCTGATTTTGAGTTGTACTATGGAAAATTCATGGCGATTTAATCAGGAATTTGCGGAATAAGATAGTAGCACCAAGCAACATCGGATGACAAAAAGAATAAACTTACGGGTTCACCTCCCTGAATGGATGAATCGGCTTTATCCTAAAGCAATTTGGAGAATGCCTACGGGGGAAAAAACGGTTTACCTTACATTCGACGATGGGCCAATACCCACCGTTACCTTTGCCATTCTCGACATCCTGAAGGAACGGGGTATAAAAGCTACTTTCTTTTGTGTAGGCGACAATGTTGTGAAGCATCCCGAAATATTTTGTCAGATTTTGGAGCAGGGACACGCTGTTGGCAACCATACCCATAACCATTTACACGGGATGAAAACCAGTAATGCCGACTACATTTCCAACATACAGAAAGCTGCTCAACATATCAATTCCAGGCTTTTCAGGCCACCATATGGTCTGATGAAAGGAAAGCAATATAAAACAATTATCAACCAGTATGATATTATCATGTGGGATGTAATTAGTTGCGACTACGACCCGGATATTAGTCCAGAAAAGTGTTTTCAGAATGTTGTTGACTTTGTTCGCGACGGTTCAATTATTACTTTTCACGACTCCATAAAATCAGAAAAGAATGTTCTCACTGCCCTACCCAGGGTAATCGACTATCTGCTTAGCCAAGGATATTCATTCCGCAAAATTACGTCTCAGGCCCCACTACCCGAAAAAGTTAAAAAACCGGACGAACACTTCAAGCAACTTCAAAAATCAACAGAAAAAATAAGAAAAAGCGCATAACACTTTTGATAATGAAAATATTAATAATTGGTTCAGGAGGAAGAGAACACGCCCTCGGATGGAAAATAAAACAAAGCACCAAGGTGGAAAAAATATATTTTGCCCCCGGAAATGCTGGAACAGCAACAATTGGAGAAAACCTTGCCATTGGGGTATGTGATTTTAGTTCCATTAAAAAAGCAGTTCTTTCGAACCAAGTAGACATGGTGGTGGTTGGTCCCGAGGTTCCTCTCACCGAAGGTATTTTCGATTTCTTTGCCTCAGATTCCGAATTAAAAAATATTCCTGTAATTGGTCCATCAAAAGATGGGGCAAAACTCGAGGGCAGCAAGGACTTTGCCAAAGAGTTTATGATGAAATACAACATTCCAACAGCACGTTACCAAACATTTTCTAAAGGCGAAGCATCATTGGGTGCCGAATTTATGAAAACCCTTACTCCTCCTTATGTTCTGAAGGCTGATGGGCTAGCTGCCGGGAAAGGGGTTGTTATTCCAGAAACCATCGGCGAAGCGATATCAGAGTTGGAAGAAATGTTGAGTGGCAAATTTGGCGAAGCAAGTGACAAAGTGGTCATCGAAGAATTTCTTTCAGGAATTGAACTCTCAGTTTTTGTAATTACCGACGGGAAAAACTATAAAATACTTCCTGAAGCAAAAGATTACAAGCGAATCGGAGAAGGCAATACCGGACCAAACACTGGTGGTATGGGAGCCATTTCGCCAGTCCCATTTGCCGACAACGACTTCATGTCTAAAGTAGAGAAAAATATAATTAAACCAACAATCGAGGGATTACAAAGAGAAGAGATTATTTACAAAGGCTTTATCTTCTTTGGATTAATAAATTGCAACGGCAACCCATTTGTAATTGAATACAATGCGCGCATGGGCGATCCTGAAACCGAAGCCGTTATGCTTCGCATAAAATCAGATTTTGTGGACCTACTTGAAGGGGTTGCCAATGAGAATCTTGATGAAAAAATGATCGAATTCGATGAACGTGCTGCGGTTACTGTAATGATGGTATCTGGGGGCTATCCCGGTGATTATGAAAAATGGAAAATCATATCAGGAGTCGACCAAGTTGCTAACAGCATTGTTTTTCATGCAGGCACTAATTTTAAAGATAACGAAGTTGTCACTGCCGGGGGCCGTGTTCTATCGATAAGTTCATATGGAAAAACAATTTCCGATGCATTAAAGGTTTCGTATCAAAATGCTTCGCTGATCCATTTCGACAACTGTTATTTCAGAAAAGATATTGGGTTTGAATTTGAGTAAAATCTCTTAACTGCATTTATGTGTTGCTAAAAAATGTTGCGGATTTTTAATGCTAACTACTTTTATAACTACCTACTCTTTCCAATAGTGGGAGCATTACTTTTGCTGCCTGCTTTTCTGAGCCCAGGCACTTTCGAACTTCAACCAGCAAAAGATATCAATCCGTTGCTGCTGCCGCTTTATGCAATTATCAAAACAAAAGCAACAGCTCTTTTTCTCAACTATCTGGCCGTCATGGTCATTTCAGTGTTATTCCTATATATAAGCTCAACATTCTCGTTTGTTGGTGAACGCTCTTTCTTGCCTGTTTACCTTTTTATGTTTATTGCCCTAGCACACCCTTCGACGCATAACTTTCAACCGGTATTTATCGCAGCAATATTCATGCAAATAGCCATTATTAACCTGCTCGCTTCGTTCGAAAAAGCTAAAGTAATAGCAAATGGCTTCAATGCGGGCTTTTTTACCGGCATAGCAGGACTTTTCTACCCAGCCCTTTCATGTCTATTCTTTTTAGCCCCCATGAGTCTTTATAGTCTCAAAAATAAGGTGGGATGGCGAGAGTGGACAGCATCTGTCATCGGTCTTTTATTACCACACATTTATGTATTTTCTTATTTCTACCTCACCAACAATTTGAATTCTTTCTATAGTATTTATTTACAAACTTTTGCACCTAAAAACTTATCCAAATTCGCACAACTACCGACTATTGTACACTTAGTATTTATCACCATTATTTCCATTGCAGCCTCAATAACCATGTTGAGACACTATGGCGAAAAGAAAATAAACACACGCAGGTTTTACAAAATTGTCCTGCAATATCTTTTTTTCGGTCTACTCCTTCTCTCTATACCATCAATTTCATATGAGTTACTAATAATTGTATCACTTCCTCTCTCTTTTATTTTGACAAATTATCTTACCTTTATACGACGCAGAATATGGGCAGAAGCAATTTTTATGCTGATCATCATATTTTCTGTTGCACTACAATTCTTGGTAAAATGAACGAGGGGAAGGGAACACTGGGAATATATGCCATTCAAGACCGGATAGACACGAATTATCCGCAATATGTACACGATCACAACTTGGCGTTGATGAATAATGGCGAGGTAAAAAAGTTTCTTCAACTAGAAAGGATCAGCCGTATCAAGCGCGACAACAAACTATATGTTCATTTGCCAGAACTCATTAAACACTCAGGCCTTGCAGAAGCCGATGTCGACGTAGTTTTTGTTGACAATGTTGTTGGCCGTGCAATGATTTCTTCGAGTGGGCAAATACGCTTTGAAGCGCCGTTAAACCCCAAATTGACCAAAGATATTGAAAAAGGAAAACTTTGGTGGATTTATCGCGAACCCGACAGTTACATCCTCAATCACGAACTTGCACACATTTTTTCATGCCTCCCCTTCTATGGTAGTTTCGAAGAGAACAGCCTGCTTGTACATTTCGACGGCGGTGCCAGCTTATCAAATTTCTCTGCCTGGATATACAAAATGGGGAAAATTATTCCAGTTGAACACCATTGGGAACTGAAACCATTCACTTCACTATTCAATGCCAACGCGCTTACTTTCGGGATAATTGGAGCTACAATTGAAGATCAAAACAGTGTTCCGGGCAAACTGATGGGATATGCAGCGTTAGGCACATATAACGAAGAAATTGATTTCTGGTTAAGGCAGAATAACTGGTTCGAAAACATTTGGGGGAAACGTTCGGCTTTCTTCGAGAAAGCAAAAGCAGACTTTGGTATTGACCTTAAATCGTTCGACCAACGCAGTACCTTTTTGCAAGATATTGCCGCTACTATTCAGGAACTTTTTATGCGAGAAGTTTTGCTGAAACTCGACGACCTACAATCGATAACTGGCTGTAAAACTCTTTATTATACCGGAGGTTGTGCATTAAACATCCATACCAATTCAGCAATAGTTGAAAGCCGCATTTTCGAAAATGTTTATATTCCCCCTTGCCCCGACGACTCTGGCTTGTCAATTGGTGCCGCTGCCTTTCTCGAATGGAAAAAAGGGCATACAATACAAATCAATTCTCCGTATTTAAACAACTGGGGAATTGAAAGCAACAATTTTGAATATACTCAAGAAGATATAAGCCAGCTTGCTCAGCTACTTTCTGAAGGAAAAATTGTTGGAGTGTGTAACGGCAATGGAGAAGCCGGACCACGAGCATTGGGAAACCGTTCAATCTTGGCTCTCCCGACAAAAGCCCTGGCCAACAAAGTAAGTGTTGAAAAAAAGCAGCGCGAATGGTACCGGCCTGTTGCCCCAATTATGCTTGAACACAATGCAAAATATTTTACAGGACAATCATCAATTCACCCACTCACCCGATACATGCTTCTCGATTTGAAAATCCCGGAAAACAAACAAATTGAGATTTCGGGAGTAATACATGCCAATGGTACCGTCCGAATTCAAACAATTTTTGAGAAAAAAGAAAATCCATTCCTTTACGAGTTACTTTCGCTCCTCGATGAACAATACAACATAAAAGCACTGATTAATACATCATTCAACAACAAGGGGAATCCAATTGTACACACTGCCCAAGATGCAATAAAATCTGCACAGGAAATGGACCTTGATGCGATAGTAATTAATGGCAAAATTACAATCATCTAATTAGTCAAAATGAAAAGCCCTGATTTTACAGTGAAAAACAGGGCTTTATATGTATTAATTCAAAGTCGTTAGCTGTAAGCCAGCTTCCTCCTCTAATTTTCAGCTTAACTCAAGAAGGAAATAAGTACACCAGCAGCTACTGCAGAACCAATAACACCCGAAATATTGCTCGACATACAATACTGAAGAACATGGTTGTTTGAATCATATTTCAGGGCAATCTCATTAGCAACACGCGATGCCATTGGCACAGCGCTTAGTCCTGTAGCCCCAATAAGCGGATTAATTTTCTTTTTAGTGAACAAATTGAAAACTTTTACCGCAGCAATACCTCCAAAAACAGAAATTGCAAAAGCAAAAAATCCTCCCACAATAATTCCAATAGTTTTTGGATCGAGGAAAACATCAGAAGTCATTGTTGCACCAACAGTTAATCCCAAAAATATGGTTGCTGTGTTCATAATTGGGCCACTTGCAGCTTCACTAAGGCGCAGGGTATTTGCACCAATTTCTTTAATAAGGTTTCCAAAAAGTAACATACCGAGCAGGGGCACTGCCGAAGGAACGAAGAAAGAAATAACTATTCCCAGAACAATCGGAAAAGCAATTTTCACTGCTCTAAGATTTTTAATCTGGTGTTTAGGCGGATAAAGTTTATCCATCTGCTTCATGTTAATCTTCAACTCCTTTGGGCTACAAGTCAATTTAACAACCAACGGTATAATAACTGGCACCAGCGCCATGTACGAATAAGCCGCAATGGCAATTGGTCCTAAAAGGTGCGGTGCTAACTTAATGGTTGTATAAATAGCAGTTGGCCCATCGGCTCCACCAATAATTGCCAATGAAGCTGCTTCCTTGGGAGTAAAACCAACCAAAATAGCAATTAACAACACTGTAAAAATTCCCAACTGCGCAGCTGCTCCGAAAAACGACAATCGCAAATTGCGCAACATCGGCCCAAAATCGGTAAGGGCACCAACCCCCATAAAAATGATAGGGGGTAGTAAACCTGTTTTTATCAGCATATAATACAGAAAATTCATAATTCCGTATTCATGAGCAATTTCGAAAAGGTTCATATAACGATGCTCCATTTCAAGCTCCATCAGGTTCATATCGGGGCTCGCAGCTTGCTTCAATCCCTCGAGCTGGATGAATTCACCTGGAACAACGCCCATTCCACCTCCAGGCAGATTGGCCAGAATTACTCCAAAAGCAATCGGTACTAACAAAAGGGGTTCGTATTGCTTTCTTATACCGAGGTAAAGCAATATGGCTCCAATAGCGAGCATTAGTAACGATCCCGGGTTCTCGATAAGACTGCCGAAAGCAGTCATTTCATATAATTTTTGTAAAACGTCCATAACTAAAGTTTTGAAAAACCATGGCGAAATTGGTTTCGCTAACAGTTTTATTGAATTACTACCAAAACATCGTCTTCTTCAACATCCTGACCTATCGATTTCTCTATCTTAATAACAGTTCCGGCTTTATCGGCACGGATAGTATTCATGGTCTTCATTGCTTCAATATACCCAATTAAATCACCAACTTCTACTTTATCGCCAACTTGTAATGGCTTCTCTGTTGTATTCTTTGTCAAATAAAACTTTCCTTCGAGAGGTGAAAGAATTTTCTTCTCTTCGCCGGAAGCTATTGGTATTGCCACAGGATTGGCTTCGCTTTGTTTGCCTGTTTCATCTCCGTACGAAACTGTTACTTTGAATACTTCTCCATTAACATTTACATTGAGAGTAGTGGGAGCAAATGCAACATCAGCAACATTCACTTTAGTGGCAATAAGTCCTCCACCTTCGTTTTTCTTTTTAGCAAGATCTTCTTCGAACGCTTTTTTAGCTGCTCCCGATTTATACAAACGGTATTGTTCCGGGTGCATGGCTAGCTCGAAGAGTTCTTCGTCGTCGGGACCAAAATCCCATCCGTTATCGTTCATTTCCTTACGGAATTTATCGAGTGCATCGGGATACAATGACTGTGGATTGTCTGAAAATTCAGTTTTCCCGTTTTCCTGAGCCAATTTTACAATTTCGGGAGCAAGTTTTCCTGGCAATTTTCCCCCCTTGCCCATTAACATATCCCATATATTATCGGCAATCATGCTCCAGCGTTCCTTACCTTTTTCAATCTGAATAACATTCATCATTGCCAGGTTTTTTACATACTGGCTATAAGGGGTTACCAATGGCGGATAGCCTACCATTGGCCAAATGTATTCAACCTCGTTAAAAAGCTTAACCAATAAATCGTCCTGTGTAAGTTCAGGTTGATTATTCTTCACTTTCCATTTATTGATGTTTTCTAGGTTACTCTGCAAGTCTGCCATTAAAGACCCCATCATACCACCTGGTAACCCAGGGCCAATAAGCAATGAGTTCATATAGCGGTTTTTGCCGTCAATATAATATCCAAGAAAATCATCGATGAAACTTTGCGTAAGGCTGCGAACTTTCATATATGCATCCATATTAATTTCGGGGACATCAAATCCGGCATCTTTAAGCATTTCTTGCACAGCTAACACGTCAACATGTCCGGTTCCCCAAGAGAGCGGTTCCATTGCTACATCAACATATTCAACGCCTGCTCTACATACTTCTAAAATAGAGGCCATTGCAAAACCAGGACCAGCATGAGAGTGATATTGTAATGGAATATCTGGGTGTAGTTTCTTAATCCCCTCAACAATTTTTCCAAGCCACATCGGGCGACCAATTCCGGCCATATCTTTAAGGCAAATTTCATCGGCACCACCTTTTATAAGTGTATCGGCCAATTGCACATACGATTCAACAGTATGCACTTTCGAATAGGTTAAGCTCAAGGCTGCTTGCGCAATCATACCTGCTTCCTTGGCGTATTTTATTGAGTCAAGAATATTTCTGGAGTCATTCAACCCACAAAAAGGACGGGTTATATCGGTTCCCTGAGCTTTCTTCACTTTGTACATTAACCTTCGCACATCGGCCGGTACAGGGCTCATGCGCAATCCATTAAGTGAGCGGTCAAGCATATGGGTTTGTATTCCAGCTTCTCTAAATGGTTTTGTCCACTGGCGGACGGCAGTATTTGGATTCTCACCAAACAATAGATTAATCTGCTCGAACCCTCCCCCATTAGTCTCAACACGGGCAAAACAACCCATTTCGATAATGGCCGGAGCTACTTTTTCTAATTGGTCTACACGGGGCAGGTACTTACCCGATGATTGCCACATGTCGCGATATACCAATGAGAATTTTACTTTTCTTTTTTCCATATACTTAACACTTTTCAATTTTAACAACTTTGCCCTTTCCTTGTGTCACAATCTGTATCGCACTTTCAATAGCTGCCGATTTTTTTGGATCTATGACCGAATTTTCTTCTAAAACAATTGGCATTTCTTTCTTTTCTTCCCCTATGAAACGGTTGACAAAAAGAACTATCGCGTCACCAATAAAAACAACAAGAAACAAAATGGCGAAAACAGTAACCATTCCGACCCCGAGCAGTTGTAGGGCTATTTCAAAATTTTCACTCATAACAATTTTGATTTTAGATATTAAATGATCCACACATGGTTAAAAACGAGTGCAAATCAGATTCTCTTACGCTAAAACAATAAAGACAGAACAGGAATTCAACGTGTAATAGCAGGGGAAGGTTTCGAGAAAAAAATACTACCCATTTTACTAAATAGCCTAGCAATAATACCAAAATAAGCCCAACTATCTGGTAAAAATGCAATACACAATAACTGACAATTATCATTTTTTTAACATTGATCCAAAAAAAAGGGCTACCATTTTGGCAGCCCTTTATAGGTATTTTCAAGAATAATTAAGCTAGAGGAATATTGCCCCCTCCAAAACTAATAGGAGGAATGTGTGGGTCGTTCCCCATGTTCATTTTAATGGGTCCGTTTTGTTGCTCAAACTTCTTTACATTATCTTGCAAGGCAAGCAACAAACGTTTGGCGTGTTCTGGAGTAAGTATGATCCTAGATTTAACACCAGCCTTAGGAATTCCGGGCATGACCCTTACAAAATCGATCACAAACTCAGAAGTTGAATGTGTAATTATCGCAAGGTTCGAATAAATACCTTGAGCAACCTCCTCATTCAACTCAATATTGAGTTGATTCGCATTTTGTTTCTTCTGATCTTCTGCTTCCATTATTCGTCGTCGTTTTCAAAGTCGTAATTCCGCTGATCAACCAACCTGTCGTATTCTTCTTTCGAACCTACAACAAGATTTTTGAACTCTTTTATACCAGTTCCGGCCGGAATAAGGTGACCACAAATAACGTTTTCTTTCAAACCTGCCAAGTCGTCAATCTTGCCATTAATTGCAGCTTCGTTAAGTACCTTGGTTGTTTCCTGGAATGATGCAGCAGACATCCAGCTTTTAGTCTGTAAAGCTGCACGGGTAATACCCTGCAGAATTTGGCTCGAAGTTGCAGGAACAGCTTCACGAGCTTCTACCAGCTTCTTATCTTTTCTTTTAAGTTGTGAGTTTTCGTCACGCAAACGACGTGCAGTAACAATCTGACCTTCACGGAAAGTTTCACTGTCACCCCGATCGATAACTACCTTCTTGGCAAAAATCCAGTCGTTTTCAGCAAGAAAATCTAGCTTATCCACGATTTGTTTTTCCAAGAAACGAGTATCGCCCGGGTCAACAATCTCTACTTTTCGCATCATCTGGCGAACAATCACCTCAAAGTGCTTATCGTTAATTTTCACCCCCTGCATACGGTACACATCTTGAACTTCGTCAACGATATACTCTTGAACTGCAGTAGGCCCTTTTATGGCCAAAATGTCACCAGGAGTAATAGCTCCATCAGAAAGAGGGGTACCTGCCCTGATATAGTCATTTTCCTGAACCAAGATCTGACGTGATAGCGGTACTAAATACCTTTTCACATCACCACCACGTGAAGTAACAACGATTTCACGATTACCACGTTTGATTTTCCCAAGGGATATTTCGCCATCGATTTCTGAAACTACGGCTGGGTTCGAAGGATTACGGGCTTCGAATAGCTCAGTAACACGTGGTAAACCACCAGTGATGTCCCCAGCTTTACCTGATGCACGAGGAATTTTAACCAAAATATCGCCGGCTGCTACCTTCTGCCCATTATCTACTGAAATGTGACCGCCAACAGGTAAGTTGTATGAACGAATAAGTTCCCCTTTTTCGTCTACAATACTTAAAGTTGGGTTTTTGGTCTTATCGCGAGTTTCAATGATAACTTTCTCTGTATAACCGGTTTGTTCATCCGATTCTTCACGGAAAGTAACCCCATCAACGAGATTTTCGAATTGAACACGACCAACATATTCTGTAATGATAACTCCATTGTATGGGTCCCATTCACAAATAAGCTGATCTTTTGTTATTTCTTGACCGTTCTTTACAAACAATTTCGAACCATAAGGTATACTGTGGGTCGAAACGGCAATTCCAGTGTTTTTATCAACTATGCGAAGTTCAGCCAAACGGCTTACAACGATGTCAATTTTTTCGCCATTTTCAGTTGTATGTTCAACAGCTCTAAGTTCTTCAATTTCGGCAATACCTTCATATCGCGATACAATGGTAGACTGTGACGATATGTTACCTGCAATACCCCCTACGTGGAAAGTACGAAGGGTAAGCTGGGTTCCTGGTTCACCAATAGACTGGGCAGCAATAACGCCAACAGCTTCACCACGCTGTATCATTCGCGCAGTGGCGAGGTTACGACCATAACATTTTGCACAAACTCCAATACTTGATTCACAAGTTAACACCGATCTGATTTCAACACGCTCGATTGGAGAGTTTTCTATTTTACGGGCAACATCTTCGGTAATTTCATCGCCTGAGTGAACCAATAATTCACCAGTAAGTGGGTGATATACATCATGAACCGAACAACGACCAAGAATCCTTTCATAAAGAGAGGATACAACTTCTTCGTTTTTCTTAACAGCAGTTGCGACTAAACCACGAAGTGTTCCACAATCGAGTTCCGAAATGATTACATCCTGTGCAACGTCAACTAAACGACGGGTTAAATAACCAGCATCAGCTGTCTTTAGTGCGGTATCTGCCAACCCTTTACGGGCACCGTGAGTAGAAATAAAGTATTCTAGTACAGATAAGCCTTCCTTAAAATTGGAAAGAATCGGGTTTTCAATAATTTGTGCAGTTGTTGCACCAGATTTCTGTGGTTTGGCCATAAGACCACGCATACCACAAAGCTGACGGATCTGCTCTTTAGAACCACGGGCACCAGAATCGAGCATCATATAAACAGGATTGAAACCCTGCCGGTCATTACTTAAGGTATGCATAACCGATTGAGTCAGCTTAGCGTTTACGTGAGTCCAAGTATCGATAACCTGATTATAACGTTCGTTATTGGTAATGAAACCCATGTTGTAGTTCGACATAACCTCTTCAACCTCATCGTATCCTTCCTGAACCATTGATGTTTTATCATCAGGGATAATAACATCATACAGGTTGAACGACAAACCTCCGCGATATGCCATCTTATACCCAAGATCCTTAATATCATCAAGGAATTTTGCAGTTACTGCATTATCGGTAAGGTTAAGAATGAACGAAATGATATCGCGCAATGCCTTTTTAGTCAGTAGCTGATTGATAAACCCAGCTTCTTTTGGCACTTGCTGGTTGAATAGAATTCGTCCAACAGTAGTTTCAATAGTATGATTTATTGCTTTTCCATTTTCATCAATATCATCTACCTTGCAATTAACAATGGCGTGCATAGCTACTTTTCCTTCATTGTAGGCAATCACTGCTTCTTCAGAAGAATAGAAACGCAATCCTTCTCCCAGCGAGCCAGGACGACGTTTGGTCATATAATACAAGCCAAGAACCATGTCTTGTGAAGGCACTGTAATAGGTGCTCCATTCGACGGGTTGAGCAAGTTGTGTGATGAAAGCATTAAAATCTGTGCTTCAAGAATAGCAGCATTTCCCAGTGGAAGGTGAACTGCCATCTGGTCACCGTCAAAGTCAGCATTGAACCCAGTACAAACAAGCGGGTGTAAGCGAATTGCTTTACCTTCGATAAGTTTTGGCTGGAATGCCTGAATTGACAATCGGTGAAGAGTTGGTGCACGGTTTAGAAGCACCGGATGGCCTTTCATTACGTTTTCTAAAATATCCCAAACTACGGGATCTTTTCTGTCAACAATTTTCTTTGCTGATTTAACCGTTTTTACAATTCCTCTTTCAATCAATTTTCTGATAACAAAAGGTTTGTATAACTCAGCAGCCATACCCTTTGGAATACCGCATTCGTGTAGTTGAAGACTTGGTCCTACAACAATAACCGAACGGGCAGAATAATCGACACGTTTACCTAATAAGTTCTGACGGAAACGACCTTGCTTGCCTTTTAAGCTATCGCTAAGAGATTTAAGGGCACGGTTATTTTCTGTCTTAACAGCATTCGATTTTCTTGAATTATCGAACAAAGAGTCGATAGCTTCCTGAAGCATACGCTTTTCATTACGCAAAATCACTTCAGGTGCTTTTATTTCGATCAACCGTTTCAAACGGTTGTTCCGAATTATTACCCTGCGATATAAATCGTTGAGGTCAGAAGTTGCAAACCGACCACCATCGAGGGGTACAAGCGGACGCAAATCAGGTGGAATAACAGGCACAACTTTTACAATCATCCATTCAGGACGGTTGAGTTGTGTGCTCCCTCTAAATGCTTCAACAACTTGTAACCTTTTCAGCGCTTCATTTTTACGCTGTTGTGAGGTTTCTGTATTGGCTTTGTGACGTAAATCATACGACAGTTCATCAAGGTCAATACGTTCAAGCAATTTATATAAAGCTTCTGCTCCCATCTCGGCAATAAACTTGTTAGGATCATTGTCGTCGAGCATTTGATTTTCTTTTGGCAATGAGTCTACAATATCAATGTATTCTTCTTCGGTCAGGAAGTCGAGATATTGAACTCCTTCTGCTCTTTTTATACCCGGGTTAATCACCACATAACGTTCGTAATAGATGATTGAGTCGAGTTTTTTAGTTGGCAAGCCTAAGAGGTAACCTATTTTATTGGGCAACGATTTGAAGTACCAGATGTGAGCTACGGGAACTACCAATGAGATATGTCCCATACGTTCACGACGTACTTTTTTCTCGGTCACTTCAACCCCGCAACGGTCACAAACAATACCACGGTAACGGATTCTTTTATATTTTCCGCAATGGCACTCATAATCCTTTACCGGACCAAATATTCTTTCGCAGAACAGTCCGTCACGTTCAGGTTTATACGTACGGTAGTTAATCGTTTCCGGCTTTAAGACTTCACCATGTGATCGTTCAAGAATCTCTTCGGGTGAAGCCAAGCTGATAGAGATTTTGCTAAAGCTACTCTTTACTTTATTGTCTCTTCTAAAAGCCATTTATCTTATATTATTCGTTTACAAACTATTATAAAAAACACCAACGGAAAACTTATTCCATATTTACACTAAGGCCTAAACCTCTGAGCTCGTGTAGGAGCACATTAAGCGACTCAGGTATACCTGGTTGTGGCATCGGGTCACCTTTCACAATTGCTTCGTAAGCTTTTGCCCGGCCAATTACGTCGTCCGACTTAATGGTTAATATTTCCTGAAGGATATGAGATGCACCGAAAGCTTCGAGTGCCCATACTTCCATTTCACCAAAACGCTGTCCCCCGAATTGAGCTTTACCACCAAGTGGTTGTTGAGTAATGAGCGAATATGGTCCAATGGAACGAGCATGCATTTTGTCTTCAACCATATGACCCAGTTTAAGCATGTAGATAACACCAACTGTAGCTGGTTGGTCGAATGGTTGACCGGTTTCACCATCGTAAAGAACAGTACGTCCAAAATCGGGTACTCCTGCTTTACGTGTATGATCTGTAATTTGCTCAAGTGTAGCTCCATCAAAGATTGGTGTAGCAAACTTAACTCCAAGCTCTTTACCTGCCCATCCCAACACGGTTTCATAAATCTGTCCAAGGTTCATACGTGATGGTACCCCCAGAGGGTTAAGCACGATATCAACAGGACGGCCATTGTCAAGGAACGGCATGTCTTCGTCGCGAACAATACGGGAAACAATCCCCTTATTCCCGTGACGTCCTGCCATTTTATCCCCAATTTGCAATTTGCGTTTCTTGGCAATATATACTTTTGCTAGTTGAATTATTCCAGCAGGTAATTCATCTCCAATTGTTACATTGAATCGTTCTCTACGGGCTACTGCTTCATGCTCTTTAAACTTCACAACAAAGTTGTTTACAAGATCACGAATCATATCGTTTTTATCCTTGTCTGTAGTCCACTTATTCGGATTTACAGTAAGATAATCAATTTCCTGCAATTGCTTCAGTGTAAACTTGATTCCCTTTCCAATGATCTCAGCACCGTAATAGTCGCGAACTCCCTGCGAAGTTTTCCCGTTCAGTAATTGAAACAAACGATCTTCAAGATCACCTCTAAGAATATTTATGCTTTTTTCGAAAGCTTCGTCAATTTGCTCAAGTAAAGGTTTAGCTGAAGTGCGGCCTTTTTTATCTTTTATTACTCTCGAGAATAATTTTTTACCGACAACTACACCATTTAATGAAGGCGTAGCTTTCAACGATGCATCTTTAACGTCACCCGCTTTATCGCCGAAAATTGCCCTGAGCAGTTTTTCTTCTGGCGATGGATCTGATTCCCCTTTCGGAGTAATTTTCCCGATAAGGATATCGCCGGGTTTCACCACGGCACCGATACGAATTAGACCATTTTCATCGAGATTCTTCGTTGCGTCTTCGCTAACATTAGGTATATCTGAAGTAAATTCTTCCATACCTCGTTTAGTTTCGCGTACTTCCAATGAATATTCATCGATATGAACAGAAGTGAATACATCTTCACGAACAATTCGCTCCGAAATCACGATAGCATCTTCGTAATTGTAACCTTGCCAAGGCATAAAGGCTACCATAAGGTTACGCCCAAGGGCCAATTCTCCAGCCTGAGTAGCGTATCCTTCTGTTAATATTTGTTTTGGAACCACTCTGTCTCCCTTGCGAACCAACGGACTCAAAGTGATACAGGTTCCTTGGTTTGTTTTTGCATATTTAGGAAGCTTGTACGATTTCAAATCTGAATCGAAGCTTACAAAACGCTGATCGTCGGTGCGGTCATAACGAATTACTATTTCATTAGCATCAACGTATTCAACCACTCCGTGACCTTCAGCATTAATGTGTACCCTTGAATCGGTAACAACCCTACGTTCGAGGCCAGTTCCAACAATTGGTGATTCAGGCTTAAGCAATGGCACAGCTTGACGCATCATGTTAGATCCCATGAGGGCACGGTTGGCATCGTCGTGTTCAAGGAAGGTAATAAGTGACGCTGCTATTGATGCAATCTGATTCGGTCCAACGTCCATGAGTTGAACATTCTCTGGTTCAACCAATGGATAATCGCCTTCTAGTCTTGCTTTGATTTTTGGATTGATAAAGCGTCCTGTATCATCAATCTTCGCATTTGCCTGAGCAATTACCTGTCCCTCTTCTTCTTCAGCAGTCAAATATATTACGCCCTCGTCAGTTAAATCAACCACACCATTATTTACTTTTCGGTATGGTGTTGAAATAAAGCCGAGATCTGTGATCTTCGCAAAAACGCACAATGACGAAATAAGCCCAATGTTTGGTCCTTCAGGAGTTTCTATCGGACATAAACGGCCATAGTGAGTATAGTGCACGTCACGAACTTCGAAACCTGCTCTTTCACGCGACAAACCTCCAGGTCCCAATGCCGACATACGGCGTTTGTGAGTCATTTCGGCCAGCGGATTGGTTTGGTCCATGAACTGCGATAACGCATTGGTACCAAAGAAAGAATTAATTACCGAAGAAAGTGTCTTTGAATTAATAAGATCAATCGGTGTAAACACTTCATTGTCACGAACATTCATACGTTCGCGAATTGTGCGGGCCATACGGGCCAAACCAACACCAAATTGTCCAAACATTTGTTCGCCAACTGTACGCACCCTACGATTCGACAAGTGGTCGATATCGTCAACATCGGTACGGGAATTGACTAACTGGATAAGATATTTTATAATTGCAATGATATCATCATTCGTAAGGATACGAGTATCGATATCAATTTCAAGATTCAATTTTTTGTTGATCCTGTAACGTCCAACATTCCCTAGATCGTAACGTTTATCTGAGAAAAATAAGTTCTCAATTACTTCACGGGCAGTAGATTCATCAGGCGGTTCTGCGTTACGCAACTGTCTGTAAATATGAAGAACTGCTTCCTTTTCAGAGTTACATGGATCTTTTTGAAGGGTATTATATATTATCGCATAATCCTGAAGATTAGTTTCTTCTTTGTGCAAAAGAATTGTTTTTGTGCCAGAATCGACAATCATATCAACGTGATCGTTTTCAATAACAGTTTCGCGATCGATAATGACTTCATTCCGTTCAATGGATACTACTTCACCGGTATCTTCGTCAACAAAGTCTTCTACCCATGTTTTCAAAACACGGGCAGCAAGTTTCCTGCCAACAAGTTTTTTCAAGGCAACTTTTGAGACTTTAATCTCATCGGCAAGTCCAAAAATTTCGAGTATTTCTTTATCGCTTTCGAAACCGATGGCTCGTAATAATGTTGTAACCGGTAATTTCTTTTTTCGATCGATGTAAGCATACATGACATTATTGATGTCGGTTGCAAACTCAATCCATGACCCTTTGAACGGAATGATTCTAGCCGAATACAATTTGGTTCCGTTGGCATGCATGCTCTGCCCAAAGAAAACACCTGGCGAGCGATGCAACTGCGAAACTATAACACGTTCAGCACCGTTGATAACGAAAGTACCTCTTTCGGTCATGTAGGGGATTGTTCCAAGATAAACATCCTGTACAACAGTATCGAAATCTTCGTGTTCGGGATCGGTACAGTAAAGTTTCATCTTGGCTTTCAAAGGCACACTGAAAGTTAATCCTCTTTCAATGCACTCTTCGATAGAATATCGTGGTGGATCGATGTAATAATCGATAAATTCGAGAACGAAATTATTACGGGTGTCGGTGATGGGGAAGTTTTCCATGAAAACTTTATATAGCCCCTCTTGCTTCCGAATTTCGGGAGTAGAACCTAATTGAAAAAACTCGATGAAAGACTTGATTTGAATCTCAAGAAAATCGGGGTATTCGAACATGTTTTTCGATACCGAAAAACTAATTCTCTGACTAACAGTATCCAAAGACATCTAAATAATGTATTTATTGAACTTAAAACATAAAACACAAAAAGGCTTAATCCCGATAGCTATCGGGACTAAACCATTGTAACCCTTTTGAGGGGTTGTAGACCTTATTTAAGTTCAACCTCAGCTCCTGCTTCAATTAATTGTGCTTTAAGAGCTTCAGCCTCTTCCTTAGAAACTTTTTCCTTGATGGCTTTTGGAGCAGCATCAACGAGTTCTTTAGCCTCTTTAAGTCCAAGACCAGTTAATTCTTTAACTAACTTAACTACAGCAAGTTTTGATTGTCCTGCTGATGTCATAATTACATCGAATTCAGTTTGAACAGCTTCTTCGGCTGCCTCAGCAGCTACTGGTCCTGCAGCAACTGCAACAGCTGCGGCAGCAGGTTCAATACCATATTCTGATTTCAATATACCTGCTAGTTCGTTTACTTCTTTAACAGTAAGGTTAACTAATTCTTCTGCAAGTTTTTTTAAATCTGCCATTTTAACAACGATTTAAAATGTTATCAATAATTTATTATTCTTTCTCTGATAAAGTTTTAAGAATCCCGACGATTTTCTGTCCACCGCCACCTTGTAAGGCAGAGATGACATTTTTGGCCGGAGATTGAAGAAGAGCAACGATATCTCCAATGAGTTCTTCTTTGGATTTGATGGTTGCCAAAACGTCGAGTTGATTTTCACCTACATAAACACATTCTTCAACAAAAGCTGATTTGAATTGTGGTTTTGAAAGGCTCTTGTTCTTCTTGCGGAAATCTTGAATAAGTTTTGCAGGAAGGCTCCCGTTTTCGCTAAACATCAATGATGTATTGCCCTTAAGAGTCACAAAAAGCTCATCGGCATTTTTTCCTGATGCCTCAAGAGCTTTTTTAAGTAGCGTATTTTTAACTACAATCAGTTTTACATCTTTCTGGAAGCAGACACGGCGCAATTCGCTCGTTTTTTCTGCGTTCAGGTCAGAAATATCTGCCAGGTAAAAATGATTGTATGAATTGATCTCCTGTACGAGATTGTCGATAATCGTTTGTTTTTCTGATCTCTTCATAATTCACAAATTAATCCTGTGCTGATTTTGGGTCAACCTGAATGCCTGGGCTCATTGTGCTCGAAAGGTAAATACTTTTAATGTAAGTTCCCTTCGCTGCCGTTGGTTTCAGTTTCACGATTGTATTAACAAATTCCTTAGCATTGTCAACAATCTTTTCGGGTTCGAATGATACTTTCCCTACAGATGTGTGCACAATACCATATTTATCGACTTTAAAGTCGATCTTACCTTGCTTAATTTCTTTTACAGCTTTACCAACTTCCATTGTAACAGTTCCGCTTTTAGGATTCGGCATCAAACCACGAGGACCAAGGAAACGGCCTAACGGGCCTAATTTTCCCATAATTGGGGGCATAGTGATAATAACATCAACATCAGCCCAACCACCTTTGATTTTTTCAAGGTAGTCATCCAAACCTACGTAGTCTGCTCCAGCTTCGGTAGCTTCTTGCACCTTATCTGGAGTAACCAAAGCTAAAACTCTTACTTCTTTCCCAGTCCCGTGAGGCAGCGAAACTACGCCACGAACCATTTGGTTAGCTTTTCGGGGGTCAACACCTAAACGCACGTCGATATCGACAGAAGCGTCAAACTTAGTAGAGGTAATTTCCTTAACCAATTTTGATGCAGCTTCGAGCGTAAAGATTTTGTCCTGACCGATTTTTTCTAAAGCAAGTTTTCTATTCTTAGTAATTCTAGCCATTTTAATCAATTTTAAATGTTTAATTAAATGGAGAATCACCTGTGATAGTAATCCCCATACTACGGGCAGTACCAGCAACCATTCTCATAGCAGATTCTAACGTAAAGCAGTTTAAGTCACTCATTTTTACTTCAGCAATTTCTTTTACCTGATTCCAGGAAATTGATCCTACTTTCTTAACATGAGGTTCAGCTGAGCCACTTTTAACTTTAGCTGCTTCGAGAAGTTGAATAGCCACAGGGGGTTGTTTTACGATAAAATCGAATGATTTATCGGCATACACAGTAATAACAACAGGAAGCACCTTACCGACAAGTTCCTGCGTACGGGCATTAAATGCCTTGCAAAACTGCATAATGTTTACCCCTTTGGATCCCAATGCTGGTCCAACCGGTGGTGACGGATTAGCCGCGCCACCTTTAATTTGGAGTTTGATAATTCCAGCAACTTCTTTAGCCATAACAAAATATTAATTTTTGTTTTTACTCCTTTTCAACTTGCATAAAACCAAGTTCCAAAGGTGTTTTCCGACCGAATATTTTGACCATAACTTCCAACTTTTTCTTTTCTTCGTTTACCTTTTCGATAATACCGTTGAATCCGTTGAAAGGGCCATCGATCACTTTAACTGTTTCACCTACTACAAATGGTATTGTTAGTTCTTCATCGCTTTCTGAGAGTTCATCCACTTTCCCAAGTATGCGGTTAACTTCTGACTGACGCATCGGGACGGGTTCTCCGCCCTTTGTATCGCCTAAAAAGCCAATCACATTCGTAACATTTCTGAGAAGATGGGCCACCTCACCGACCAATGCAGCTTCAACTAAGAGATAACCGGGGAAAAAGTTCCGCTCTTTGCTGATTTTTTTTCCATTACGTATTTGGTAAACTTTTTCCGTAGGTATTAATACCTGCGAAACATAATCCTGAAGTCCTGCAGCAGCAATTTCTCCTTCGATATATTCCTTGGCCTTTTTTTCTTTTCCCCCTATGGTTCGAAGAACATACCACTTTTTTTGAATATCACTCATTTCAGACCTTCAGATGATTAATAAAATAGACTGTAAATAATGTCCATCAGGTTTTCAATAATGAAATCCATGACGAAAATTACCAGTGCGATTATGATGGAAGCAATCATAACTATCGTTGCACTACTCTGCAGTTCTTTCCAGGTTGGCCAGGTTACTTTGTGTACCAACTCGTTATAAGACTCTTGAAAGTACGTTTTGATTTTCATCATTCAATTTTTAGTATAGAGCGAATGGTAAGAGTCGAACTTACTAATTTCTCCCGACTTGAGTCATTCGCAAATAATCCCGGACCAAAATCCGGGATTTATATGAATCGCAATTATGCAATAATTTCAGTTACCTGTCCTGCACCTACGGTACGACCACCTTCACGGATTGCGAAACGGAGACCGATATTCAAAGCAACTGGATAGATCAATTCTACATCGATTGTAACATCATCGCCTGGCATTACCATTTCACGTCCTTCAGGAAGTGTAATTTCACCAGTAATGTCGAGTGTGCGAAGATAAAACTGTGGACGATATTTGTTGTGGAATGGAGTGTGACGTCCACCTTCTTCTTTCTTCAATACGTATACCGAAGCTTTGAATTTGGTGTGAGGTGTAATTGAACCTGGTTTTGCCAAAATCTGACCACGTTTGATCTCTTTTTTGTCAACACCACGAAGCAACAAACCTACGTTGTCACCAGCTTGACCTTCGTCGAGGATCTTGCGGAACATCTCAACACCAGTACATACAGTCTTACGACCTTCTGCACCCAAACCGATCAATTGAAGCTCGTCACCAGTGTGAACAATACCTGTTTCGATACGGCCTGTTGCTACAGTACCACGACCAGTGATCGAGAATACGTCTTCAACAGGCATAAGGAATGGTTTGTCAACTTCACGTGGAGGAAGTGGAATCCAAGTATCACAAGCTTCCATCAATTCAAGAACTTTTTCTTCCCATTGAGGTTCGCCATTCAAAGCACCTAATGCAGATCCTTGAATAACTGGAGTATTATCACCGTCAAAACCATAGAAAGATAACAAGTCACGAATTTCCATTTCAACAAGTTCGAGGATCTCTGGATCATCAACCAAGTCTACTTTATTCATAAATACAACCAATTTAGGTACGTTTACCTGACGAGCCAAAAGGATGTGTTCACGAGTTTGAGGCATCGGACCATCGGTTGCAGCTACAACAATGATCGCACCGTCCATCTGGGCAGCACCAGTAACCATGTTTTTCACATAGTCGGCGTGACCAGGACAGTCAACGTGCGCATAGTGACGAGTAGCAGTTTGGTATTCAACGTGTGACGTGTTGATGGTAATACCTCTTTCTTTTTCTTCAGGAGCATTGTCGATTTGGTCGAAAGACTTAATCTCGCAAAATCCTTTTTTTGCTAATACGGTAGTAATAGCGGCGGTCAAGGTAGTTTTACCATGGTCAACGTGGCCAATTGTTCCAATGTTAACATGGTCCTTGTCCCTTACAAATGTCTGTTTAGCCATAACTCTAAAATATTAGATAACGTTAACTAATTTTATTTTAATTTTCTTATTCGTTTTGAGCCGATGGCGAGAATTGAACTCGCGACCTCTTCCTTACCAAGGAAGCGCTCTACCCCTGAGCTACATCGGCAATCTTGAGCGGGAGACGGGATTCAAACCCGCGACCCTTAGCTTGGAAGGCTAATGCTCTATCGACTGAGCTACTCCCGCTTAAGCCAAAAGTATTGGTCTATTGCCAACGGCTTTTGGTAGTGTGGGGAGAGCTGGATTCGAACCAACGAAGGCGTTGCCAATAGATTTACAGTCTACCCCATTTGGCCACTCTGGAATCTCCCCTTTTTTCATTCTTGCAAAGAACGGTGCTTATCGTTTACACTAATCGGACGATCTTGATATTTCAAAATCGTCCTGTATAAAATTGATATACAACCCTTAATAAAGCACAAACCCTTATCAGTCATAAAACTTCCTGAAAAGGGTTTGCAAATGTATAAATATTTTTAATTAAAACGCAAAAAACGTTTCTAATTTTAAATTTATTTATCCTGCATTTTTTCCTTGAGCTTTGAAAGCTGTCGTTTCACTGCTTCGATAGCCAAATCGAGTGCTTCTTCAAAAGTATCAGCTTGTTTTTTGGCAAATAAATAATCTTTTGACGGGATAGATAATTTCAACTCAACTTCTTTGTTGTTCGATGTTTCTGGTTTGATCACCTTTAATACTATTTCGGCTGAAATTATTCCATCGAAGAATGTTTCAAGTTTTGATACTTTTTTGTTAATAAAGTCAACCAGTTTCTGGTCGGCAGTAAAATGTACGTCATTGATCTTAATATTCATAGCTTGTCCTCCTTTTATGCCCTTGGGTGGGCTTGATTATAAATTTCTTTTAATCTTTCAAATGTCGTATGCGTATAAATTTGTGTGGCCGACAAATTGGCGTGTCCAAGCAACTCTTTTACCGCATTCAAATCTGCTCCATTATTTAGCAAATGGGTAGCAAAACTATGCCGCAATACATGCGGGCTTCTTTTATCTAATGTAGTTACTTTCCCCAAATGCTCTTTTACAACACGATATATTAATTTATCGTAAACTTGTTTACCGTCTGAAGTTAGCAATAGAAATTGATTTATTCCAGCAATTTCTTCTCTTAATTGTAAATATTCATCCAACAATACTTTCATACTATGGGGAAAAGGCACAATGCGTTCTTTGTTTCTCTTGCCTAAAACCCTAACTGTAAACCCTTTCAGATCGACATTAACAAGCAGCAAGTTCTTCAGTTCTGCCAACCTAATCCCGGTACCATAAAGTAAAGAAACAATAACCTTATCGCGTGTCCCAGTGAAATCGTGACTAAAAAGATCGAGGTCGAGCAATTGGTCAAGGCTCTTCTCCTGAACAAAAACTGGTAATTTCTTATGTGTTCTTGGTGTTTTAACTAACTGCACAGGATTTGTTTCTATAATTTCCTGTTTCATTAAGAATTTATAGAATGAGCGAAGGGTAGCAATTTTACGGGTTACACTGCTTGACGATATTCCATCTTCCATCATTTCAACAATCCATGAGCGAACATGATTCTTTTGAACAGTAACAATGTCAAAATCCCCGATCGACTCACTCAAGAAATGAATGAATTGATCGAGGTCTTTTTTATAAGCTACTATTGTGTGCTCTGAGTAGCGCTTCTCAAACTGAAGATATTTGATAAAGTCATCCTGAAGAGCCATCGTTAAGGGTTTTTTCTAATAACAATAATGCCGGGATAAAGTTCCGGACAAAACCCTCAATTAATCATCTTCGCGTTGCAGGCTCTGGATATAGATAGCTTTCTTAATTTCTGCTCTTCTTATAACAGAAGGTTTTTCAAAAGCCTGGCGGCTGCGTAATTCTTTGATTACACCTGTTTTTTCAAATTTACGTTTGAAGCGTTTCAACGCTCTCTCAACATTCTCGCCTTCTTTAACTGGAATAACAATCATATTTCTTTACTGTTAATTTCTTTTTTCTTTCAAAACGGAGCGCAAATTTAGTAATGATTCAATTATATTCAAATTTTTTCAGAAAAAAGAAAATGTCTACTATTCGATTTTCAAATAGGCGTGTATTTTATCATATGCTTGCTGGTCGAGAATTGAATCACGAAGTAACACATCCACTGATTTTATAAAGCCTTTGCTGGAACGGTAATCGACAATTTTCCGGGCCATTTTATAATCGATATAAGGATGGTTCTTCATTTCGTTTATGTCGGCAAAATTAACATTGATTTTCTTTGCCAAATTGGGATCTACTGTAAGTGATGGAATAACTGCATTGTAGGTTTCATCAGAAAACTGATAAACTTCTTTTAGCTGTTCTAAGCGAACAAATCCGCCCAGCTGTTTCCTGTACTTGCAAATACGAGAAGCCAGCTTGGGACCTATTCCATTAAGCGCTATCAAGGATATTGAATCGGAAGAATTCAACTCTAAAAGAATCTTCTGTTTGGAAGCGCTTTCAACTGTTATATATGGTAAAAGAACCACAAACAATGCGGAGTCAACACCGTAAATCTTTTTCACGTCTTCGGGTTTATTGAACTTGCCCCCTTTTTCTCTATAGTTTATTAAGTTCTGAGCGGCATACTTAGAAAATCCCAAACTATCCATCTCAGTCAATGTTACATTATTAGGATCGAACACAAACAGCACCGAAGGACTACGCTGAAAATCTTTGTTCCCAACTTGTTTCGCTTTGTTGGCTGAATTATCGGGATAATTTGAATAGGATTTCTTTTTCTTAGGGCGTAAAGCATCCAGACTATCGTTTTGTTTTTGAACTAATTCCAAGCGTTTCTCCAATACAGGAATATCTTTCCCTCCCGGTTTAAAGAAGCGAGGCAGAAGGATCCTTGTAATCATAAGCACCCCAATAATTATTAATAAAACAATGGCTCCGTTACGTTCGGCTTTTGACAACAAGATGAATGGGTCGAGAAATCTTTTGATCTTCATACTAGTTTTTTTCAAAAGTCGGAATTTTTAGGATAACTTGCATCGGTTATAAAAAATTTGTTAAGGATTGATTTCCAAATCATGCCTAAGACAAAAGCACGAAGTTTTTTAAACATTAATGACTAAACTTGCAGAAAATGCAATTAAAGATAAAATTGAGTTTTTCAAGCTTATTCGTATTTTTGCATTTCTTTAGAAAATTTTGTTAGTACTAATTAAATAATATACAAAATGGCAGTAAGTTATAAAGAACTCGGTTTGGTGAATACCAAAGAGTTGTTCAAAAAAGCAATTGAAGGAAAATACGCTATCCCTGCATTCAACTTCAATAACATGGAGCAAATGCAGGCAATTATAGCAGCTTGTGTTGAAACAAAGTCTCCTGTAATCCTTCAGGTTTCGAGTGGTGCACGTAAATATGCCAACCAAACCTTGCTTCGCTATATGGCACAAGGTGCAGTTGAATATGCAAAAGAACTTGGATATGCTATTCCAGTTGTTCTTCATCTCGACCACGGCGATAGTTTTGAACTTTGCAAAGATTGTATCGACATGGGTTTTTCATCGGTTATGATTGATGGTTCTCATTTTTCGTACGAAGAAAATATCGCCTTAACAAAAAAAGTTGTTGAGTATGCTCATGCTCACGGCGTTACAGTTGAAGGGGAACTTGGTGTGCTGGCTGGCGTTGAAGATGAAGTATCTTCAGACCACCACACATACACTCGTCCTGAAGAAGTTGTTGATTTTGTTACCCGCACTGGTGTTGATTCATTGGCTATTTCAATTGGCACATCGCACGGAGCAAACAAATTTACTCCTGCCCAGTGCACCCGCGATGAAAATGGTGTTTTAATCCCGCCACCATTGCGCTTCGACATTCTTGAAGAAATTGAGAAACAAATTCCGGGCTTCCCAATCGTTCTTCACGGAGCATCATCGGTTCCACAGGAATATGTTGAAACTATCAACAAATATGGTGGCGCATTGAAAGATTCTATTGGAATCCCTGAAGAACAACTTCGCAAAGCAGCTGCATCTGCTGTATGCAAAATAAATATTGATTCTGACGGCCGGCTTGCTATGACTGCTGCAGTTCGTGAAGTTATGGCTACTAAACCAGGAGAATTCGATCCTCGTAAATACCTTGGTCCAGCACGTGACGAACTGAAAAAACTTTACATGCACAAAACCGTAAATGTATTAGGTTCAGCTGGGAAAGCTTAATATTAAGCATTTCAACAATAAAAAACCGTTTGCTGATGTCTTTTGGCAAACGGTTTTTTTATTGTCCTAGAATAAAAAAAATTTAGAATGGATACCCAATTGCAATATTGAAATTCAAATCGGACCACTGGTAGAGGCGATTACCTGGAATCCAGCGAGCACCTTCTGGCATAGACGGATCACGTAGCTTAATTCCAACATCTGTACGCAAAATGAAATAATTGGTTACCAGCCGCAATCCAACACCCGAACCAACAGCAATTTCCTTATAAAAACGATTAAACTTAAAAACAGCTCCAGCGCGGTTAGCATCACGATTTATTGCCCAAACGTTCCCAGCATCGAC
>Ga0123335_1001206_pt1 | contig 42877 bp, 35 predicted proteins | sample BiotimSIPDNA_2_FD_89707 | JGI IMG/M metagenome (GOLD analysis project Ga0123335, IMG submission 89707) | Anaerobic biogas reactor microbial communites from Washington, USA - Biogas_R2 time_0 SIP DNA | ecosystem: Engineered > Bioreactor > Anaerobic > Unclassified | place: Washington, USA...
TCCCGCGGGAAGAAACCACGTTCCGCCAAACTGGCATATAGTACCGGAGCAGCATGACCCTTACTCAATACGAAACGATCCCGCCCGTCCCAATCGGGTTTGAGCGGATCCAGGTTGAGTTCCCAAAAATACAGGCAAGCCATGATATCTGCAGCGGAAAGCGATCCACCGGTATGCCCCGATCCCGCTTTCCCTAACATCTCAATGATATCCCGCCGGATGACCCGGGCCTTCTCTGTTACTATTTCTACAGTGGAATCCGAAATCTCTCGCACGTTCAAAACTCCTTCGTTAAATTCAACACAGATTAACACAGATACACACATTATTAGAATTATTAATTTTTAATTCTTAATTTTTAATTATGTGTGCACCCTCCGGGTGCAATTAGAGTCGTTCAGGTTATTTTTCATCATCAAGGTGACCCGGTAGTAAGTTTTAGTATGTTAGAATATATCTTCCCTTAAACCGTAACGAAATGCGAAGCATTTCCTCATTAATTCATAATTAAAAATTCATCATTCAAAATTCACTTACCCCATATCTGTTATCTGCGTCTGTTCCATGACTCCCCTAGCTCCCCGCCTTCAAATGCAGGTAGGCGTAGATGAAGTCGTCGAGGTCGCCGTCCATTACTGCCCCCACATTGCCCACCTCCAGGTTGGTCCGGTGGTCCTTGACCAGGCTGAACGGGTTCATGGTATAGGTTCTTATCTGGCTGCCCCAGGCGATATCCTTTAAGTCGCCTTTAAGCCCCTCCATCTGGTTTTGCATCTCCCTTTCCTTTACCTCGTAGAGACGGGCGGACAATATCTTCATAGCCGACAAACGATTGGCATGTTGGGAGCGTTCGTTCTGACATTGTACTACGATTCCGGTTGGCAGATGAGTTATCCTGACAGCGGAATCGGTTTTGTTCACATGCTGCCCTCCGGCGCCGCCGGAACGGTAAGTATCGATCCGTAATTCTTCAGGATTGATGGACACTTCTACATTTTCCAGAATCTCTGGCAAGACCGATACCGAAGCAAAGGAGGTATGGCGCCGCCCTGATGAATCGAAGGGGGATATCCGAATCAGACGGTGCACTCCTTCTTCGCATTTCATTTTACCAAAGGCGTAGCGTCCTTTGACCATAAAAGTCACACTTTTAATGCCGGCTTCATCCCCATCGAGGTAATCCAGTATCTCGGTTTCGTAATTGGAATCATCTGCCCAACGGCTGTACATGCGGAAAAGCATCTGGACCCAATCCTGAGCCTCGGTACCACCTGCTCCGGCATGCAAAGAAAGAATGGCGTTGCGGTCATCATGAGGCCCGGAGAACAACACCACCAGTTCAAAATCGCGAAACTTCTTCTGCAATTCTGCTACTTCGCGGACGGTGTCTTTGTAAAGCCCCTGATCTTCTTCCAGCGCAGCCATTTCCAGCAGATCTTTCATGTAGTTTGCAGATTCCAGTAACCCTTCGTAACGGTTGATACCCTCTTCCAGTTCACTTACCCGTTTAAGTATGCGACCGGCTTCCTGATTATCATTCCAGAAGTTTTCTCCCAACGTTTTCTTATGCAGCTCTACTATCTCCAGCTTACGGCTGTCGATGTCAAAGAGGACCCCTCATTTCGTTAAGGCGGTCAATTATGTCCAGGCATACTGCCCGGGGATCTTCCAGCAAGATCTTCCCCCCTCATATTAACCCTGCACATCCTTTGTTCGCGTTACAGCAACAGGGTTCCGTCCCATCCTTCCGGGGCACCGTTCTTATAGTATTCTTCACAGAGGTAGAAATAGATACGAGCAGTCTCATCCTGACGATTGTGCTTGATAACCTCTATGAAGTTGGCGCGGGCTTCATAGAACAAGCCTTCACGGTACAGACGTATACCTTCATGGAACGTCTCCCTAGTCTCTAGCTTCAACCTGCAGATCTCTTCCGGATCCCCCTGGAAAACATCATAGAATCGAATAGTATCGTCCTTGCCTTCTACCCGCATAGTACCCAACTCGCGATATAGATAGGGTTCCGGATTGCGAATCGCCTGCAGGGTACTTTCAGATATAAGTATATAAGCTCCCAGATTAGCGGTCAAACGGTTCAAGGCTATGGCCAGATTGACGTTATCGGAGATGACTGTACCGGCCATTCTCTGCTCTTCGCCGATAATACCCAGCATCAGCGGGCCCTGATGGATCCCGATGCCTATTTCAATAGGAGGATAATCAACACTCGCCCGGTTGGCATTGTAGTTGATTAGCTCACTCCGCATCTGCAAGGCAGCTTTAAGAGCTTCTTCAGCGTCCTCTGAGAAGAGCGCCACAAACCCCGATCCGGAATATCGTTCAATCAGACCTTCGTTGTTGCGGATGAAGGGACCCATCCTCTTGAGGAACGAATTCAGGAACCTGAAGTTTTCGGCCGGGGTCAGGCTCTCGGATAGACGGTAAAAGGCGCGTATATCCACCGACAAAACACTCATTTCCTTACCCACCTGGTCACCCAGGTTTACATCTACTATGCTCTGCTTGCCCAGAAAGCTGATGAACTGCTGGGGAACAAAACGGTAATAGGCCTCGGACAGACGAGTGATGTTGGCAATGTATTCTCTTATATTTTCCGCCATGTCATTGACCCGATCACCCAGATCGGCTACCTCATCACCCGTATCCAGCGACACCGCAGTTTCCCAGTTGCCACTGGCGATTTCTGTAACACTGTTGCGCAGCTGGCGGATTGATTGCAGTTGATAGTAGGTGGTAACCAGGAAGATCAATACTATAACCAGAGTAATTAGACCGATATTTCTTGCAATTCTTTCATATAAAGCCGTCTGTTCTCGTTTGAAACCGGACAGATCCATACCATTCTCAAGTATGCCGATAATGTTGCCATTGTCATCGAAAATAGGCGCCATGGCAAACATCCAGCTGCCATTGGCATCGTCATTTTTGTCCCATACCATCTGCCTGCCTTCAATGGTACGCTCATACTCATAGGCAATATCAACCGGTTCGAACATGGTGACCGTGTTATCGTAATCAATGATATAGTACAGATGATCATCTTCAAGTTTGTATATATTGGTATAGAGGCCTTCTTCTCCAAGATTTTGGGTAGATTTGTTTCCCTTCGCAATCTGCGCTTCTAGAGTTAAGTCCAGCAGAGCCTGAAAATCCTGGTTGCCATAATCCAACGGGCTATTGATGCGTTCAAGATTTTGGACGTCGAGACGAGTCAATCCGGTTTGGGTGAGCAGAATGAGTTCCTGATAAACCGCCTCTTCCTCCCGGGCGGCAGATTCACGGTAAACCATTATTGCTAGAAATGCCATTCCTACGATAATGATCGGCGCAATGACCGCTATCAGCTTCCATATCAGAGACATGCGCCTCCGCATTACCTCCACGAACGTGTAGCGCAGGGTAAAGACTACCAACCCGGCGAGAATTATTAAGCATATCCAGGTCCACCAGCACATTCTTACTGTTTGTTGCGGATACGATATCTTGTCTATAACCTGGTTAACCCGGCCGGAGGCATCCAGCTTGAATACGCTGTCGGAAAAGGCCAGAGCCATGGAGCCATCATTATTAATGATAATATCCTTCATAGTCGACAGTTCCAGATCCATGCCCTGCCCATTCATAATATCCTGGGAAAACACCGTTGAGCATTGATAGGGTTCTCTGGTGTCCAGCAACTTGACCTCGTTGGCGAAGGTATCTATGAAGTACAGGTGGTGAAACCCATCGTATTTGGCCTGGGTCGGGAAGCTTCGGGCAGAAGGCTGCGCAGGAAGTTCCTGCTGTTTGCTTGACTTATTCTGCGGATTCTTCGGCGTGGGATTAGGGTAAAGCAGAGTAAGACTACCATCGGCACCTATGTTTTGGATCTGCCCCTTTTGATTGGAGTAAAATACAGACCCCGGCTGAGTACCGGTTATCTCGGCCAGATAATTATTGACTGGCAGGTAAGCAACCAGTCGTTTGTTCTGGTCCTTGGAGACCAGGTCAATTTCCCGCAAAACATCACGGTTACCATTAATATAGTGGAAAAGAAGCGAATTGCCGCGAACATCCAAGGATTTTATGTAACCCCAACGCATTGGACGGTCGTCACCCTTATATTCCTGGCGAAACAGTACGCCGGCGTATTCGCCCTGCGGATCATACTTGGTTATGCTTTCGGATTCCACTAGATTTCCTTTGGCGTTGAGATCAACCCGTACTACATAAAGGTTGCCCTTTTCATCCACAGCGAGATTCATATATAAATAGGATGCGTTTTTCCCTTCGGAAATCTTGTAGGTGCAGATACCCTGAGAATTAATCTTGACGATGCTGCTACGGGCATCAACTATCAAGTAGATATTGCCTTCTTTATCCGCCTTGAGCAACGCGATCTTTTCAAGTACGTCATCCCTTTGCAGAGGGTTTGACAGGAAGTCACGATGACTCACCACAAAAAAGGAGCTAAGAAAAATGGCCGCGATCAGCAGTCCTAGCACCATCAACCGCTTCTTCATCACACACCTCAATCCTGCAATTAATACAATAATAATGATTAAGACCAGGAAATCTCCTGATAGGGACTTCCCTGATCTGCACTGCGCCATAGTTGGCTATCATTGGTTGGAGGATATCAATATTTTAACAGATTATGCCTCACATGTCTTGTTTTTAGGGAGACCTATATTTTTTATTACTTCAGGAATTTATGCTATTTTGTCGTCATATATCCTGTATAATAAAGGTTAAGACTGCCAGTAAAGGAGTTATTTCCGTGGAGAAATTGCTGCTTAGGATATTCGGCCCCGTAGTCAAGCCATACATCTCATTGGTTAGAAAGCAACTAGCCGCCATTCGGAAACTGCCCAAGACCTTAATACAATTTCTGACCCAGGGTATCAAGAAGCTCTGGACCAAAGAACCCTCCATCGAAGATTACATAGCTTTCGGTGAAAGACTAATCTCGAAAAAACTTATCCTGATAATAATTGTGATCTCTATCCTGCTAGCTTTTGCGATATATAAACTGGCTCCTATTGTTAGTGTCAAGATCCTTGGCTATAAGGAGATACACGAAACCAGAAAAAGCAGCCCTCTCACCTATACCGGTAAAGTGAAGCTATACAACCCGCAAGGGAAAATGGTCTATTACGGTGATATGGCCAACGGTGTTTACTCCGGGCCAGGTAAACTTTACGACGACAAGGGGCATTTGCTCTACGAAGGACAGTTCAGCAACGGGGTAATCAACGGCACCGGAACCCTTTATTATGAGAACGGCAAGGTAAAATACGAAGGCGCTCTGGTTAATGGACAGTATGAAGGTCAAGGCAAACTCTATAATATGAAAGGTAATTACATTTACTCTGGACATTTTGCTGCCGGCACTTACAGCGGTCAAGGCCGCGAATACTTTATCAACGGCGGGGTGAAGTACGAGGGCAACTTTGTTAACAACCAGTATTCCGGAGTTGGCAAACTCTACGATAAGAGGGGTACTTTGCTCTATGACGGACAGTTCGTCAACGGCGTATACAGCGGACAGGGCAAGGAGCTCTTTGCTAATGGCGACGTTAAATATGAAGGAGCCTTCGTTAATGGTTTGTATGAAGGCCAGGGCCAACTATACAATGAAACTGGCAAAGTGATTTATAAAGGAGCATTTCTTGCCGGCAAACAGAGCGGCGCCGGCGAACTATACAATGCTGAAGGTAAGCTGATCTACCAGGGTGAGTTTGCCGACGGCCTGCCCGCCGGTAAGGGCAAGTTCCTCTCTGAGGACGGCGTGGTCCTTTATGAAGGGCAATTCGCCGATGGGAAACCAGAAGGGGCCGGTACCGCTTTTACTGATCAGGGTATCATGATTTACCAGGGTAATTTCGCGGATGGAGTCTTCTCCGGCGAAGGAAGCGAATTCTATGAAAACGGCACCGCCAAGTATGTCGGCAACTTCGCTAACGGCAGCTATAACGGCAAAGGCCAGGCCTTTGATGAAAACGGAGTACTGCTTTATGATGGCGAATTCAGGGGCGGCTCTTATAACGGCACCGGGATGATTTATGATACCAACGGTAACATCACATTCCAGGGTATAGTTAAAAACGGTGTCCCCAGCTATGCGGGATTCCTGGGTCTGTCAGAAAAGAAAATCGATGAGATCATGGGGGTATCTAAAAACAAAACAGTAGGCAGTGCGGTTACTACGATATCCTATCCAGAACAATCGATCAATCTGGAAGTCCGGTCCCCCGGCGATAAACGCCCGCCGGTGGTCACCAGTGTCAGTCTATATGGCAGTCAGGAAGTCAACGGGGTCAGCCTCAACAAAAAGGCCGACCAACTGCTAAAGACGCTGGGAGAACCCAGCAAGAGTTGGGAAGAGGTTAAAAGCGGCGCCCATCTCGATATCTGGGAATATTCAATAGATTCATATATCTATCGTTTCTATGTCAAACCCAATGACGATATCCAACAGCTGATCATCAGCAATCAGCAATGATCGAGCAGCCTGCTAAAGATTGCCCAGCAGAGTGGTTTGCCCGAGCGGGATGGTGAGTTCCTGCCGCTTGACACTATCACCGGTCTGGATCTCCAGGGATACCAGACATTCACGTTGGCGGAAATTGCGGAAGGCCACCACGATCTCGCCTCTTTCATCTGCCCTGGTCTTTACCACTGGCATCAAAAATTCTCCGCGTTCGTGATCCCCCTGCAAGGGATACCTCAAAGTATATTGATCTTCACCTTTTCCCGGTTTATCGATCTCACAGAGTTCCCCTTGATCACCACCGGGTGGCCTAAGCATATACAGGTCCCCCGGTGCAGAAAACATGGCAACGTCAACCAGGAATACTTCCTGAGCCCCGGACGCTGCTCCCTGACGCCCCAGTTTGGCACGAGCGCAAGCGTCGCTGAGCAGCGCGGCTGTGATATCTGCCCGCTCCCCGCGGCCGATTGATGCGCGCAGCAGAGTTGCCGTAGTACTGAACGGATAATTGGGAGTTGGCACCAGCGACAGGTATACTACCCGCCCCCGAGCCACTATCTCCTGGAGATTTACCTCCAACTCCTGGGAGAAGTAATTGGCCGCCTCTACTCTCACCTGATAAAGCCCTCCGGGCAGATCGGTAAATACCAAATAGCCGCCGGCTTTACGCTGGAATGCTTCCGGTTGGCCATTGAGATATACCGTGACATCTTGCTCATTACAGCCTAACCCGGTATACTGGTCGATCAACCACAATACCAGAGAAACCTGTTTACCCAACTTGAGGGTGGATGTAATCAAATCAGGACCCCCTTTAACATGCAGACTAACCTACTCGAGGTCCGCCGCCAACTCCAAAGGTATCAATAAGCACCGGCGAAACGATATAGCCCACCGAACTGCGGTAAGGTACGTTGGGAAACAGCCATATCTTCTGCATATCATCCGGTGTGATAAAAAACTGTTCAACCCGCAGGACCTCATTGGACTGGCCCAGCGACCCCTGCAGATAGATGCCTTCCACCAGAGCGTTTTCTTTTAAGACCTGGATGGCCCGACCCAGGATGTAGTGTTCATCGTAGGCCCTTTGCTTATAATCGGCATTGGAGTATGCCGTCATGATATAAAACAGGCTCAAAGCCATGACGCCAGGCGCACGGTATTCACGGTTTTCCTTAATAGCATAAAGATAGAGACCCAGGCTTAGATCACCGGTCTCGGCGGGTGAGCATAACCCGATCATATCAGGAGAAGGGATCGGCTCCGGTATCATATTATCCCGCAGCACCTCAACTATTGATGCCCCCGCATCCACTATCGCAGTATAATCAGCCAAACAAATACCCCCCAGGTTTTTAATTAGACGCATATTTTTATGAATAGCGCAGAACTAAGTTTCATATTAACGAAGAATTATTTCACTGATAAATTGCTGGAACTGTAAATATTATTTTTTCTAACTCCAATTAAAACAGAAACATATTTACACCTATAATATCTATAAAAACCAAAATAACTCTAATAGGATTCATTTAAAAAATCTGCGTTAATCATATTAATCTGCGTAAATCTGCGTCTATTCGTTCCCCTTACAACTCAGATCTCGTTGTAATACTCGCCGAGGTCTTCTTTTAAGAGGACCCTCCCGGTTTTCTTGAATTCGTATTTAGTGGCTCGCAGTATGTATTTCATTCTGACGATATCGTTTTCCTGCGCGGCCAGGAAAGCTGATGCTACCGCGATATTTTTTATGCTGCCTCCGGCAATCTCAAAGCGCCGGGCCAGGAAGTCGAAATCGACATCCTTATGCATCGGGGTCTGCAATGGGAACATCGATTTCCATATTTTTTTGCGATATTCGGCATCCGGAAAGGGAAACTCAACGATATAGGTGATCCTCCGTACAAATGCCTCATCCATGTTCTTGGACAGATTAGTGGCCAGTATCGATATCCCTTCATATTCCTCGACTTTTTGCAGCAGGTAGGCGATCTCGATGTTGGCGTAGCGGTCATGGGAATCTTTGACCTCCGAACGCTTGCCAAACAGAGCGTCGGCCTCGTCAAAAAACAATATTGCATTACTGGATTGAGCTTCATTGAATATTCGCCGCAGGTTTTTCTCGGTTTCCCCGATATATTTACTGACCACCTGGGCCAAATCTATGCGGAACAATTCCAGGTTGAGTTCAGCGGCTATGACCTGGGCCGCCATAGTCTTGCCAGTACCGGGCAGCCCTGAAAACAGCATGGAAAGACCTTTGCCGTATGCCAGGCGCTTATCAAAACCCCAATCACCATAAACCCGATAACGGTACTTCATTTGATTACAGGCATTTTGCAGTAGTCCAATGGTCTCCGGGGGAAGGATCAACTGTTCCCAGGTATAGACCGGTTTTATACGGGCGGCGGTTCCGGAGAGAGCATGTCTTCCTTGCCCAAAACAGGCCTGATGTAGAGAATCCAGAGTTATCGGGGGATTGGCCTCACGGCTGCTGGTAGTCGCCCGAGCTTCATTCAGAGCATTTCTGATTTGCCCGGCGGTGAACCTAAACTTGCTGGCCATCTGTCCCCAGTCGATCTCCTCAGCAAAACGATAATCCCCGCTAAATGTCTCCCAGATCTGTTGGCGCAGACTCTCACCGGGTATATCCAGGGTGATCCCTAAGGTTGAGTAATTAGGAAGATCGAGTTTAACTGCCATCTCTTCCACCAGAATAAACAATGGTCCGGGTAGTTCTTCTACGGTACGAATAAACACCTCCCGGCGCTCATCGCTAATCTGGTGTTCGCTGCCCTGGTTGGCCGGAAAACTCTCGGGCATTATTGATTCCAGACCCCGAAACCCGGCCAGAGATCCCGTCAGTAAACACTCTCTCAGTACATATTGCATGCCGCGACTGAACTCATCGACCTGCCGGGGCATCCGGCTCAGATCTACGATAATCAAGGGATACTGATAATTGGCGCAAAGATGGCGAATTTGCAGAGATTTACCGCTGCCAGGCGGTCCTTGTATCACAAAAAGCGGCCGATCCGGGCCGGTTTCTTCCAGATAGCGCTCCCACCATATGCACAGTTCTTCCTGTACCTCCTGTCCAAACAGAATGGGTTCCAGGGCCTGGAAGGGATTGAAGAACTCTGCCCAGGGTGCGATATCCGGATCTATGGTCAATGGTTGAAAAAAGTAATCCATGAAACGTCTTTGCAGTCTCAAGGGTCGGGTTAAACGGGGACCTGCCGATTGGACCTCATCCTGAAATTGCAGCAGGTATTTGACCAGTGCGGAATCCATGGTGAAAGAATTCCTTGCCGCCATTTTCTCCGCCATAGTCCGGGTGAGTAATTTCAGGGCCAGGTCCACAGTTGGATGTTTACAGGTCACGTCATCCTGCAAATAGGCAAAAATCCTCTCGTATTTGCGGTCCCATTCTACTGCCAGGCAAAGCAGGAGGCAGTTTCTTTCAAAGGCATTAAGATTAAATGCCAGGGATAGGTGTTCCAGATGCAAAAAACCGCCATTCTCCAGGGTAATCTTAGTCCGGGCCCGGAGTACTGGCTCCCATTCTAATACTTCAGCCTCCAGGTGATCCAGACCGCTCTCCTCTTCCCGCTTCCCGGCCAGTAATGCCTCTACTTCCGCGTCGGAGATGATGAGTCCTCGTAGCTGGTTGCTGTCATCCTGATAATCTGATCGCTGTCGATAAAATTGCAGCCGAATCCGCATATCCAACAGGCGCAACTCTTCATGGATCTGCTCCCAGCTGTCCCGATAGGGAGTGACCGTGGTTCCGCTCATAGGGGATTCTTTTCGTGCTTTACTAAATATGCTTGCCATGTTGAATGCCTTTACTTATGCCTGAACGCCCACCAGCGGATATGGACCCTGGTCAGTACGGGAGTCTGGCAGCGGACACCAATACGGAAGGTCCCCCGAGTCGGGTACAATACTACTCCTATCGCCATACGGGGTGCCAGTGACTCGTAAGCGCTCTTTTGAAACACTTCATAGGCTCCGAAAAATATCTGCTCACTATGCTGGGGAACCTTCATTAGTTCTTCGTCGCTGCTTTCTTCTACTCCGGTCATGATATAAACCGGTCCTTCTCCCATACCATGTTCGACCTCATCCGAGAAATAGCTCTTACCGGCTTTGGTGTTGGCTTCCAGTTCTATCTCTACCAAACCGGTAGAAAAATCTTCCCTGATAATGGTAGTGCGCGGAATACCCAAGCGGAAATCAAACATGTTTTCTGCGGGATGGAAACGTACATCCAGGCGCGGGTCTTCCCCGGATTCCAAAATATTGGCTTCGGCATGGGTTAAAAATGGCGCCTGACGGCTGCCCTTGCCCAGAATACCGATCTTGTAAAGATCTGAGCTGTTATAGGCATATTCCCCAAAAGGAACCTGGGTGACCTGCTGTATCATAAAGCTGCTGCCGATCTGCAGCAGACTAAGCTGAGCCAGATAGATGGGCTGGTCGGGATCAAAGCCGGCATACTGGTCGAGACCAATATTCAGATAATTTTTCAGGATGCGGTCTTTCACCGGTTCACTAATGATGTTTATAACCTGGGCATAATCACAATTATACTCCTGAACATCATCTCCGATGGTAACGGAGAGCTTGCCCTGGGGTATCACAATGTTGTCTACCACCCCGGGTTGATCACCAGCTTTGAAGGTGAAAGCTGCTTCATAGCGGGACAGGCGGTTTTCGTCGGGCTCGCTAAAGATTATATGGCTGCCCTTCTGGGGATCCAAAGGTTCAATGTGGTCACCGCTGAGCTGGTATTCGATTTGTAGACGCGGCAACTGCACAGATTTTTCGACCCGCAGGCGGATCTCAAACAGTTCCTCGGGATTGACATAGCGCGGACATATCTGTGATATCCGCAGATCCTTGCTCTCATGTAGCAGCACCACATCTTCAGTCAGATTGCTGAAACCCAGTCCGGTTTCGTCTGGTGCGGTTTCCGTCAGGAAAACCCGATAGCTCTCCTGGATACGGTTATACTCAGCCATCTCATCGGCATGAGATGAAGAGCTGGCAACTGAATAAACCGGCTCCTTGCCCCTTTCATCATAGGCGATGCACAGATAAACGTTCTTGGCAGTTTCACTACCGGTGAAACCATCGATCATCGACAGCTTCTGGGTCAACGGTGCGGAAACCACTATCTCCCGCCCGGAATAATCCAGGGCCATGCCGGTCTCCAGGGAGATGGTCTTTTCATCCACTGCGATCACCTGCAGACCACATACCACCCCTGCTCCATGCAGCAGTCGATTGATCATGCGCCGTTTATCATTAACATATCTCTGCTCGGCCTCAAAGTCTCGCACTGTGAGCAACTTGCCATAAAAAAACCGATTTCTTTCATGAGGATAATACCGGGAATTCTTCACTGCACACTCTCCTCCTTTTATTCCTGATCAATTATTAATGAATTAAAGGGTACGGCTGATTGGTTATCCAATTTCAGCGGGGTTAACTCTGATAGATAGGTGTTTATTCCCAAATATGAATGCATGTCCATATACATCCATGGTTGCAGGATCACCAGTCGGGCATCGGTAAAAGCTGGTTTTTCCTGAGCCAGTATGGACTGCAGGGTTCCCACTTGACTGGTTGTCAGACTTCCCGCCGGGTTCAGCAATACGGTAAAAGCATAAGGATCCTGCCCATAAAGCTTTTCCATCAGCTCCTTTAGTTCAGTAGTCTCCTGGAAGTGTTTAAATTGAAAATGTTCTACGATCAGTGGCTTGACCCCGGTGAATATCTCCAGGAATATTTCCAAGGCCTCCCGGGTTCCCCGCCGGGCAAATATGTAAGGAGCCTTGATTATCAGCTTGCGGAGGGTCTCATCATCCCAGTTATCATCCACTGCAATGCCCAGCCAGCTGGCCAGCCAATCCATGACCGAACCGGCTACGGTCTCAGCATCAAATAGCTCCGCAATATTGTCAATCTTTTCTTCCATATTATCCAGCATAGAACCGAAAATAGCCAAGTAACGGGAGAGAAAATCCCGGCTGGCTGCGTCTTGCTGGTACACCGCCGGCATATAATCAAGCATGGTCATGCGGGGGAAATAGATCCTCATACGGTCTATACAGGGCGTGCTGGTTTCACTGCCGCCCAATTCTATTTTAATCATTAGATAGCGCCCCCGGGCATTTCTCAATAAAGCGTCCCGGGGATTGACTATCGCTTTGGACCATAATGGTTCCAGCAGCTCAAGCCTCTGCTGCATGGAAAGCGTTTCATCACCCAACCATGTCTCCAGGTTGGTTAAACGCCCCTGCAGAACCATTTCCAGAGTCTCGACAGCAAAATAGGACACCTTGATCTGAGTGTCGTTAGGGATATCTGCATCCAGGGTGATCCGGTGCCACTCGTTTTCACTTTCCGTACTGTCCAACGGGGGCAGGATATACACTCCGGCACTGCTTCCATTATATCCTGTGTTTATACGGTCCTGCTTTTCCAGGATACTCATGGTACCCTGACGACCATTCCATATGAATAAACGATTCTCCGGGTCCATGGTGAGTCCATCTACCCAGCCGGAATAGGCCAGGCATTCGCCAGCGCCGTCATTACCAGCCGGATAATTCAGCAAAAACCGGTCGGTTAAAGACAGCGTCCCGGCTTCTTGACGCGTATCTCCGGAATATATCCCGCCATCTTGGTCCACCCCCAGTCCCACCAGGTGTCCTTTCACTTCCAATTGGCGCTTTTCCGCGATTTTCCCGTCTTTGCAGATCCACAGCCGGCCAGACAAGCCATCCAACAGGTATAAAGAGCTTCCCCCCGGGTAGCTGATATACAGGTCCATAGCCGGGATATCTGTTATACCGGACAAATCTGCCCAAATCTCCGCATGCCCGGATGGACTTATCCGCCAAATATCGATATGTCCGCCGGCAGCATTTTCTCTTCCTACGGCCAAAAAAGCCTCATTCCCATAGCCGGTAGTCAGAGCCAGCGGTCGTCCTCCCCCGGAATCCAGCTTAATAAATGTGGTCGATCCAAGAGTCATAGAATAACATATCACCGGCGCATTGGGGTAGCGATCAACTATGTACAGGTGATTACCGGAACCGCTTATCATCGCATCGGCAGTAAATTGTCCATGTCCTGACTCTATCAAGACCTCCCGCCGACGATTTCGGTAATCGTAAGTCCATAAACCAGCCAATTGGTCCATCAGAAAGATCAACCCATATGGTCCGGCAACTGCAGAAAGGAATTCATGGTCTTTCCCCAATTCTTCAGCGGTTATCAGCCGACGGCGGATATAGCGCTGAGTAGTGGGAATGCGCAGTCCATCAGTACAGGTCAGATTAGTCATCCAACCCCTGTTCCAGTCACTTTGCTTATTAAAAGAGAAGAATTTGAACTTGCCGTACATCAAATCACCTTATTCTCTTAATTCACCACAGATAAACACGGATTTTTATTAGCCACAGCGACCTTAATGGCACCCGCCAGGGTGCATCGTTGTACCCGTAGGGTGATTAACACAGATTCACACAGATTTATTTTTGATGAAACATTATTGATTGCTTTGCTGCACTCGCAATTATCACGGGTATTAACCCACCACAATGAACGAAAAGCGTTAGACCATTTTTTCGTTTAGCCATAATGACCGGGGAAGATTGCCGCGTCGCTAACGCTCCTCGCAATGACAAGGCGGGACACCGGGGCGGCAATCCTTTATTGTGTCATTGCGAGCGCAGCGCGGCAATCTTCACCCGTTTTCGCAGCAATGACATTTTATGAACATCTTAATCTGTGGCTAAAAAACTGTTCCCCTTATATTTCTATCTGTGAATATCAGTCTAAATCTGTGTTCATCTGTGGTAAATTCAAACTCCTACACATCATTCTTATGTATGATCTCTATCTCATGCTCACCGGAGTAGACCAAGCCGGTAGGGGGAAGCTCAATATCTCCGCTCACCTCACGTTTGATGCCGCCGCCCTCGGCATAGAGCCATAGATCTTTTACATATTCCACCACCGGGATGCGGTTGATGATCTCGTAAATATCTCCCTTGTTGACAGTACGTCCGAAAGGCCAGCCCCCCTCAGGATCTTCCAGGTCCAGCGCCTCCAGGAATTGATTTAACATGTCCAGAATCTTTTCACGCGGTTCACCTTTACTGGAGTTTATCACTACCACGGCATAGACCGTCACTTTAATATACTCCGGTGCCATTACCTGCAGATTGGTGGTCAGTAAACGGTAACGGTCCAGGTGATGCTTCACACTTCTTAAAAAACCGGTACTGGGCACCGGATTAGGTGACTCACTATAGGGGACAACTACCACGGTCACTGCTGCTGGGGTCTGATTCTCCGGATAGTTTTTCAGTCCGGGTGAATATAGGGGCAGAGCCTTCACCCGTGCCACTCGGTGACCCGGTGTCGACCGGGACAGTACCTCATAATCTTCAGCAGTCACAGCTCGTTGTGGAGTATTTCGGACTCTTCTCAAGCGAGCCTTGGCTTCGGTCAGATTCTCGGCTGGGGCACCGCCACGGGCCGGCCAAAGGTTGGTTATACTTATCATGGATAGTACCGGGTCTGGTTCCAGAATCCGATTAATATCTCCGGCTTTAACATTTCCCCGCTCCCCGCCGCCGGTTTTGCAGGCTGCAATCAGGATATTCGGCGTCACCGACGCAGGTGGGACCATACCCCGTTCGTTATCCCCAAAATATAGCATCTGGTTTTCCAGGTCGATAACGTAATGGCGATCAGCCGGACCCGAGGTGCTGAAGTCATCGACCGCACACCAGTCCTGCCAGCGCCATTCTCCGCTGCCGCCGTCAAAAACCCCTGTCTGCAGGCGAAAACTATCTTTTATTATCTCTGGCCAGGGCAATTCGAAACTCTGACCCGGCAGGCCATTACTGCAACCCAGCCAACGGTATCCTTCAAAATCACTGCTAAAGGACAGCACACGGATATTGTCAACTCCTGCCCCGGGGATGGCTCCATTATCACCGTTGCCGAATGTAATGGCCAGCGTTCGATTCTCAGGCTTAGCCTTCAGGACGTAAACCGGCTGACCGGCATAGGCCGGCACTAGTGCGTCAACTTTCTGCCAAATAACCCAATCCCCGTTATCATCTCTTACCTGTACCTCGTTTTTTCCATAATAGGATAGGGCATGCTGCATAACTAACCTCTGATCCCGCTGCCCGCTGCCGGAAAAACGCTGTTCGATGCTGTGACTGGTTTGCTGAGTGGCTGTAATCGTGTTCAAGCAAATCTTTTCAATGCGTGGTGGGAGTTCATACTCGTCACCCTCTAAGACGCAGCATAGCCAATAACGATCTTTGTCCAGCGCCGGATTGAAGCGGGTAGCCATCATTTCATCCGGTATAACAAAACGGAGTTTACCGCTGCAGTGCAGGCTGCGAGTGTCATCCACCGTCACCAGCAAGGGATGCCACCCGATGGAATCGCCTTCCTTACCGTAATAATACCAGGAGTTGGCGGCAGAAGGGTAAACCTGACACCCCGGATATATCTCTCCCGGCGCTATTGGATAGTTGTCATCCATTTTTATGTTCAGCGAGGTCTCACGAGTCCCCGGTATTGGCCGGTCCATGCCAAGCAACAAGCGGTTGCCGGATCGGGCCTGGCGGCCAAACGCGTAATATGAGAGACCGGGGGTGGCATCAAGGGCACTGACATCACCATATTCACCATCAGCATAAACCAGCATTTTTTCAATTGTTATTGGTAATAGATAAATAGCCTCGTCACTCTCAAAAACCTGATCCCCTGCTCCCAGTCGGATACCGCAGGGAATCCATTCACTCTCTTGCAGAGCAGAAAAAGTAACCTCGGTCCTGGCGCTAATCGCATCCAAAGGTCTGATCCCCATAAGTTTCAGGAATTTGCGTTCATTTTTCTCAGTGACCCGGTCGAGATAATACTGCTGCATCTCCGAGAGCCATGCGAGAAGTTCGATCATGGTAATTCCGGGATCATGGTAATTCTCGTCAGTCCAGTCCGAATAGAAGCGCGGGATCATCTTGCGCGCTTCGGCTACTATGTCTATGAACAATTGATCATCTAAAATTGGTACTGGCAGCATGACAGCTCAGACTCCTTAGTTTAGAAATCATATCAAATGGTGACCACATTGAAGGCCACAGCAATCACTCTTGGCTGAATCAGCTTTTCACCTTGACCTGGATGCGGTGCTGCCCATTCATAACCATACCGTGGGGCAGTCCTGGCAGCGAATCAGCATCTATCTCCAGCGGCCCTTCATCCATTAAGTGAAAGACACTCATGGTTACCTTTTCAACATAGACAACTCCGGCAACTGATTTTAACAGGGTATAGAGGAGTGAAGTACTCGGGTATTCCCCGATAGTCCACCCGCCGCTGCCGAGGGCATCGCTTGCAGCCGGCTGGAAGAATTGCTCCAATCTAGCCTCCGCTTCTCTTTCTACGCCAATAACAGCATCCAGATCCTTGACTACTACGACGGCATTTACTGATATTTTCAAATATGCTGGCTGGATGATCCGTATCCGATGGGGAAAGGCCAGAGTGCCAGCAGCCTTCAGCATCAGTTCACGTTCAATTTCCTGTTTAAGAACGGGAAAGAGCCCGGCAGCTTTTCTACCGCCGCGGGGCATCACCACCAGGGTGAGGCAACCGCTCTCTTTTTCGCCCCGGGCATTTATATTAGGCAGACATTTAACCCTTTCAACATTTCGAGAGACTTCCATGCATATGGCCTCAAAATCCCCGGCGGTCACCGCCCGGTTGCCATGTTTAATAGTATGGGGAACCCGGTTAATCGCTTCACTGATGTTCTCCCGGTCACAACCGCCGACTGCGGACTCCGGATTAAAAACCCTATCTATGTATGCCACGGAGACCTGAAGCTGGTTGATGGAACCGACCGGTAAATTGCCGTGCTCGCCTCCGCCGGCCTTATAGTTCACTTCAATATTGGGTATGGATGATGGTGGTGGTATCCTGCCATTATGCCCATCACCAAAACGCAAAAGGCCAAGAGCACGGTCGATAACATAATGACGGTCATGTGGACCGGAAAAATCAAGGCTCGACACCCTAACCCACTTGACCCAGAGTCGCTTTATATTCCCCCACTCGTCACTCTCCACCCTGATCCCGGATGGTTGATTGCGGACCATTTCATCCCGTTCCCGATCAGTAAGCCTGGCGGCTTCTTCAACCCAAACCTCTTCGGATACTACCGGAGACCTTCTGAGAGTGAAATTTTTATTAACCTCTTCTTCCGGATTATTGAAGGTTTCAGCATTGATACTCTCCTGTTGTACCGCCTTCACCGTATTAGGATAGATCCCGGTCACCACCGGCAGGGGCAGGAAAGTACCCGGGGTAAGGTATTTCCCGTCAGTATTGACCACTCGTATCCAATAGAGTTCATGTCCGAAACAGGAGGCCTGAGCAAAATCAGCGGGACCATTAAATATAACCAGACCGCTTTCAGTAAAGCCCGAAGTCTCGTCCCGCAGCTCCAGACGTACCCAGCGCTGGGAAATCCCTTCCTGTTTGAGGTACTCCCAATGCAGGAGCGGTTTCTCTCCATTTTCCTGACTGTTGAAGCGAAAAGAGAAATAAATGGATAGCGGCCCCTTTTCCGGAGGCTGATCGAAGCCCAGATATAAAGCCGGCTCCTTTTGTTCCAATGCATTAAAAGGACTTACTAATGATTGTTGCTGCAGGTCCTGGTGTAGGTCATGCCATTCCAGGTTATTAACGCTCATGGCTGCCTGTGGGTCGAGTGAATCGTTTTCATATTCATAATCGAGGCGCATGTGTTCCACGAACGGGGTCTGATAGATTCCACCGGCGGCGTACATATTATTTATACTGAGCACCCTGGCCCTTAACCAATAGTTGGTATGATTGTTTATAGCAGTCTGTTCCAGGTCTTCCGGACACTTAAAACGCATTACCCGCGGACGATCAGCTGGATGCAGGAATAAATCTTCATATTCGGAGCCCGGGAACAAGCGGGTCCAGCCCTGACCATTGTAATACTCCCAGGATACACGCGTTATTAGTATACGCGGGGGCTCGGGTTCATCCAAATCGGACTTTTTCATAACCATCTTCCACTCGATAGCCGTTTGACTGTCCTCCCCCATGGTTTTCGGCTCATGCCGTAAACTAAAGGACAAGGTAATCATACCTTGCTTCTTGGAGAAGGCCTCCTGGGCTGAGATATAAAATGTGTCGTAGAGTGCGAAGAACTCACCAAAGGGATAGAACTGTTCGCGATCCAAGGGCAGATCGTTGCAGAATACCATATCAGGACGCAGGCCATCATCTTCCCCGGTCGGCAGATATCTTGCTCGCATATCCAGGTTATCGAACTCGACCAATTTGAGCTGAGAAATCTTCCCTGGTTGCACCCGGCACCGCAACCACCTGCTATTAACGCCCTGCAGTTCCTGCTCAGCAATCTCTCCAGGATTCTCCTTGGTCAATACCAGGCGATTGCCGTTGGTACGTATACCTTCAAAGGGTATCCACCCCTCTTTACCGCTGTATGACCACTCGGTACAGGAGGGATCCCCCAGCAATGAAGCGGTTTCGGCTTCACTGTGTTGACGGCGGTAATGATTAATAAGTATTTCTATCAAGGCTCCTTCGCTAATGTTGAAAAGATGCTCATGTCCCAGGTAAAAACAATGTTGCTGAAGATTTTCCGGAGAACGGAAATCGAACAACCGGTATTCCTGACTGGGCGCAGCTGCCGATATTTCCAGGAGCGGTGTCGGTAACTCCAGGATAGAATCGAACCATGCACTGCTGGTAAAGGCAGCCTGCACACTGGCCGGAGTTACCATCAAGTCGCTTTGCGTTTCAAACAATAGTGCTTGCCCGCCAGCATTGGCTGCAATCTGGATCCCACCTGGGATATGTACCGGCTCAATATCTGAAGCGCTGGTAAAAAAGCTCAGCCAGGCCTGAGCTGGTTGAGACGGCAGTAAGGTAGCATCCATCATATTGAGAAAAGATACCATGTTTTTTAGCGGCACCTGATTAAAGCGTTTGATGGTCCCTTCCATCATTCGGGTAAATATAAACAGCAAAGCAGCACCCGCATCCGGATCATCGGGGTCAAAGCTCCATTCCGGGGTGTAATAGGGAATCATCTCTTTCATTTTTTGAATCAAGGCCTTGCTATCTCGGGTATCAAGCGCCGGTGGCTGCATGCTTACCCCTCCATTTTATAATAGACGCGACTTTTAATAGACGCAGATTTACGCAGATTCAATATGATCAACACTGTTTATGGTTTTGTTAGCCACGGATTAACACGGATTCACGCGATTCTTATCTTAAACAATATTTTATTAATCTACTGACTTATCCAAATATCTAGTTAAAAAATCTTATAATATGTTTTATTCCATTTGTTGTAATAACTAAACTTTTGATTACTTGCCGTATTACAAATTCTGCGTAACTCAATTCCTCTGCGCCGATAATATATTAGATCGCCGAGGGACATTCCTCTGTCAGGAGGTGTGTCCCTCTACTATTAACTGGTTCCTTCGCTGAGGTAGTATGGATAAACCTGATTGAACAGATTATTAGTAGCGCGTACCACGTACTGAACATGTATCATTAACTTTTCCTGAGCAGCTGGATCAGTTTCGATATGTACCTCGACATCTTCCACCCGGGGTTCCCATTTGACTATAGCATTCAACAGGTCGGTTTCCAGCAGATTGAGCATAGTAGCATCGGTCAGCTCAAAAACATAATTATTCAGGTTGCCTCCAAAGTTGGGCCGCATGACCCTTTCGCCCTGCATGGTCCTAAGAATTATGCCCAGTGCCTCGGCAATATCTTCTTCCCCGGAAGACATCATGAAACGCCCGGTAACTGGGTCTACCTGTACCGGGAACTTCCACCCCTTGCCTAAGAAGCCGCTGCTCATGTTCTCACCTCCTGGTCTCGCTCTAGTTGATTTTGACTATGGCCCCGGCTATATTGACCGGACCCTGACCCTTTATATCGATGATGGCTCCTTCCGCCTTAAGATTGGCAGCTGCCTTGATTTCAGTAGGCCCGCCTTTAATTTTTAACGGGAGGCTTCCCGAATCAATCGTAATCCCTGCTGACCCATCTATAATGATAGAACAGCTACTGGCTTTCAAGGTGATCTTCCCGCCGGATTCCGCTGTAACAGCACGACCCTGGCCATCCAAAATAATACTATTATTGCCACTGGCATCTTTAACCGTTATCTTCTTGCCCTGATCTTCCATGATAACCGTATTGCCAGCCGGGGTTTTCACCTCCAGCTTATCCTCGTTTTGCTTATCGGTAAAGGTCACCTCGTGGCCCCGCGTAGTCTTAATCTTGCGTATCTTTACCTTGTTTTGCTCGACAGCGGCAGTCTCCGGCGGTTTATCCTGCCCGTTCCACAGAGCGCCGATAACATACGGTTCATCAATATTACCATGATTAAAGGCCAGCAGAACCTCATCATTAACCTCGGGCAGCCAGAAGATACCGCGGCTGGAGCCGGCCATGAGACTGACCATTCTGATCCAGTCAGTCTGCCGCTCACCATCGCGATGAGGAAACTTGACCTTGATCCGTCCCAGGTTTTCCGGGTCAGCAATGCCGGTGACTATCCCGATAGTAACGCCATAGATCTTGTGTTCAGGATTCTCCCGGAAGTTTTCAACTGTGTAGTTTATATTCATACCACATTGCTCCCAATGGTCATGTTGGTCACATAGCCATTTTCATCAATCTCGTGACTGGCTGATACTATGTAATACGTGTGATCCAGGTCAGTATCGATGCCCTTAATTTCGACATAGATTCCGGCTCTTATCTCAGGAATCCCGATCGATGTAATCTTCCCGGACACCAGCCGCATGGCCCGCCGGTGATAAATAGATTCTGCCAGAGTCTTGGCGTCGACCGCCGACTTGACTTCAGAATAATAGTACTCCTTGACCCCACTTACTACGCTGCTTAACAGGGACTTCCCAGAAGTCCCGCTGCCGATCGCTGTCATAGTAGAGCAAGTGCCAACCACCGCTTCCTTTTTCATAGGATCCCAACCCCTGACCGTGATCTCGCCAGGTTGGTCAACCAAATCATCCTCCCGGCTAAAATTTATGATACTTTCAGCCCAATCCAGAGTCAGGTTGGCACTAGTATCCTGGTGAAGTTTGCGGAAATGTAACTCATTCCCGCTGACAAAGACCTCATAATTATTTTTCTCAGCCAAAGCCTGCATAAAACTGTAATCGCTCATTCCGATCTGTTCCACCGACTCATACATCGTGGAAGTAGCATCAACTTTCGGGGTAAGACCGGCTTCACTCGCCAGGGTGCTAATAATTTCACTGTGCTTCTTTTTTAAGAAGGATCTCGATTTTACGCCCTTCATCAGTTTGATGGTTTTGTCCATCCCGGAAACGATTATCTTGATATCATCATCGGCAACAGCTTCATATTTAATATTGGTGATATAGCCGTAAAAGGCAATGACTACGTTATCCACATAACCCAAAAGGATCTGAACCTCTTTGCCCAGTTTGATCTTATCGCTGTGCTTAAAGGCTTTGGCCTGGAAATCATAGGCTCCGGTAATTTCCATGGTAAACGAATCAGCTCGTTCGATACTGGTGGTCAAATTTAGGCTGGAAATCTGCATCTGACTGCTGCTTATTTCCTGATTGTCAATCTTCACCGTGAAAGTTGGCCCCATAAAATCCTTGTACTTGGTGACCAAGGAATCATAGACAATCTTCCCTTTTTTCAGTTGAGTTACATCCGACACATTATCACTCCAATGGCGGCACGATTACTTTCCGGCTGGTCTCCGCCAGACGCGGATTGTTTATATTGTTGGCCCGAGCGATCGAACGCCATTCGCTTGGATCCTCGTATTCTCTGGCAGCCAGCATCCAAAGCTCCTCACCCTGTTTCAATACCCGCTCCTTGGTACGGTCCGAGGATTCTCGGGCTATGTTGCTGGTATCTACCTCTTTCATAATAACGGTGAGAACTGCCCTGATCGGTTTGCCATCTTCCATAAACATGGTAAAACGCTGGTTTACCTGAGTAAAAACTCCGGTAAAAGTAAGCGTCCCCCAGGCGAATGTACATATTGGCGGCGTGTGCAGGGCCGCATCTATATCCAGCAATTCTACTATCTTTTTGGTAGTATCACGAACATCCTTCCTGCTTTCGGAGGTGTCGAAAAAGAGATCCATGGTCAAGGTTGCTTCATTACCGTTGTTAAACTGAACCGTAGGTTTGTTTTCCCCCTGCACCGGTTGAAAGGAGTATCTGGTAGTGCGGTTGATCTTATATTCATTAGGGTTGAACAATACCGTTATTTCTGTATTCTTTTTTTTGCCTTCCGTGATCTTTATCTTGGCCTTGGTCGCCACTTGATTTCACCAACTTCCGGTAATTCATCTAGACAGCTCGCCGGCAGGTTCAGATCTTCATATCCCCCGGCACTGGCGATCTATCTTCATTTTCCGCTGAATCTCATTATAAACCCGATCTGCGATACTCCTTATCTCAGCAGTACTCATCCGGTGCGGTACCTCAGCCTTACTGGCCTCGATCTGCTCCTGCACCGCCTCCGGGGTCAGTACCGGCATGGCGGGTTCATTGGCCTTCTCTGAGGATAAAGCCTCGCGGCGGTGGTTAAGCTCGATTCCTGGAACTGATGCTAAACCTGGTGACTCAGAACTACTATTTATACGGTTATGCCAGCGATCCTGGTAGAGTATTATTGTCTCTGTTTCCTGTCGGTGTCCCCGAGAAGCTCCTGCGGCCACGGCCTCCTGGTAGGGCCCCCACCGTGCTAGTTCCCCGATTCGGGAGGACGCTCCGCGATCACGGTCCATCACCGGCACATAAGCAACGGTTTGTAAATTGTTAGTATAAGACCTTCTGGTCAATGCTCCTGTTGGCAGGTCAACAATCCGCTTAAGTTGTAGTGGAGGGTTAATCGCCGGTGTAACCCGACTCTCCTCCGGGCTTGCAGCCAGAATTGTTGCTCTGCTATTATCACCACCCGGCATAGCCACCGCCACTCTGGTGATCCTGCGAGCTATATTTTCAGTATTGACTTGAATCGGAGCAGTATTTGCCCGATAAACTCTTTCAGCCCGGTGTTCAGGCGAAACTGATAGGTTGATCTGGTCCATATTCGAGCGGGATATGAATTCCTGCTTGGCTATACTCCAGGAGGCATTTCCAGTATGGTGTATTGGTTCAGAACTGAAATCCCGCCTGGGTTCATCCCGCTTCTTGGCTGTGTTCGTTAACAATGGCCTTTGGTTCCGGTATAGCACAATAGGTTTTATCTCAGCCATCCTTTGCATGGCTCGTTCAGCTATCCTGACTGGAACAATCTGGCGACTGCTTTCGGCTAGCGAGATATCACGTGCCCTCTGCACAATCGCCGGCCCTTCACTGGGCATTCTAGTTAAACCCACTCCCGCCGGTTCGGTAGCCCGATATGAGTGGGGCGTTGTATCCGTACCGGTTGCCTGCCCAGCTACCGGGGCGTTATTTGGTGTAAGTCTACTGACCTGATTGCCATTACGTAATCGGCTGAAACGCTTGTTATATTCTCCCCCACCCCGATACTGGTCTTGATAAACCAGAGACCTGTAGTTGATCGTGTCCCTGCTCTCCGTTGACCGATAAGCTTGTATGGTATTTAAACTATGCTCACGGGCGTTAAGTATAGCACCCGAATATCCTCTTGGTGAAATCGGCACCGGCGATGGCTTCAGCTGATCAGGCGCTGCCTCGCGCGATATGGATGAATGATTTCCCAACGCCTGTCTGCTATCACCAGCGACCTTCCTGATCATCCATTCCACCATCGAGTTAGCGGCAGACAGTCCTTGCTGTGCTGGCAAGCGATACTGCATAATGGATGCCGGCTTGATGTCACCATGACGACCGGTCAGGGGAACCCTGCCCAGGACTTCAGCCAAATGCCACGTTCCCTGTGCTGGCTGTTGCCAAAACCGAGCTTTCTCAGCCAGCTTAGACCTAGCTGTCTCCGTTTTCACTGAGTCCAATAACGCCGACTGGATAACCTGATTATATTCAGACCAGTATTGAACGGGAAAATGATCAATTAGTACGGGATAACTTGCTGTCGACCTCTGCAGAACATCTCCTGTATATCTATCAGAACGGTTCACATCGGTTGATGTAGACCTTTCACCTACTTGCCCGGATGCACTGGATTGATGATTCTTAGCGGAACGCCGGTCAGCTTTTTTCATCAATGGCCTGTTCACTGCATTTTCCTTGCTGTTATATCCCCTCGCTGCGGTTGGCGCAACGTGAACAGTGCTGGGACTATCGCTTAACCGGTTCAGCGATTGCAAGTCCGCACCCAATCTGGTCAGGTGTTGGACCAAAAATATAAGCGGCAGCTGCCGGTTGATTACTTGGTTTCCGAGAGACTTTATAGCTACTGCTCTAGTTGGCGATTGCTCTGCGAACAAAGACTGTGTGAGCAGCCACTTCCCATAATTCACACGACGCTCTTTATTGATCATGCTAGCCGCCAAAATCTCTCCCAAGGGCAATTCCGGTTTAGCGAGTCCAGCCTTTTGCGGAATTTCACTTACTGCCGGCAAAGACTGCTGCCCGTAAACAAATGCCGGCTGTGATATATGGCCCGTCACTCCTGCTGCTATTCTGGTCTCATTGGTCAGAGCTGCCAGTCCAGCCTGGAATAATATGTTACCTGGCCATGCCGCCGGGCTCTCCGGCTGCAGAAAGATCAGTGGCAAACCAACCTGGGCAGACTCCCGATAAGGTACCCGGTTGGGGGCAGGGCTAGCGAATCCAGCCTTTCGCGGTATGTCACTTACTGACGGCAAAGACTGCTGCCAATAAACAAATGCCGGCTGTGATATATGGCCCGTCACTCCTGCTGCTATCCTGTTCTCATTGGTAAGAGCTGCCTTCCCGGCCTGGAATAATGCCTGACCTGGCGCTGCCGGGCTCTCATGCTGCAGATGGATCAGCGGCAAACCAACCTGACCATACTCCTGATAAGGTACCCGGTTGGGGGCAGGGCTTGTAATATTCAGATTTGGAATCAATTCAGTTCCGGCCGGGAGCAGTAACGGCATCGATATACCATGATTTGCCCCGGCGCCGCGGATAGCTGCTAGAAGAACAGCGGTTCGAATGGTCTTGACTAAGTTATGCAAACGATATTGTCTAGTCTCCGCTTTTTCACCGGGTAGGATTTCCATCCATTTTGGCCCTTGATATGTATGGTTATCTGTCCCCGGCGGGCGTAGATTTACTCCATATTGGGCCGGTGACCCGCCCTCATGCCAGGTGTTGGGCAGAATCCGGGGAGATATCGAAATATGGCCTTGCGAACCCGGCAAGGTCACTCTATTAAAGTAAAAAGGCGCGTGGCCCTGCCTCAATAGATAATTAAATACGATATTGCTGCTGTAGCCTCTGTTCTTTCTCCCTGGAACCGTTCTTTGACCAGTACCCGACTGCCCGGAAACAACTCCGGCGGCCCCTGCTGGGAATTGCGGGAAAACTCTCTCGATGATCCTAAGTGCGCGACTCCCCTCCGGTAATCCAAAGCGGTCAAAATGTGGCTGGTAAGATAGTGAGCCTCCTCGCCTTTGATATGACAATGGCCTAATAAATATATCTGTCATGCGTAATTCAGGCGTTAATAGCTTATTATTATCTTCTGTATGGTCTATAAAATAAGAATTGATCGGGACCACAGGTAACGGGTGGTATGTAGGAACATCTGATCCATAGCTCCTGTTAAAGTTTATAGCAGCCCCGCCTGCCGTGGGGTTTTCCTTGCGGGTCCGGTCATACTTCACCGGATTCGCCCCGAATAATTGATAGATAAGCTCTCTGCCGGCTCCCTGATAGTTGGGCTTTGTTTGATAATAGCTGTTATTTTGGAAGGACCACTGTAACAACAGCTTGTTTATATCGGGCAAAGTGAAAAAAGACAGGTGCTCGCCTCCCGGGATATTGCGATACAAGTATTTGAGCGGTCTCTGATCACTCGGTAAAGGTTTCTCATGCTCCTTTAATGTCTTTACCAGGACAGACGGCAGTTCGGGCCTATCTGCTTCTAACGGTACTAAACCGGGGCTGACCATTGGCCTCCCCGGTTGATGGTTTACTATATGTATTTGCTGACCAGCATCAATTCGCGGCAGCCCCGGTCTGGTGCTAAATGCAGCCCCGGTATGCTGAAGGACGAAAGGATTGCCCGGCCTGGTGATATACTTTAGAAATAGAGAAATAGAGTTAGTATTGGTGCCAGTTGCAGTGACTAAGTTCATGTTTTTAAAGAGCATGAACAGGGCACCCCAGGAATAATAGCCACCCCAACCATAACGGTCAAAGATCCTGGAGCCAAAACCCAGACTTACCGGTGTTATTGGTGCTATCGCCGTTGTGCTCTTAGGTAATATAACCATCGTCTACCCCTGAAAAGGTAAAACCTTATTACTTCTTGCCCTGCTTGGAGTCGCTCATAAATCCCTGGTGGACCAACTCCAGTGTTTCTATGGCCACCGCACTGCGGTCGGCTGTCAAGTCAGGCCCTACCCATTTTACTGGATAACACTTGTAACAGGTCCATTGGGAGAATACATCTCCGTTATAATTTATCAATTTTATAGTACAATCCTTGCGGGTGATGTGTCCCTGGGTGCAAGCCCGAAACCAGTTCCAAAGGTGGTGAGAGCCGGTCATGCCTCTTTTCAGTACCAAATTGGGATATTTGGTCCGTTTGGGGAATTTGTATTCAAAGTTGTTTTCTCCGCCTTCCCGATATGGCTCTAACTCTATCTCTGCTTCCAAACCATGAACTGATGTAAACTCAGCTTCGTTGATACCTTCGATTTCTATCTCAAAACGAAAAGCTGGGCTTAATGTCGGCCTTACCCATTCACTGTCCTTCATGTTTTCTTTCACCTCTTCTGACTAAACACATCAAACGGATTGTCGGGTTCGGCATTGAGCTTTTTATTAATGCGGGTTATTTCTTCACACCACCTGCGACGCTCGCGATGTTCCATGGTCATTATCTGTTCATTTGGCCAGTGAAAATAGTAGGCGATAAAAGCAGCTTCCTCGTAAATCCTGTCGATAGGATAGGATTTAATTCCACTGGTCATCTTATAAAATTTACTTCAGTCTCGAATTCATGCTCACAGCGCGGACATACCACGCGTATATTAGGGGTCTCACTCTCGTTGATCCTTTGGTACAAATCTTGTAAATAGGCCAAGTCGGCGGTAAAAAGCTTCTCAATAGCACGTGTATCTACTGTTCTTAAAGAGCCCAGTTTCGTAATAACTCGGGACAACACGATTATCGTGAGATAACCCGGGTTCTGTTGGACACGGGGATCGCGCATGGGCAGAATCTCATCGGCGGCAGTAGCCAGGCGCATTATCCCATTACGATGAAGATCACCGTTGTCATCAATAAAGCCCCTGGGCAGTTCAAATTCATATTCAGTTTGAAATGACATGCTTTTATCCTCCGTAAAGTTTTAACCCCAACAGATGAACGCCGGGTCATAAGACCCGTGTTCATCTGCGATTAAAAACCAATCTCTAGGTGGTTCTCTCCATAGTTTCATAGGCCAGTTCCAGAGTCTCTATAGATACCGCTGACTCCTTGGCATTAAAGCCCGAAACCTGGTATTTGCTCGGCCAGGCATCATAGAGTACCCAAACGGCCAGTTCAGTCTCACCATCAGTATCTACTGCCTTAACGGTGATATCCTTGCGCTCTACCGTGCCCTGGGCCACAGCATCACCCATGAACCATTCATGCAGTTCAGTATTGGCGGTCATACCTTGTTTGAAAACTGCTACCGGGTTTTTATACAGACCCGGCATTTTGATGGAAGCCGAGTTGGGCATACTCCCGGCCCGAAACTCAATAACATCGTAGGAGGCTTCTATTCCTGAAATTTCAGTAAAATAAGCATCGGTGATACCATCAACCTCGATCGCAAACCTATAACTACGGAAGGGGTCATCGGCATATGAATCTGCTCGTGCCATTTTTATATACTCTCCTTTCCCAACTATAAAAGATTAATCATTGTATTTAACCCGCCAGCTCTTATTCGCTGTCTGCGGTCTTCTGGGTGATTCTGAAGATAACAAACTCGGCGGGTTTTACCGGTGATATACCGATGATACATATTAACCGTCCGTTGTCGATATCATCCTGTGACATGGTTGAGCGGTCAACCTTAACGAAGAAAGCCTCATCTGGGGTGGAACCCATTAATGCTCCGCCTCTCCAAACACCCAGCAAGAAGCTGTAGATAGTTCTCTGGACTCTTGCCCACAATCTTTCATCATTAGGTTCGAATACAACCCAGTTGGAGCCGTTCTTGATGGATTGTTCCACGAAAATAAATAGGCGGCGGACGTTGACATATTTCCAGATAGAGTTAGAACTGCAGGTTCTAGCACCCCACACTCGAATACCCTGACCAGTAAAGTAACGAATCAGGTTAATTCCCTTCGGATTAAGGATATCCTGCTCTCCTTTGTTATACTGGCAGTCTAACCCAACACAAGCGCGAACCACTTCATTGGCCGGAGCCTTGTAGACACCACGACTGTTGTCCGATCTTGCATATATACCGACTACCGAGCCCGAGGGCGGAATGAAAATATTGCGTTTGTCCATGGGATCAAAAACCTGCAGCCAGGGATGATACATAGCGGCATAGTCCGTATCGAATATGTTCCGATGAGTCTGAACATCGGCTACCTTTTTCAGATCACGCGGAATGTCGAGTACCGCAAAGCGGCTCTTGAGGTTTTCACAGTGGGCTACCAGCGAGAGTTGGACATTGGGGTCGGTTACACCGGGTACAGCCATAATACTGACTTCATCATTATCAATAAAAGCCTGGATGCCGGTTCTCTTACCCGGGCCCCGATCTTCTCCAATGTAATCAGCTGCCGACAGGGCGGACAGTGATCCATCGCTGCCACCGGTCAAGCTAACCCAGAATTGCTCTTCACCAGCTTTATCTCCTGCTATTCTGTCAAATGGAGTATCCTGGGGATCGCCAACACCTTGATTATGGGTAAGGGTAATTATGTTGGAACGGGCGACCTTCTTCTCAATATAATTGGGAGCAGCTATATTCAAGGAAAGCTTTTCATAGGTTTCTGCTTCGCTGCCGTAGAACACCTGCAGGGTAAACTCGCAGGTATTAAGAGTCTTGGTGGGGAGCAGTGCGGTGTCAACTACATCACCGGGCAGTGCTTCAGCCAGAGCAATTTCATTATCCTGGGACATGGTCACCTGACTGAAACTACGTGCATCGCCGTCATCAAAAACAACGATATCACCTACATTGAAACCGGCATTGTTTTTTACTTTATAGACGCCATCACCTTTGATAGCGAGGATCGGTGTCTTGGCTTTGCTGGCTGGAGTAAACAGCAAACGGATTTTTTCTCCCCATTGACCGGGATTCTTAGCAGCGATCTTGAGGAGGACAGAATCCTCGTCATCGGCGGTGTAATTGGTAGCTGCTTTGGCATCGGGGGGAGCTACCCTCATTATGTAAGCGCGGGCTCCGCCGTTGATAAAGAAATGTTCTACCGCATATGCCAAAAAGCGATAATCGCCGAAGGCATTTTCAGAAAGATAGGCCCCAAACAGCCTCTGAAAATCACCAAAATTAGTAACCAAATCCGGTAATCCTTCTACCGGGCCTCTCTCAGCCAGTCCCAAAAAACCAGCAGTACTGGTGCTTACACCCTCCATTGGTTTTCCGCCGCTTTCAAACTCCTCTACGTATACACCTGGTGATAAATACTCTGGCATTCTTTCCCAGTTACTGTAATTTATGCATTGACTGTACTCAGCTCGTCCGCATAAACCAGAAACCAGCTCCCTCCTTCCTATTGTTACTGCTAATTGCAATTAGATGCCAAACCTGAGGACTACCATTTTACCTGCATTTGCCGCCGATACTAATGGCCACCTCCCTCTTAATACGAATGACCTGATTTCCCGAGCCTGAACCAATGGTAATCAGGTTAATAATAGATATGAGTCGCAGGGTAAGTATTATGTCAATTGAAACCATTGGTAGATTTCGGACACAAATACCCTATGTTATATATTGTAGCATTTTCAAGTTATATTGTATTTTATCACACTTTTTATCCGGTTGAATATAGGTTGTGATAGATCCTGCCAATTAAATCAAAATTTTGTCTGACAAGTATATATCGTAGTTTACATAGATATTTTATATATTCGCAGCTCTCAGTTTCGAATATCTGGGTCGGGATTTGACGAAAAAGCAAAACTCGGCTATGATATGGGCAAATTATTGAATGCTAATCAAATAAAAGCATAAATGATTCAAGGAGGAGCGATTATGAGAACCAGGCGGCTTCAATCTTTTTCCCTACGGCGAATATTTATCGTAATGCTCCTGTCGATCTGCCTCCCACTTTCCCTCAGCGGATGTGCTTCAAAAAACCATGATACAAAAAAAAATACCGATAAAGTCAAGGAGGCAATCGTCCTGGCCGATGGTACCTGGGCCACTATTCAGCTGCACAATCGGCTGATCGGATACATAATCCAGAACGGGTACGGTTATCCGGTAGAATATCTCTCCGGCGAAGAACTTCCGCTGCTCAGGGCTCTGGCTGGTAACGACATTCAGATCATGATGGAAGTTTGGACGGGCGACTTCCCGGTAGAATGGAAAACCATGCAGAAGGAACTGAAGGTTAAGAATATGGGTACCAACTATGCCGGAGCGGTTCAGGGCTGGTTTGTTCCTGCTTATATGATCGCCGGTGACGTAGAACGCGGGATAGAACCAGTGGCACCTGATCTCAAATATGTTTCGGATCTGCCTCGTTTTGGCAGCCTCTTTGCGAAAAATCCCAGTTCACAAAAAAGCTTGCTTAATAATGCCCCCTCCACTTGGGTGGCAGCCGATATCAATCGCACTAAACTAAAAGCCTACGGACTAAGCAGCTATTATACCCTGGCATCGACCAATTCAGAGAGCGATCTGACCAAATCGCTGCTGCGCTACTATGAGAAAGGGACACCTTGGCTGGGTTATTCCCGCGATCCCGGACTGATAACCGCCGGACAAAAAATGATCATGCTCCGTGAACCGCCATATGATGAGCTACTCTGGCAGCAGCACGCCTGTGCCTATCCGGTTACCGATGTCCTGATCGGCGCCAACCGCAGTCTGGAAAACACAGCACCTGAACTGCTGGACCTGCTCGACAAATATGAAACTACTTATGATCAAAATATTCAATTGCTGCAGTACCTTAGTAAATATGCCGGAAACAAGAATAAGGCCGTTATAGCCTTCATGAAAGATAAACCAGACATTTGGAACGCATGGGTACCCGATGAAGTGATCAAGAAAGTCGATACCGCCCTGGCGGCAGAAGTGGTTGAGTAGACTGGGTTGCAAGGGGTCACGGGGTACGATTCAACACAGATTGACACAGATGCCTGCGGCGACACAGATGAACACTGATTATCCTGTTTAGGAAGTGACTCAACATGTTGAGCTATAAAAAAATTGTATAGCTGTATGATATAAGTATCCACGAGGTAACACTTGGTTTTAACGTGTCATTTAAAGTACTAATAAGCAAGGTTAAGGATATCAATGAACGTTTAAGATTGCCACGCCTTCGGCTCGCAATGACACTTATCTACATTGCGTCGTTGCGAGGAGCGGAGCGATGCGGCAATCTAAAGCTTCGACCAATATAAAACTTTTTTAACGGTCTGTATCCACGTGGTAACACGTGGTTTTTATTTTGGCCAGTGATTTTTAACAGCCCACATAGAAAAGATCTGTGTATATCTGTGTATAATCTGTGTCCATCTGTGTTAAATTCGTTCCCCGCTACGGTACCATGGTTTTGGTCTGGCCGGGGTTGACTACCTGGATGACTCCGCCGAAGGAACACATCAGTTTGGAGCTGTTATTAAGGGCGGGCATATTGGCGATCAACACCGTAGGGGCTCCGGGGGCCCAGGGGGCGACGGTGACTGGTGTACAGGGCATGGGGGTCAAGACGCCTAGGGCTGCCGCAGTCGCTGATGCGACTGCTGGATTGGACATGGAGGTGCACATGCCGAAGGGCAGGATATTCACAAAGGGTTTATTATCCATGATATTGGCGGCAGGCATGGTAGCCATTACCCGGTTCATCGGCAGGACTATCAGAGTACTCGGTGCGGCACCAAAGCTGCACTGCAGGTTAGCTCCATTGCATACTGCTATTCCCATTAAATAACCCTCTTACTGTTGAGTGGTCGGCGCGCTCTCATCTGGAACTGCCGGCGGCTCAAAATAATCGTATTTCTTCTTGAGGATCACTATATCAACCCGGCGGTTGATAGCACGGTTAATATCACTGTCATTGGGGACCAGCGGGCGATACTCTCCGTAGCCTATTATGGATAAGCGGTCGGATGGCAAACCTGCTTCGGCATTCAATACATGCACCACATTGGCTGCACGCAAGGAAGATAGTTCCCAATTGGAGGGGAACTTCCCGGAACTGATGGGAATATTATCGGTATGCCCTTCGACTCGTATGTAATTAGGCAGATTCAACAGAGAACCAGCTACCTGAACAATGACAGAGTGGGCTTGAGGTGTAAGTACATCAGAGCCGCTGGGAAAAAGCAAGGCTTCCTTGAAGCTTATCACCAGGCCGCGCTCTTGTTCGGTCACCGTAATCTGGTCGCTGAGCTTGGCGCTGGCACCCTGTTGACCGGCCTGCTTCTCACCAGCCTTGGCGTCTTCCGCCTTGATAAACTCAGCTATTTGGCGCTTGACCTCTTCCAACTCACCTTGCTTGGATGGGTTCTTATTCCCGCCTTCCGGCATCTGCTGGCCGGAAATACCCTGAGCTAGTGAAGGTCCCTGGGTCTCCAGCAGCGACATGGCCTGCCCGGATAGCACTACACTAAGAGAATTGGCTACTGCCGCATATTTCGCCGCGCTGATCTGACTCATCGAGTACATGACGACAAAGAATATCAGGAGCAGGGTGATAAGATCGGCGTAGGTTATCAGCCATCGCTCATGGTTGGGCTCTTTATCCGGTTTTTTTTGTCTACGCGCCATGAGACTCTTTCCTTTCTACGCTTCTTGTTCTACAGCAATCTCACGGCTTTCCGGAGGCAGGAAGGTCATGAGCTTTTCTCTGATAACGCGCGGGTTCTCGCCGGCCTGAATGGATAATACTCCTTCAAGAATCAATTCCATCAACAAACCATGTTTTTCCGCCTTAATCTTAATCTTAGAGGAAAAAGGCAGCCACAGCACATTGGCCGATGATACGCCATAGAGAGTAGCAATAAAGGCGGCAGCAATAGCTCCACCCAGTTTAGAAGGATCCTGCAGATTGCCCAGAACCATAACCAATCCCATAACCGTTCCGATAATGCCCATAGTAGGTGCATAACCACCCATTGCGGCAAATATTTCAACGCCTACTTTTTCTCTCTTTTCACTAGCCTCTATCTCCATTTCCAGCATGTTACGGGTAAGTTCCGGGTCGGTTCCATCAATAACTAACTGCAGACCGCGAGTCAGGAAGGTGTTTTCGATCTCTCCCAGTGAGCTCTCCAGACTGAGCAAACCTTCGCGACGTGCTTTATCAGCAGTGCTGACCAATAAGTCAAGCACCGTTAAGTAATCGACCTTTTCCTCAGTAAATACTACTCTAAAGAAGTAGGGGATAGTTTTAAGTTCTTCCGTGGTGAAACTAAGGATTGCTGCTCCAAAGGTACCGCCAAAAACGATTATTGCAGCAGAAAGCTGCAACAGCATTCCCGGCGTGCCCCCTTCTTCCATAAAACCGCCCAACAGACCACCGAGGCCCAATACTAATCCTATTAGAGTAGCAATATCCATGAATTAACCCCTCTCCCCAACTGAATTCACTAAATCCTTGCTTAAGCCTGCTTACCGCAACAGTTCTTATACTTCTTGCCGCTGCCACAGGGACAGGGCTCATTACGCCCCACCTTCTTACCGACCTTGACCGGCTTCTTTTCCGCTTCTTCACCTTGATTGACAAAGGTGACTCTCTCCTCCTGCTGCTCTACCACCCGGATGCGCATGATATATCTCAGCAAATCCTCTTTTATACTATGGATCATACTCTGGAAGGCATCGAAAGCCTCGAATTTATATTCGATGAGTGGATCCTTCTGCCCGTAAGCCCTGAGTGATATGCCATTGCGCAGTTGGTCCATGGCGTCGATATGATCCATCCATTTTTCATCAATGATCCTGAGCATCAGAGCCTTTTCCAGCTCACGCATGGTCTCCTCGCCCAGTTCCTGTTCCCTGGTCTCATAAAGAGCATGCGTTGCTTCCATTAAAAGGTCTTTTACCTGACGACGGGTCAGGCCCTTAAGGCTTTCCAGGTCAAAATTCGGATGCGGCAGGATGTTCTGTTCAACATATGCCATCAACCCGGGCAGATCCCAGTCATCTGAGTATCTGATCTCGCCGGCAAAGCTATCGACCACTGCATTTATCACATCGTCGATCATGCTGGCTATGGTATCTTTGAGGTTCTCGCCGGTCAGGACCTTGCGGCGCTCTCCGTAAATAACCTCTCGCTGTTGGTTGATCACATCATCGTATTCAAGAACGTTCTTGCGGATGCCGAAGTTGCGTCCTTCCACCTTCTTCTGGGCATTCTCGATGCCTTTGGAAACCATACGGTTTTCGATCGGCATGCTGTCATCCATGCCCAGGCGGCCCATCACACCATCAATAGTAGCAGCCCCGAATAAACGCATCAGGTCGTCCTCCAGCGAAACATAAAACCTGGATTCGCCGGGATCTCCCTGCCGGCCCGAGCGACCGCGCAACTGATTATCTATACGCCTGGCCTCATGACGCTCAGTTCCCAAAACATACAAGCCACCCAATTCGGTAACACCGTCACCCAGTACGATATCGGTACCGCGGCCAGCCATGTTAGTGGCAATGGTAACCGTGCCTTTCTGCCCGGCCTGAGCGATAATCTGGGCCTCTTTCTCGTGGTGTTTGGCATTGAGCACCTGATGGGTGACACCCCGCTTGACCAGCATGGTACTAAGCAGTTCGGATTTTTCAATAGAAATGGTGCCCACCAGTACCGGCTGCCCCTTGGCATGTCTCTCAACTATATCTTCGACTACTGCCTGGAATTTACCTTCTTCACTGCGATAAACAAAATCTGCCCGGTCATGCCTGACCATCGGCATATGAGTGGGGATAGCCACCACATCCATATTGTATATCTTGCGGAACTCTTCTTCCTCGGTCTTGGCCGTACCGGTCATACCAGCCAGCTTGCTATACATCCTGAAATAGTTCTGGAAGGTGACGGTAGCCAGGGTCTGAGATTCCTTTTCGATCTTTACGCCTTCCTTGGCCTCAATAGCCTGGTGCAGTCCATCGCTGTAACGCCTGCCAAACATCAGACGGCCAGTGAATTCATCAACAATGATGACCTGATCATCCTTGACCACATAATCCCGGTCCCGCCGCATCAGGCTGTGGGCCCGAAGTCCCTGGTTGACGTGATGGGCTAGTTCCATGTTCTCTGAGAGATTATCTACATTAAAATGCTTCTCGACTCTCCTGACTCCATCCTCGGTAAGCGTTACCAGGTGAGCCTTTTCATCGACTTTATAATCCTCATCCGCAATCAGGCGGGGGATAAACTTGGCGATCTGATAATACAGATTAGTAGGTTTGTCCCCTTCACCCGATATGATCAGCGGGGTCCGCGCTTCATCGACCAGTATCGAGTCCACCTCATCAATAATGGCGTAGAATAGGTCTCGCTGAACCATATGCTCATAAGCAATAACCATATTATCCCTGAGATAATCAAACCCCAGTTCATTGTTGGTGGCATAGGTAATGTCGCAAGCATAGGCCTGCTTGCGATCTTCATAGGTCAGGCCATGCACTATGAGTCCCACGGATAAACCGCAATACTCGTACACCGGTCTCATCCAGTTAGCGTCACGGCTGGCTAGATAGTCATTGACCGTAACTATATGCACCCCTTTGCCCTCCAGGGCATTCAGGTAGGCGGGCAGAGTGGCTACCAGAGTCTTTCCTTCACCGGTCTTCATTTCGGCGATGCGGCCATTATGCAGAACCATGCCACCGATCATCTGCTCATCAAAATGACGCATCCCCAGAGTTCTCCGGGATGCTTCCCGTACCAAAGCGAAGGCTTCAGGTAATATATCGTTTAAATTCTGGCCCTGCTTTAATTTTTCCTTTAATTCCATGGTTCGACGGGGGAAATCTTCTGGGGTCAGGGCTTCGATTTCCGGTTCCATTTTATTGATTATGGCAACCTTCTGGCGAAGGCGTTTGACCTCTCTTTCGTCATCATCCAACAAGCGTTTCAGGGTCTCTTTGATCATGCTGCGTCTTACCTCTTTTCATTTTCAGCCAGGCTAACCCAACCTGTCCCTGCGTGAATCACCATAACTCAAAAAAGAGAGGAACCCTACGGTTCCTCATACGTGCTAGTAATTAACATTTTTATATTATCATTTTTAGGGTCCCGCCTCAACTAATCAAATTCAGGTTCTATCAGCCCGTAGTTACTGTCCTTGCGCCGATAAACCACATTGACCTGCTCGCTCTCCGGATTCCAGAATACGAAGAAACTGTGACCCAGCATATTCATCTGCATAATAGCTTCTTCGGTATCCATGGGTTTCAAGGCGAAGCGCTTGGAGCGCACTACCTTAAAACGCTCGATCTTTTGATCGCTCTGGTCTAGATCAAGACGGATCTGCTCCTGGAAGGTCTTTTTCAGGCCGACTCCCCGGTGTTGTTTATACAATTTGGTCTTATGCTTTTCAATTTGCTTTTCGAGCTTCTCTTCCACCAGATCGATAGCGCTATACATATCGTCAGTGGCTTCCTCTCCACGTAAAATCATACCGTTAAGGGGAATGGTCACCTCTACCTTGTGTTTATCCCCTTCTACGGAAAGGGCAACTTGTACCTCCTTTACGTCCTCAATATATTTCTCCAACTTGGAAAGCCGCTTAGTGGTATACTCCCGGAGTGCGTCCGTGATTTCGATGTTTCTGCCGCGGATTTCGAATTTCATACGACCACCTCTTTCCCGTTGTTCTATTATTATATTCTACTCTATCAGGTAAAAATCCTCCATAGCAAACGGTGGGAGAAGCGGTGGTAAAGTCCCCTTGGTCTAAGGCGCCAGAAAAACAAAAACCGGGCACTAGCCCGGTTATTAATTCTAAAATTATATGGCTTACTCTTTCATTTCCTGAAAGCACTGGTTACAGTAAACCGGCCGACCTGCTACGGGGTTGAAAGGAACCTGAGTATCACATCCACATCTGGCGCATACGGCAGGAAACATTTCCCTTGGAGCGCGGTTGCCATTCCGATCACCGTTACGGCGCTGACTTCTGCAGTCCCGGCAACGTTTAGGCTCATTTTCAAAACCCTTTTCCTGGTAAAACTCCTGTTCGCCGGCAGTGAACACAAACTCCTGACCGCAATCCTGACAAATTAATACTCTGTCTTCGAACATTAAAAAGATCCCTCACTTTTTTTGAATATTCCCGGCAAGCCTGACTCCACTGGATCAACTTACCAAATGGTACAGTTTATTATAGAGGTTTTATAAGTGAATTGCAAGGAATTTCACAAGGTTTACAGCCTGCTTTACTGGCTGTTCTTGCGGTCCATAGACTGGCGATATGCGTTAGTGGCTTGCTGGTTGCTGACGGATGGTCCGGTGTGTGATTCGGCTGCGGCCTGGCGCATCAAGGTCTGATTTCTTAGGTCGTTCTGACTGATCTGTTTCAAAACCTCACTCATGTTTTCCAATGCCTGTTTAAGTTCTAACAGGTCAATATTGTTTACTACGCCCTCGATCTCACTTACCGTGAAAGACTTCAGGCCATAGTCACGTTTCATCTTTTCCTGGATTTTCTTAGCCTCTTCGTTGATAGCAGCCACATCATCCATCAGAGCTTGCCTTTGCTGCAGCACCTCTTTTATCATGAGCGGATCCAGCGTTTGGTTCTGCAACAGCAAAGTCTGTTGGATGGAAGATAACTCAATCTTCTGATATATCTTTTCCTGCTTGATGTAATTATCGATTAGGTCCCGTATCAAGATCGACACCCTGCCCTCTGTTTATTTCTTGCGATCGATGAACCAGCCCTTGCCTCCGGTATCAACTTCGCCATAGTAGGCCTTAGTGGCTTTTATATTAGACCGGGTTTCTTGTAGTTTATTACCGATCAGGCTGGTGGTTTTTTGGGCCAAATAAAACATCTTCTGGTCACTTGCTTGTATGCTGGTTATGATGGCTTTTTTCTCCTGCTGGTACCTGTTTACCAAGTCTCTGAAATTGGAATCCTCCACAGTCTCTTTTATGGCAACCTGAATAACATCAATCAGGTCCATTAGTTTTTTACGTTCATCAATCAAGTCTTGGAATGCCTCCACAAGTTTATCATCCGTCACGTCGGCATCCCCCAAGAGTAATAAATGGCGCTCCGAAAGCGCCAGTATCTCTCCAAAAAGAACCTTTTCTCTATCAAGTTGTGCTATCAATTCCTGCTCCGAAAGAATCATCAGACTATCCCCGTATATTTAGCCCTTGGCTTGGCAGAGTCTCACCTTGGGCCTTCATAATCCCGGCCTTTTTGCTCGCTTCCTCCCAGATATCATGAAATTCGCAGAGCAAATCTCTGACCTCATCCAATACCTTGATATCCTTCTGGGCATTGGCAATGACCAGTTGATAATACATAAATTCATACATATTAAATATCTGATTGGATATCTCATATTCCATATTCAAACTGCTGATTAGTTCCAGAATTATATTCTGGGTTTTGATGATTTCGTTATGGGCAAGGTTGATATCCTTGTTCAGAATCGCTTCCTTGGCATTATCAATATCTCGAACAGCCCCTTCAAAAAGCATAAGCAATAGCTTACCCAGGCCAACACTCTCTATGTTGGTCTTTTTGTATTGATCATATGCCTGTGCATTCATAACTGGCATCATTCCTCCCCTTGCCATATAATCGTATATTCAGTTTGAGACTCTAAGCTCGGTCCTTGAATCTCCAAACAGATGAAAATCAGACTATTTCATCCACCAGCATACCAGCCATATGGTCCAAGAATTCGCGGATTCGGGCCGAACACTCTAACAGTGAATCCGGCGGTATCTCCCTGATAGTCTTATCGGTATCGGTATCAACTACCCTTACCTGTACCTTGCCACTGCCCTTATGCGGCCTAAATTCCAAGTGATAATTGTAGATCTTCATGATTTCGTTCATTACTTCGGCAGCTTTTATGACGTCTTCCTCATTCCTAACTGCTGGTTTGGCATTTTCACCCTTCTGATCCTGTCTGACGACTGGAGCCGGCTTTTCTTGTGGCTTTACTGCTTCGTTGACAACCTGTGCAACCAGATTCACGGCAGTCCCTTGCCCTTCAATCTTCATCGCATTCGCCTCCTGCATAATAACTCACAACACTGTATTGGTATTATCGTTTCTGCCAGAAAAAACTTTAACCCACCATTGCTTTTTTCTAATAAAACAAAATACCCGGGGTATTTTACTCCCCAGGTACAATTTCTTGACTGTTGATATTGATTTATGAAGCCTTATAGGCTGTCAGACACCTTTCCAGTTCATCTCTCCATTTTTGTGCCAGCGGAATCAACTGCCACTGCATATCAGTTTTAGCTTTTTCAATTAGTCTTTGCTCATAATTCCGGGTCATATTTTCTACCAGATTCTGCAACTGCACGGTAAAAACATCTATCTGATTATCTCCCAATTGAGGCATCAATAATTCTGTGGCGTTTTGAATAGATATGACTGCATCCTTCAAGTCTTCCAGCAAATATGAACTATCCTCCAAGTGCCCTTCTAGCAAGCGCATCTGCAAATGTTGCATGGCCTGGATGACACTATCAGAAAGATCAAGAATATCGGCAACCATCGCGTAGGAATCCGGCATATTGTCTCCTTTCTGTGACTACATTAATATGAAAACGGATAACCCCTAAAATGCCTTTTAGGCCAGGATATCGATTTGGGATCCCAGATGCGGTCTGACAGAAAGCTCCAGGGGTGGAGTACTGTTCATCATCATTTTAATCAAACCTTGGGCCGATTCGCTGGCACTATCCATCTGCTTCTTAAGTATAGCAACACCAACCGCTTGCTGTAGTTGTGCGGCCTGCATACTCATAGCCGCGCCGGCTATTGATAAAGTATCCATAAGTATCCCCCTTCCCGGCTGTACCAAAGCGAACAAGGAAATCCTAACCATTATTATAATCTTAAACTATTTCCCTTCCCGTGACAACCTGCCCGCTAAGGCACGGCAGTGCTTTAAACTGCTGGACGATAATTCAATATGTGCTGGATAACAGAATCCTGGTCGGCATCACTTAGAGAAGCAAACATGGGGAGACTGATCTCTTTAGCATAGAAGGTTTCGGCAACAGGAAAATCTCCCGCGGAGTAGCCAAAACACCTGCGGTAAAAGGGGTGGCAATGCACTGGTATGTAGTGGACCTGAACCCCAATCGACGCTGCCCTGAGATAAGTAAAGAATTCCTTACGATCAACACCATCTTTGACCATAATGGGATAAAGATGATAGGCATGGCGGCACTCGCCGGGCGGCCGGGGCGGAACCTCAATCCAATCGACCGCTGCCAGTGCCTTATCATAGTGGGCTGCGAGCTCATTGCGCCTTTCAATAAATGTCTCCAGTTTCTTTAGTTGCGAAAAGCCCAGGGCACACTGGATATCGGTTATTCGGTAATTATAGCCCAGTTCCTGCATCTCATAGTACCAGGGTCCCTCGTTAGCGGTGAGCATTTCTTCATCCCTGGTTATCCCATGACTTCGAAACAGCTTGAGCCGGTGATAATATCTTTCTTCATTGCAGACGATCATACCGCCTTCACCGGTAGTTATATGTTTTACCGGATGAAAGCTGAACATAGTCATATCGGCCTGACTGCCAACCCTACTACCATTACGTATAGCCCCTAAAGCATGAGCAGCATCTTCGACCACCACCAGGTTGTGATCGTGGGCTATTTCCATTATTGCTGCTATATCCACCGGGTACCCTGCATAATCAACCGGGATGACGGCTTTGGTCTTACCGCTAATGGCTTTTTTAAACCCCGCAATATCCAGACAATAGTTTTTCGGGTCGATATCGCCCAGTACCGGGCGGGCCCCCATATAAACAGCAGCATTAGCCGAAGCCGCGAAGGTCATGGTACTGGTAATGACCTCATCTCCGGGCCCTACTCCCGCTGCATACATTGCCCCGTGCAAAGCAGAGGTCCCGCTGTTATAGGCAACTGCATAACGGGCTCCGCAATACTCAGCCACTGCGGCTTCGAACTTCTCCACCATAGGGCCCTGGGTTATGAGTGGATCACGCAGAGCCTGCACTACCGCTGCAATATCGTCATCATCGATATATTGACACCCATAGGGAATAAATTTATCAGCCATAAATCAACCCTCTTGACCGCTGATCCAGGCCCGGGTCCGGAGCAACCCTTCTTCAAGACTCACTGCAGGCTGCCATTTCAGCAGGCTGCGCGCCTGGCTGTAATTGCACAACAGCTTGGGAATTTCACTCTGAGGATGAATATGGGGTACATGTTTTATCTGCTCGGGATTTCCACCTATGAGCAGGGCAAGATCATTGATCGCTATGTCTTTTCCCAGCCCCGCATTGAGTATCAAGCCGGATGATGCTGGTTCCATGGCAGCCCGGTATATGAAGTCGGCACAATCCTCTACATACAATAGATCACGGGTCTGGGTACCCTCTCCATAGATATTAAGAGGCTCACCTTCCAGACTGCGTTTGATGAAAATAGCTACTACGCCACCTTCTCCCGAAGCCTTTTGAAATGGGCCATAGGTATTAAAGGGCCTGACCACCACGGCAGGCAGCCCGTAGGCATAATAATAGGAAAGGGTCAGGGCTTCTCCGGCCAGTTTACTGGCAGCATAAGGCGACGCCGGTTTTACCGGATGCGTCTCACTTATACCAGATTCATCCAGGCTGCGGTCATAGACCATGCAGGTAGACATGAAAAGCACCCTGGCCCCAATTTTCCTGCACTGTTCCAGAACATTGAAGGTCCCGACCACATCGTTGTCAAA
>Ga0123335_1001210_pt1 | contig 42831 bp, 34 predicted proteins | sample BiotimSIPDNA_2_FD_89707 | JGI IMG/M metagenome (GOLD analysis project Ga0123335, IMG submission 89707) | Anaerobic biogas reactor microbial communites from Washington, USA - Biogas_R2 time_0 SIP DNA | ecosystem: Engineered > Bioreactor > Anaerobic > Unclassified | place: Washington, USA...
AAACCGAAGAGGGATAGAAACTTGGAAAAAGCTTGTTTTTTCGCTCCCAGAGATGAATTAGGGAGTCTGAGGGGTTGAGGCACTATGTCACCTCAGAGATGATTTTGGGAATTTTGCATTGTCACTTTTTCATCTCTGAGGTGAAAAAGAAATCTTGGGTCCCTGGCACTATGTCATCTCTGGGGAAGTCCTGATTGTTAAGGGCTATCTTATTTCCTAATACCCTGCTTTGAAAAATTATCTCACAACATAGTCTCATTTTTAATTAAAAGGTGTTATATTTATAAGAACAGTACCAGAAATAACGCTCTGTCTGTGTGCATACCAATTTCTTGACGAATACCGTTCTTTTGGGAATTCTTCTTTGAATAGTACGTGCGCGCCGTCCTTAGTTGATGGATTACAAATTATTCAAGGGAACAACCATTATTTCGATAAGAAGGATCAAGAATGCGGGCCGCAGGCAGGGCTATTTTTATCGACTACTAACTTTTTACTATCAGTCTCTCATATTGTTCCCTAAGAGAAACAGAAATCTCCTCTTTTTCACCAAGGCATCTTAAAGCCAGAGCAATAGCTTCTATTGTAGCGAGGCCTTCACTTTTTGTTTGAGACCGTAAAGACGGGTGCTCAGGGTTTAAAGTGATCCTGTTTAGTTTCAGAAACCAGGGATTGCGCCACCAGAGAGTTTTTGCCTGCTTCCAGGACCCGTCAAGAGCAATTATTCCCCTCAGCTCAGATGGGTTTTCCATCTCTTTTTTATTCCGTCCGAAAACCTGACACGGTTTGCTCTTATCTGAGTTGCCTTTTAAATACAAAATTCCCCATTTTGAAGGCTGTTCTTCAGAGCCGGCAACTATCTTGAAATTAGGCCAGGAGAGTCCGACAAGGAGCTTACTGTTTAAAAGAGCCATATTGGCCAGGCGGGCGGAATTGAGCTGTTTGTATTGTTCCTGAGGGTGCTGAAGGATGATAACTTTAAGTTTGTTATCCAATGAGACAACCTTTTCACAGATACAGTCATCTTTTGGCCGGAAACACTCAGGGCAGGCCTTGAATCTGTCGGTCTTTATGTGAGCACGGGGGTCTTTGGGAGATATTTTATTCATGTTTTCTCAAGGCTTGGGCCTTTTAGCTGTAAGATACATGTGTTCGACAGGAAGGCTGCCGGTTCTGATAATTGTATGAGTTGTCATAGTGGTTACCTCCCATCCCTGCTCCCCTATTTTGTTCAGATAATTGTAAAGTGTAACATCAGTCCAGTTTTTAAGGTTTTCACCATTTACAAAATGGACTTTCCAGGATGCCTCTTTGGGAAGAACATGCCCGAAAATACCTTTGCCATATTTTTCAGCGATGATAAGAAGATATTCCCATTTCTGCACCTTATTACCTCTCCTCCATAATCATCTGAATATAGGGAAATTCAGACCATAATTCAATCTAAAGGATAGATTCCTGAGAAATATTTTTCACTTCATCATTAATTTTATCCATCAGATATTTCTTTGCATCCGGACTCTCACTGGTTTCATACATGAACAGAAGTAGATTGCGCCCCAGCTCATCCATTCCAGCCTCTCTGTAGAATGATGCAGCAAGACCTGCGAGTTTATGACTGTTTTCGCCTGGTACTCTTGATGCCAGAGCATAGTAGTCAGCTGCGCTTTTAGTGTCGTTGTAATATTTATAGTAAATCATGCCCAGATAAAACGCGATATTCCATTTTTTATCACCCAAATGAAACAACCCCCTTTCCAGAATAACTCTGGCGGCATCAGGGGAACCGCATAAATCAGGAATCATCAGGCCGGCAAATTCGTAAGCTGGATAAAAAGCGGGATTCAATCGTGTAATTACATCAACCATCTGTATCAGCCACTCAAAATTTCTATCTGAAAGATAATGATCTCCGAAATATAGTATGGTCCTTATCCAGAGATAATGCGAGACAGTGGACTCAAACCCCAGAAGTGCGCCTTTTATGCGGTCCTGGCCTGGAAGATATGTCATGCTTTCCTTTGACCAGGAGGATCCCGTAAGTACAGTAAGTTTCTTTTGTGTAAATACGATCCCCGTAATCGACAACACTGAAACAAATATCAGAATGTACGATTTACGGATCATAAATCTTTCCGGGAAAAGAACAGTATTGAAAGAGAGAGAAGAAGTGTTGTGTAAAGAAGTCCGTAAAGAAGGGCACCCGCAATGTACCCCTCAGGGATACTGAGCTCATACACTACTCTTGCCCTGATATTAAAATGGTCGAGATTGGGAAATGCAAAATAGAGTAATTTCAGAATTGTTCTCCAGATTACACTGTTCTGCTGCTCGGCGCCGATACCGATCATATTGTTAAGGTGACCGGCAACATAAAAACTTATAGAGAATATTGCAGCCAGCGTGGGAGTAGTGAAAGAGGAGAAAAAGATTGCAGCGGAAATCATCACCGCCATCTCTGCTGCGGTGAGCACCACGGCCCAGGACAGTGATGGCTTGACAGATGTTCCAAGCAGGCTTATAAAAATGAAAAAAACTACTGAAATCAGTGCAAAATTCATCATAAGAGTTGCAAAAAGCCCGAAGAACTTCCCCAGTATAAACGACTCCCGGGTAACCGGCCTTGTCAGTACGCTATAAACAGTTTTCGATGAAATCTCCCGGCCAAGCATCCCTACACCGATAAATACTGCCAGAAGTAAACCGGTGAGCGACATGGTTGCCAGTCCGAAATCCGCCATCACCTGTGCCCTGGAGAAAACGGACAGATCACCGAATGCCATCGAGAGAAATAGCGCTACACCTGCTACCAGAAGGATGTTGTAAAGGACTTTGTTGCGGATCGTCTCTTTAAAGGTGTTTGCTGAGATTATGAGAATTGAATTCATGGTTTACACTCTGCGCCTCTGCCTGAGATTTCCTGTCTCCTTATTTCTGCCTTATTTTCTTCCTGATCTCCATCGTTTCTGTAAAGGAGCTCCTCAAGAGGCAGAGTACGCCTGACTATCGACAGTACCTCAATACCCTTTGAGAAAAGGAGATTCTGCACCTGCCCCGGATTTCCGCCCCGGGGGACAAACAGGGAGAAGGTCCCTTTGTCAAGCTCAGTAACTTCACAATCAAGACCACGCAAAAAGAGAAGATCATCCGGAGTCAATAAGGATACAATCATCTCTGTTCCCAGAAATCCTTTTTCCAGAATACTTTCGATCTCTCCTGAAAACGCAAGTTTCCCTTTTGATAACACTACTACATCATCGCATACCGCTTCTATATCTTCCAGTACATGAGAGCTGAAAAATATGGTTTTCCCTTTTGCTGCCAGTTCAGAAAAAAGCTTCCTGAAAAGTCTTCTTCCTGGCGGATCCATGCCGCTCATCGGCTCATCGAGAATTAGCATATGTGGGTCTCCCAGAAGCACCTGTGCCATATTCAGACGCTGCTGCATCCCCTTGGAAAGCTCTTTTATGCGGGATCCGGCTTTCCCGGAAAGCTCGACAACAGCAAGTACCCGTTCAATTTCTTTACTGATAACTGATCTGTTCAGGCCAATTAGTTCCGATATAAAGCGGAGACTTTCGACAACTGTGAGGTGACCGTAGAAATAGGGCTGCTCTGAAAGATAGGCGACACCTTTTCTGGATGATGGAAAGCCGTAGTCTCTGTTATAAATTTTTATCGAACCGCTCTCAGGAAAAACCAGACCCATGATCATCTTGATCGTAGTAGTTTTCCCTGCACCGTTAGGACCGACAAATCCGGTGACCCGCTCTCTTTTTACTGTAAAGGAGAGATCCGATACCGCAGAAATCTTTTTTGCCCAGAAATCCTTACGGTAGCTTTTTGAGACTTTATTCAGTTCGACAGCATTCATCTATAAGAAAAATAATACAGTATATACAGAAAATGTGAAGTGTTTGAGTATAGATTCCGGAACCTTCATTCTGCGAATGCAGAAATCCAGTTTGTTTCAATAACAACGAAAAGCCAATCCCGGAACCTGCAACTTGTGACCTGTACCTATAATTCTTATTCCTGTATCTATGAATGCACCGCCTGTTGTAAGTTATATTTACTTAATTATGTCCTCCCGTAAGCGAAAAACTTATAACTGTGTAAAACACGCCCGCAAAAGAGCCCGGGGACGCTGCGCAAAATGCGGAAAATGGATCTGCAGCGATTGTGCCGTAATCAACAAAGGTAATCTTTACTGTGCTGATACCTGTGCGACCTCTTCTGTCACCAGACCCGCAGTTACTGTGCTTTCCAGTCCGCCGCCGATCAAAAAAGAGATGTCTTATAAGTGGGTCGTTATCTGGGCATTATCAACTATTGCATTTGGCGGGGCAGTGTTTGGAACCTGGGCACTCAGGGAGCTCAACTCCTTAAAACAGGAAAATCGATCACTTAAAGAGAATAGAGTAAAACTGATCGAGTACATGAGAAAAAATAATAATGAAATTAAATCGCTGAGAGAAAAACTGGCAGCTTTGAGCGAAAACAGCGAGGAGAAAACTGATTCCGTTGAGAGAATTGTTCCAGATTTAAAACCACAGAAAGAAACCCGACACTCCTTCAGTGATAATGGTGCCCTGCTTTCATTTAATAACGGTGCAGTCGATAAAAACCTGGTGTCAATCACCTTTGATGGCGGATCCAGTGCGAATGTCGCATCTGATATTCTTGATACCCTCAAATCACGAGGTGTTAAAAGTACCATGTTTCTGACCGGCCAGTTTATCAGGAAATATCCTGAACTGATTGTCCGGATCGCTGCAGACGGGCATGAGCTGGGTAATCATACCTTTACTCATCCACACCTGACAAGCTGGGAACAGGACCGCACTCAGGCTCTTCTTCCAAATATCGACAGGCTATTTATCTCAAAGCAGCTTCAGGGAAATGAGAGGCTTCTGAAAGAGAAAACCGGTCTGCAATTTTCTCCTCTCTGGCGGGCTCCTTACGGAGAGTTTAACCGCACTATCTGCCGATGGGGTCTCGAATCAGGATATATGCATGTGGGGTGGCGGCAGGGGAAAACCTGGGCGCAGGGTCTGGACAGCAATGATTGGATCCCCGATGAAAATACACCTGGATTTAAAACCCCTGAACAGGTGCTTGAAAAAATATTAACACTGTCTGAAACGAAACCCTATGGGATCAACGGCGGAATAATCCTGATGCACCTGGGAACAGAACGATCTGAGAAAGAAATGCAGGTTCACCTGGTGTTAGGAACACTGATTGACAGGCTCAGAGAGGGCGGTTATGAAATCGTATCGGTTTCAGAAATGATCAGCCAATCTGGATTGAATCTTGCGCAATTGCCTTTAAAAAGCGATATTCCTGTGACATCCATAGCAAAGAAAGAAAAAAATGAACCTTGAGATGTTTATATTGAGAATACCAGCGATTCTCATCGCACTCACTATCCATGAGTTTGCCCACGGGTGGATGGCTTTTCGGCTTGGGGACACTACTGCGCGCGACGCAGGTCGGCTGACACTTAATCCGGCGGCTCACCTGGATCTCTTCGGTACGGTGATGCTTCTTTTCGGGCCTTTTGGATGGGCCAAGCCGGTTCCTGTGAACGGGTATAATTTTGAAAAACCTAAAAGAGACATTTTCCTTGTCAGTCTGGCCGGACCACTTTCCAATGTCATTGTGGCTCTTATTTTCGGCTTCTCAATTCGCATTTTAGGCAACTACCTGCCTTCACTTATGCTGAATACGCATATGAGAGATTTTCTATATTTATGCTTTTATTTAAATATAGGCATCTCTTTTTTCAATCTTATTCCGGTTCCGCCGCTCGACGGCTCCAAAATCCTGATCGGGCTGCTGCCGGATTCCTGGATTCCAGGCTACATCCGGAAAAGCAGGTACCTCCCTACGGTTTTCATGGTTTTACTCCTTGCCGAGTGGGGTCTTAAAATACCGATTTTCAGCAGTATCATTAACCCGATCTTTACACCCTATCTTAACTTCTTCCAGTTTATAATCTTCGGAAAGGTTCTCTAATGCAGGATCTTAATTTATCTCCGGAACGTCTTAAGAAGGTCGTTGAAAATTTCCGCAGCACATCGATAATAGTTGTCGGTGATGTCATGATAGATGAATATCTCTGGGGTGATGTAAAAAGGATTTCTCCAGAGGCACCGGTGCCGGTTGTAGAGGTGGAATCTGTCAGCCGGAGGCTGGGCGGGGCAGCTAATGTAGTACAGAACCTTTCTAAACTTGGCATAAAACCGTTTCTTATCTCTGTGTGCGGCAAAGATGAAAACGGGGTATTACTGAAGACCAGCCTGGGTGGGATAGGGTGCTGCACAGATGGAGTTCTTTGCTCTGAAAACCGGCCCACTACGATTAAGACCCGTATCCTTGCACGCCATCAGCAGATTGTCAGGGCTGACCGCGAACTGATCAAGGATCTGGATGAAAAAGAGTGCAATACCCTCTGGTGCAAATATGAACATTTTTTCAAATCCTGTCAGGGAACCATTATTTCAGATTATGGAAAAGGGGTTATATCTAAGCAGATTCTGGGCCAGATTGTAGAAAAATGCTCTAGAGCGGAAAGGTTTGTGGCTATCGACCCCAAGGACCGTCATTTCGATCTATACAAGGGTGTTTCTGTGGTCACCCCTAATCTCAAAGAGGCACACGTCATGCTTGGTGTTCCTTACCGGAACTGTTCCGATGAGGAGGTTATGGCACTTGGGTGGAAAATCGTCGACAAACTCTCACTTTCCTTTCTTTTAATTACTCTCAGTGAACGGGGGATGGCCCTGTTTGAAAACAGAGAGCGCAAATACACTCATCTCCCCACAGTTGCCCGAAAGGTTTTTGATGTGACAGGAGCTGGCGATACGGTTATAAGCGTTTTTTCTGCATCGGTCACCAGCGGTGCTACCCCGCTTGAGGCAGCTTATCTGGCAAATCATGCGGCGGGACTGACAGTCGCAGAACTGGGGACAGCATCGGTGGATCCGGAAGCGCTTCTTAAAGAGTGCGGAATTCAGTGATCAGGGCTTAAGCATCTTTTTTATTATAGCTCTGTTTGGAATAACGTAGTCTATTACTGAGAGAAGTGTAAAGATTGCCGGAAGCAGCAGTACCCAGAAACCCGGGTCATATCCTGCGATCTCATCAGGCATCCAGGCCACATTATAAAGCTGAAGCAGCACTACTCCCAGTACCCCGAATGCGCCGATCCCCTGAAGGACAGCCTTGGTTTTCCCTGATTTGCGGGCCGCAAGTACAATGCCATTTGAAGCGCAGATAATCCTGAGCAGCTGCATGAAAGCGTCCCTGTAGAAAAAAATCAGGTACATCCAGAGAGGGATAATACCGCTAACCATAAATGAGATAAATACGGTTTGTCTTGATACACTGTCAGCAACGGGATCAAATACTTTGCCGAAATCCGTCACTTCTTTTCTTGCCCGTGCAATTCTTCCGTCAAAAAGATCAGAAATTTCTATAAGGGATGCCAGTGCAACAGCGGCCCAGATCCAGCTGATTGAGCCCGATTTATAACCCGAGATAAATACATAGGCGAAAATCGGGGCGATTACAACTCTTGAGAGGGTAAACATAGTAGCAAGGTTCATTTTTTTCTCCGGTTAGTTTCTTTCGACTGGCTCCCGCTTTAGACCAGGTTCGTATTGTGGAATCAATCGGAATGAGCGTGTATTTTTTTCTTATCACAACAGTGATAAAATAAGTCTACGCGGCGGTAATTAGAAGTTAATACTTATACTAGCTGCTCAGGCGTGCATGCGGGTAAGTATCACATGCCAATATGCCCTCCATCTGCTTCGCTCAGTATACTTACATCATGGGGTAGCCTCCACAAGGAAAGACTACATTTTCTGTTATCCTTTCCGGCTCTCTTTTGTCCAGGGAAGGGCATCCGGGCTCTTACCACTGCGGGCATATACAATTCGCAATAATTCAATCAGCAGAGTAGTGTTCTGTTCTGAGCGCTGTTTGAGCCCCGGAAGAAGTCCCCTTACTTTTTCCAGAATCTCCTGCCGCTTATCCCAGGCTTTGTCAATATAGGCAATGAGCCTTCCAGGGGTGATGTTCTCAAGTGGCGGGGCATCCAGCTGCAGTTCATCAAGCAGCCCCATTACCTTCCCGGAATAGGGCAGAGGCACAAAGGGTATTCCCTGTAAAGCCGCAAAGATAAGAAAATGCAGGCGCATTCCGACTACAAAATCCAGGCTTTTAAGTACGGTCATAATCTGCCCTGGAGTATACTCTGCTTCAAGCACACTTGCATACTGCGGATAAATCATTCTGGCAATTACAGCATGGGACTGGTGGAGATCGTGAGCGGTTTTCCGTTCCATGGGAATAAAAAGCACACGGGCATCATAGCGGTCGATAATGTAATCGGCAGCATTGGCTATGAGGTCATGATAGTGCTCTTCACGGATATCCGGTGCAGCAGCTCCGGGTTCACGGACAGACATGCCAAAAATTTTTGATCCTTTCTTTATGCCCCATAGTTTTAAAAAGTCGATATGTACCGCTTCCGGTTTTAACAATATTGCAGGATCTGCAGTAACTACGATTTCCCTGTGAACACCAATCTCCTCCAGAATATGCAGCGAAGGCTTATCACGAACCGTAACGACGATTGCGGTGTTTACTACATCTTTGACAAGCGATTGGGATGCCGGGTCTTTTAACGGCCCTGCACCCACCGCATAGATCATCACCGGGATACCTTTCTCATTTGCGATCTGAGCCTCTCTGAGATAGATCCTGGCATCTGAATCGTAAAGGATTCCCCCGCCCCCGACCACCAGAATGTCAAGCTGCTCTACTTCAGACTGTGACTCTTTTCTGGAAAGTTTTCTTACGGCTACAGCTTTCTCAACATTATGACGGGCAAGTGTATCCTGCGGATCACGGCTAAAGACGACAATTTCTGCATTTATATTTTTCCTTATCTGGGAGATAATCGACTGAAGAATCGCCTCATCACCCAGATTGTTCCCACCATAAGAGCCGGTAATACCAATCCGCACAGTTTTAGGATTTTCCATGGGGGGATCCTTTTGAAGCAGTTTTAAGTGACAAAGAATTTATAAACTGAATTGCAAAAAGTGTACTAAACAAAAGTAAAAGCAGGAGATAAATTTTCAGTTTCAGTGTCCAAAGATTCATACTGGATATGCTGTATTCTCTGGCATACGCTTAGCTTTAGTGATTTGGGGCCTATGTTTGGAAAGGGGATGTTTCATGAGGATTATATTCTGTTTATATCTTGAAATTGATCTGGCCAAAAAGGCCATAGATAGACTTCTGGGGGCTTCATTTCGGGAAGAAGAGATGAACTGCATCGTACAGGAATCGATAGCAAAAGAGTATCTGAAAATTCAGGCCATGATATTTCCTATCTGAAGGGGTCAGATGCCGAACATGAAAAAATTAAAGGACTCAGAAGGCTTTTTGGAGGACAACAGGCTGTTAAAACTCCAGACGCCGGAAGAATCTACGCCGCGGGCACAACTGCTACAACCATGGTCGGTGCTGCATCCATAATGCCAAATGGCGGGCTCAAGACGATAATGAAAGAATTTGATCTACCAGAAGAGACTGCACAGAAATATATTGATGGTTTGATTCACGGAGGTATTCTTTTCTGGGTCAGAACTGAAGAGAAAAGAACCGGAGAGGCAATATCGATAATGGAAAGCTATCTGGCCAGAAAAATATTCACCATCTCTCCAGGAATTCCAACCTGAGCAGAAGAAAGCAGAGTCTTTTATGGAACAGAATGAGTTTACCGAACTGGGAAACTTCAAATCTCTTCATCAGGCCGATCTGGCCCAGGAAATTCTTGAATCAAACGACATCAACTGTTTTATTGTCGGAAGCAGTGAGGACGTTCTGGATATGGCTGATGTCCAGAACATCAGGGTCAGAATCAATAAAGACGATCAACAAAGAGCAGCTCAAATTCTTGACACTTTCTTTCCCGAAGGATGGAAGTAAATCAGTTGCTGGCCGGCCAAATCCGGTCTTTTTCAAGCAGAACCTGATTAACCATTATTTTCATCAGATTTTTCTGAAGCTTATTTCCCACCTGCATATAAGAGCCGCTGTTAATCAGGTTTTTACTCTCCTGTGAGTCCTCCTGCAGATCAAACAGAAAACTCAAATTTCCCTTCAATTTCTTTACATATTTGAAGGGATAATCAACAGTCGCCAGGTATATTCCATCATAGGGCTGAGTCATTAGCACAGGATCACGATCTCCAGTTTCCAGAACCGATTTGCCGATTGAGTGGTGCGCAGGGCTGATACCCAGCAGATCAAAAATCGTCGGCATTAGATCGACTTGTGAAAAGGCGCTTTTTTGAAGACGTGAAGGTTGAAGGTGCCCTTTCCATATGATTAGAAGAGGGGTCCTGAATATTTCCTCCCATGCTCCCTTTTCATTTTTTCGTGTGTGCTCTCCAGAGGGAAAACTATGGTCTCCTGTCACAATTACAATTGAATTATTGCACCATTCTCTTTTGTTTAATTCGTTGAAAAATATTCTGAGACAGGAATCGGAAACAAACATGGAGTTACGGAAATTTTCGACGAAATCAGATGGCCCGGCATCGGGATAGAGGTATCGTTGATTTTTCGGGATGTTCTGAAACATCATGTGATTTGATACATTGAAGGTGGTAATAAAAAAAGGTTTATTGACACTGGTTAATTGTTGCCTTTGCCATTCCAGATCAATCATGCGGAATAGTTTGCGGTAAAAATAATCATCCTGAAGACCCCATCCCCAACAGTTGGCTTTTTCCTCTTCGTCGAGCTTATCATCTGTCATAGACCACACATTGTGATAACCTGCCTTTTTCATGAATTCACCGGTATTATCATAATTGAGGTCGTGATAAGCTTTGATGAAATAGCTTTCATAACCATATTCGGAAAGTATATCTGGTAAACATCTGAGGTTAAGATCGGGCATTGAGGTAAACTCTTTTTTGCGGAACCCGGGCAAAATCCCGGTAAGAATCGCGAAGAACCCACGGGCAGTCTGCACGGAGTTTGCATAAAAGTGTTCAGCGTAAACACCCTCTTTTATAAGGCTGTTAAAAAACGGTGTTATCTCTTGTCCATTTTCTGTCTTCTGTTCAATCATCCTGCCATTACACGATTCAAGGCACACCAGAAATATATTCGGCATTACCCTGTTATTAATAAAAACATTCAATACTGAGTCCGGTTTCTGCATATAGGGGAAAGGCATTTTCAGGAGTTTTTCAGCCTCTTTAATGCTTTTCTGCTGTACCGAATAATCTTTATATGAGTAGTAAAAAGTACGAAGCTGATCCATGTTCTGTAAGGGAGTAAAAAAAAGGACTGCATAAGCACCGATACATAAAGCTGCAGCCAGAAAGGGCTTGTTCGGTTTAAATACCGCCCGCTTGTTACAGCTCACAATAATGATTGCTGCAGTAAGGAGAAGGCATAGAAAAGTCATAATGTAAGAGTCCGTTTTAAGCCTTTCAAAAAGCAGGATATACGATTGATTATAAGTCAATAGATCCGCATTCAGCTGCAGAACTGAATAATCCAGCGGAGCATCTTCGGTGATATGGAAAAGTGTAAGAAGGTAGTAAACTATACATATAAGAAAGGAGATTGCTTTCCCAATGAAAGGAACAGAAGAGAATAAACTGCGAAGACTCTGAATCAATAGTACCGGCATAAGAAAAGTTACTGATATGTAAACAGGGAACAAAACCGGTCGGTAAACTCCATATACTGAATATTTAACAATGATGATTATCTGCATTAATACAATAAGCCATGTGGAGGGGAAAATCATTAGCCCCACAAACCTAACCGGATAAAAAAGATTATGTATGAGCTTCGAATGGATTTCTCGAAGATACCCTAAAAAGGAATAGTTTACCCTTCGGAATAGATCTGCCGGTTTTAATCTTTGAGCAGTTCGGATGTCTTGCACTTTGCTTTTTATCCATACCTGATAAACCGAAAAACAAATTGCTGATACAAAAACTGCATACAGAAGCGGTGAAAAAAAGGGTATTAATTTATCACTAACAAACTGATACCATCCCAGATGAAACAGTGACATCGGATAGAACAGAATAAAAGAAGTATTTATTTCAGGAACTCTCTTGAGCAGATTAAAACCGAGCTGAATTAAGAGTAAAAATAGGTATAACACTAAAAAAGAGATTACTAAAACTGCAATGAATCGAATCAGAATGCTGGAGTAAATTTCCTTGCTTTTTGCCCATTCGAGCTGGTAATACATGAGAAAACCGAAAACCGATAAGTAGGCCCATATGAATCCTCTGGTATTTATCATGGCTGAATCTTTTGGCAAATTATAGGTGATCTGCCAGGCAGACTCCTGGATTTTTTCTTCAGGTAGTTTTATCTTTATCATCCAGGGGCAGACATTCCCCGGGACAATATGAAATGCAGAAAACTAATTCTCAGCAAATAGTCTTTTTAGTTGGCAATTCTTGTTCCATTTGCTCCTTTTTCGGATCTGTAAGATAAATATCTGATTAATCGGGAAGTTTCTAACTAACTGGAACAACCTTTGAACCATCTTTTATCGTTCAGATTCAAAAAGGGTCTATTTAGTTATCAAGTCAAAATCCTCTACTATTTCCCGGTTGCCATCTCAAGGCAGTCTTATTGTATAATATGAGGATATGATCCAATTAAAAGCTGGAATTCAGGGAACCCACTCCCTGCATCTGGATTTCAAATCACCGGGAGCTTGTTTCTTTCAGTTAAACAAGGGCTAAACTTATGCTTCTTATACTCCCGATTTCAGTCTTTCTGGGAATACTTCTTCTGTTCTTTGATCAGAAAAACAAACGGGAAGCATTTGTAAAAAGCGCCTCTGTCTGGGGCCTATTGGTTACATTCATAACCGAAACACTGAGTCTGTTTGGAAAATTCAAGCCGACCTGGATCGCCCTGTCCTGGCTTTTTTTTCTGCTGATAGCAACAGGTATTGTGCTGCTGACCCGGAAAAGAAATGAATTTACCCTTAGAAAGATTCAATTTGACAATTATGAAAAGCTTCTCTTATCAGCGATAATTTTCATTCTTTCGATTGAGGCTCTTTTATCGCTTCTCTTCCCACCCAACACCTGGGATTCCATGACTTATCATATGAGCAGGGTAATGCACTGGATCCAGAACGGAAGTATTGGCCTGTACGCATCCAACAGTCTCAGGCAGCTTTATTATCAGCCCTGGGCCGAATATGTAACCGCTCAAATCCTCTCCCTTACAGATTTTGATTCTATGGCGAATCTGGTACAATGGTCCGCCATGTTTGGCTCTATTGTTGTTATATCGCTGATAAGCAAAGAGATGGGTGCTGATCGCAAAACTCAGCTTTTCTCCGGGTTTCTTTGTGCCACTGTTCCTATGTGTATCCTGCAGGCATCCAGTACCCAGACCGATCTGATCGCCGGTTTCTGGTTTACTCTATTCAGCTTTTTTTCAATTCGCCTGGTCAGGAAAGCCTCCAAAGGAACCGCTTTTTTTGCCGGGACCGCAATGGGACTGGGCCTCCTTACAAAAGCCACCCTGTACTTCTTCTGCTTTCCAGTTCTTCTATTCCTGATAGCAGGGCTATTCAGGAAAAACAGATTTCCTCTTGCGTTACGTTTTGCTTCTATTGTACTGATTACCACTTTTCTGATAAACCTGCCTTATTACTACCGTTCGGTACAGACTTTTGGCAGCCCGCTTGGCCCTGATCAGATAGGTATGGGAGACTTTAATGTAAGAAATGAGTATCTGACAGTTCCGGTTTTTTTATCAAATGTAGTCAGAAATATCGGAATTCACAGCGGCGTTCCCTCAAAAGCAATAAACCGCAGTCTCACAAATTCAATTAACAAGATGCTTGGTCCTGAAAGTCACAACCCGGCATCCACATGGCCCGGATCATATTTCAAGGTTCGGGTGAGCTTTCATGAAGATACAGCCGGAAATACCATTCACTTTTTTCTCATCATCTCCTCTGTGTCTCTTCTTTTTTTTCTAATGAAATCAAACCGGAGACTTCCCGGTCTGCTTTTTCTTCTGACAGGAACAGCTTTTCTGCTTTTCTGCGCGTTTCTTAAATGGCAACCATTCCACAGCAGGCTCCACACTTCTCTTTTCCTTCTCTCATGTGCGCCATCGGCTGTTGTTCTTAGCTGTTTACCGCGACGCATTCTGTTTTACCTTTCTATCTTTATCTTTATTTTCTCTGTTCCGTGGCTCTTTGCAAATAAAAGTAAACCACTCCCGGCTCTCATTCAGAAAGAGAGAAGTTCTCTTTACTTCATTAACAGGCCGGAACTGGAAGAGGTTTACAAGCAGGCTGCATCCATGATTAACTCTCTTGATGCGCATTCAATAGGCCTCGATCTGACTGAAGACGACTGGGAATATCCTCTCTGGGTTTTAACATCAAACAAACTTTTTACAAACGTTAATATCGGCAATGTATCGTCATCCTTAGTTCCAAAAACACTGCAGATTGACCTGATTTTCTCATCACGGTCAAAATCTTTTTACTCCGGAGGAATTGAATACTTACCGGTCTGGGAAAATTCAAATTTCCGGATTCTTGCAAAGGGTATCAGATGAGACGTATAAATCCAGTACCGATAGTCTGTCTTTTATTTATTATTCTGATTTCACTTTTTGTAATTATGCAATTCAAAATTGCAGCCGGACCTTTCTGGCTGGGCCAGAATTCTGATCCCGATTACCAGTACCTTCTGAATTCTCTTAACATTGCTCAGGGAAAGGGTGTCGGCCATACGGACCATCCGGGAACTCCTGTTCAGATCTCTGGAGCCATTCTCCTTAAATTGAGTGCACCGACTGCTCCTGTAATAAGTCTCCAGGAAAACGTACTCAGGAAAGATGAACCCCCTCAAGTGCTTCAGCAGGCGGAATTGGTGACTTCGATAATCGAGAAAACTGAACATCGTGGTAATGCGTACTGGTGTACCAGGTGCAAATGTGTTCATTATGCTCCGATTCCCGCGGAGGTGCATCGGGAAGGATATGTTCCCCAGAGATGACTTAATGACTTAAATCCCAGAGTCATCTCAGGGATGAAGCTGTGAGTTAACTTAATCACTAAGTCATCTCTGGGGTGAAATAGAACAGGGGATGGACTACTTTTTTCAGTCAGCAGATTTCTATAATATGCACTTTCATTAAAATAAAAAGCTTCATATTTCAAAAAACTCATTTTTGGTCTCTTTTATAATCCGATTGAACCGGCTTTTAAGGAGGGTATACTACTGGTCTGGTTATCTCAAAACTTCAGGTCACAAATTCACCTCAGGGGTGAATTAGAGACTTAACGCCACCTGTATAACTCACGTTACCCGGGGATGGACTACTTTTATATTTTCAATCAGCAGATTTCTATAATTCAAAGATCAATTTAAATTAGTGGCTTCATTTTTCTAAAACTCACTTTGGGTCTCTTTTATAATCCGATTGAACCGGCTTTTAAGGAGGGTATACTACTGGTCTGGTTATCTCAAAACTTCAGGTCACAAATTCACCTCAGGGGTAAAACTGTAACTTAACCACGTTAAATCCAAAAGTCATCTCCTGGGTAAAACAACAACCTGACATGTACCAATCCTCATATCTTAATAGAATAGTACCCAGTTACATTCCAACCATATTCTATTTTTACCTTTCAGTCTCTTCAGGGAGTTTCATCATGAGTAGCTTTATCGTTGAAGGCGGAACCAGACTTAGCGGAACCATCAGGGTTTCTGGAAATAAAAATGAGGCATTACCTATTATTGCAGCATCACTTCTTAGTTCAGGGCCGGTCTCTTTAACCAATGTTCCGGAAATCGGTGATGTACGCAACATGCTTGAAATTGCATCTGTTCTTGGTGCCGGAATTTCTCCGATATCCTCTGGTAAAGTCACTATCGAAGCCCCGCGAATCGGTTCATCGGAACTTCCCCTCCAACTATCAAGCGCTATCAGGGCTTCTATCCTTTTTGCGTCATCTCTTCTTGTAAGAACCGGAAAGGCAGTTATCACCCAGCCTGGTGGAGACATGATCGGTAGACGAAGAATGGATACACATTTTCTGGTCTTCAAGGCCCTTGGGGCCGAGCTAAGAGTCGAGCGCAAGACCCAGCAGACCAATTTTATTCTTGAGGCTCCAAAGGGGTTAAAGGGAGCCGATATTTACCTCGATGAGGCTTCTGTTACAGGAACTGAAAACGCGCTTATTGCCGCAGCGGGAGCAAAAGGAATTACAATTATCGGTAATGCTGCATCTGAGCCGCATGTTCAGGGGCTCTGCAAGTTTCTTGAAAAGCTGGGTGTAAAGATTGAGGGCATAGGTTCAAATGTGCTTAAAGTTCATGGCACAGCGAATTTCGGGTCCGCTGATCATGAAATCGGAAGCGACTATATAGAGGCCGGCTCTTTTATCGGTTTGGCTGCAGCCACCAGATCACCCCTGAATATCACCGGCGTGGATCTTTCAGTAATGCGGATGATACTGTTTCAGTTTGAAAGAATTGGTGTTGAGGTGCAGACAGATGCTGAAAAGAGGAGTATTTTTGTACCTGATAAACAGCCGATGAAAATAAGGAAAGATCTGGGCGGTGCGATTCCCAGGGTAGAGGACAGTCCCTGGCCCGGATTTCCTACTGACCTGATGTCGATACTGCTTGTCACAGCCACTCAGTGTGAAGGAACCTGTCTGATTCATGAAAAGATGTTTGAGTCGAGGCTGTTTTTTGTTGATAAGCTCATCGGTATGGGAGCGCAGATTGTGCTTTGCGATCCTCACAGGGCTGTAATCGTCGGCCCGTCTCCTCTTTACGGCGCCACCATAAGCTCACCTGATATCAGGGCAGGGATGGCGCTTCTTATAGCCGCATGTGCCGCAGAGGGAAAAAGTACTATTTACAATATAGAACAAATTGACAGAGGATACCATCACATGGATCTTCGTCTTGCATCTCTGGGTGCTTCTATAGAGCGAATAAACGAGCGACGTAAAAATTTCCTGTAATCCCAAGTGAGCATTTGATGAAATCTGTATTGATTATCGCTGGCCTGCTTTTTGTGAGCTGTGCGCCTGCGATGGTGCAGTTTTACCCTGATGACTACTATCCAGAAGACAAGATTTACGAAAACAAACCTCTGCGCTTCATTTTAAACTACAGCGGTAACTGGCGGATCTACACTGATCCAAATGAGATGGAACGTGGGAGCAGGGCTTTTGCAAAGGAGCTTCAGAAATCCGGCCTTGAGCTTCTATTTATAGGAGCCACTGTTGAGGGATTTCACGGAACCAGAGGAATAGCGGTCAATCTCAACGAGCCGGCCAGGGAATATGCGGAGTATATCAGAAGACTTAACGGAGATGATGTAGAAAATGATCAGGGTCTTACTGAATTCCACGCAGCTGAGAATTATATGATCAAATGGGTGTACGACAAATCCGACTTCCGTTTTGTAGAGTTCTTTTTTAATATCGAAACTTATGATATCCGGATCTCTTTCTGGACAAAGCCCAATCTTTACGATAATTTCCTTCCCGTTTTCGAGCAGATTATGAGCACCCTTTCGCTTACTACAGGGTTTTGATAAATTTGATAATGAATACCTCATATAAACTTTGTCAGATCCGCGCTTGAAACAAAGTCCTGGGAAAAACAAAAAGTCGCTTAAAAATAAACACTTTAAGAGTAGCTTCTTCAGGCTATGCTTTTCTTTTTTTCTCCGGCTTCTAAGGTATCTGAAAACAAAAAAAAGAGCAAGAAAACCGTACTCAAATTGATTCTTTATAAAATCTCAGGTGAGAGAAACATCATGTTTGCCGATAAAACCTCTCATAGCTGCTCTTTATCCTTTAATCAATGTTAACCTGTTGTCCAGTGCCGATTTCTGGAATGATTTTTGACGCTCTTTATAGACATGGAAAAACTATTAATTCTGACAGGTCTCCTCCTCTCCTCAGTATTTGCCAGAATAGAACCGCACGATTCCACAGTTACTTTTTATGGTCTTGCTCAATACAGATTGAGAATCGATTACACCAGAGTCGCCGATACCGCTCAAAACTCCCTGTCGGCTTCAGAATATTCCAACAGAATCGGGTTTTATTGGGGTACTATCTTTAAACCCACGCCAGATATTCTTCTTCAGTTCCAGTTCGGTAACGACTGGTTTTCAACCGAAGCGGTCTCCTACTCTGGAAACAATCCCGCTACCGTTTCAGACAAAGGGTATCCCCCATTTTCTGTCCCTTACTTTCATCTGGCTTTTGCCCAATGGAACCCGGGTGTTTTCAGGTTCGCAGCAGGAAAAATTCATCTTCAAAGTTTCGGTCCTCTCGATTTAATCGAGCGCTCACTTGCCGGCGGAACCTATTCAGAAGCAGCCTTTATCAGCTGGTCTGTGGCTACAAACAATTCACTGATGGGAATAAGTGCCGGCATGCAGCTTTTGCAGAACTCTTTCAATCTGGGAATCGATCTTTTCTCTACCGTAATTGAACCAAGAAGGCAAGACATTGTCAATAATGATGGCCTTACAGATAATAATCCGTCAAACCCCGCTGTGGTTATGACCCTGGCTGACATTCCTGTTTCTGCCGGTAATCTCTCCTTAACTCCGCAGATTTCGCTCATTTTCAACCGCAACTATAATGCATCAAGAGATAGATCCGATCACGAAATCTCAGCCGGTTTCACAGTCTCTTACCAAATTTCAAACTCTCTTTCAGCATATCTTTACGCTGCCTATGCCCGCCTCTCAAATGTAAATAGTCGGAACCCCCTTGATTCCTCTTCTTTCTTTGGATCCGGCACTGCACCGGTTTACGACCAGCGTGGATTTATTACAGGTGCAGGTACAACAGTTCCGCTCGGTCCCGGTAAGCTCATTTTCGAAGCCAAATACAGCAATGCTTACAACTTAAGGGATAATGGTTCACTCTCTCACTATATCTTTGGTGATCTCAAATATGCCTGGAAACCCGGTCAATATGTTACCATTATGCCAAGATTCCGTATGTTCACCACCATTTTTCCTCTATCAAAAAGCAATCTCAAGTTTTCCAGCCTGTTAAGACCTGAACTGATTTTAACAGGCCAGATCTGAAGAACATTTGGAAGAGAGGGCCCCCTCTTTCGCTTCAGCCCGTCGAAGACGCCGGTCTTCCGCTATCAACCCTTGTTGTCCACCTGTTTGCAGGCAGGTATGGTTATCACATTTGCAAACACTTTTGCGGCAGCAGTAGCGAACTGGTGGTAGATTAATTGTCACAAGTCACAAGTAGCAAATCAAGGATAAAGAATTAATGTCAAGTATTGCAATATAATCATAGTGTTTACTTACAATCCTGACACAATACATTCACCGGCCTTACGGTGCAGATTCCGGGAGGCTATAATATATTTTAATCTACCACCAGTTCGCCTGTGCATTGAAGCGGACAGACGAGACCGCGAAGGTGTTAACTGCCTCCACAACCGGTGGACAGCACCAGGGGATAGCGCAAGACCGGCGTCCGCGACGGGCTGGAGCGCAAGGGGGGACGAATGCCCCCTTCCAAAAAATCTTGATTCTTATTCCAATATTTTAACAAACCAGAGAACACCCTGATCCGCCTGTAAAAATCAGGTATAAATGAATTTATTGTTACTTTGCTGTATAAATCGTATACTTCTCTCATGGATTGTTTTGAAGTCGAATGGACACCCGAAAAAATCGCCCGTTTCTGGAGCAATTACGAAGAAACGCCAGGGATGCAAAACTGGCATTTCAGCAAACAACGAGGTGCTGCGCTGATCTCCTGGTCACGAAAAAAAGTTTCCTTTTCCGCACCGGTTCTGGATCTGGGTTGCGGGTCAGGGCACCTGATATCTCTTCTCCTTTCACAGGGGCTTCAAACCCATGGTGCCGATGTCTCCGACAGTGCAGGTAAAATCGTAAATGAGAGATTCAGAAATGACCGGAATTTCCTGGGCTATACTCCCCTCCAAAAGGGAAAATCCCTGCCTTTTGATGACAACTCTTTTAAAACAGTATTCCTCCTTGAAACAGTTGAACATCTGCTTCCTCCGGATCTTGAGGCGATCCTGCTCGAATCACGACGAATTCTGGCTGATGGCGGTAATTTGATTGTTACCACACCAAATCAGGAATTTCTGAGAGACTCATTTGTTTTCTGCAGAAGTTGCGGTGCTCAGTTTCATTCTTTTCAGCATATACGCAGCTTGGACAGCAGTTCATTATGGGCACAAATCGAGAAAGCCGGATTCAAAAAAGTAATCTGCCGCCCGGCAATTCTGCTGCCTGACTTGAGCGTATGGCTTCTTGCCCAGAGATGCCGCAAGGCATCATTTATTCCCTGTCCGGAGTGTGGGTTCAAAGTAGTGAATTCAGCCTTAAAGTCAGGGAACCAGATCAAATCTGTTTTAAGAGAACTCTACCACCTCGTGTGCATCGCTTCAAAGTAATTCCCCGGTTTTCCGCAATACAATTACTCATAAATCGAATTAATTTTTATCATTATTGGGCATTTTCTATTGCTTTGAGTTATCTGGTAATTTATTTTTTATGACTGTTTTGCCCCTTTGGGATAAACGGGCTAGTAACTCAGTGGTAGAGTATCGCCCTTTTAAGGCGAGAGTCGAAGGTTCGAATCCTTCCTAGCTCATTTCTCCTTCTTCTCTGCTTCCGACCTCAAGATTTCAATTATTACATGAGAAATAAATGAAAATAGAGCATTTTCAGAATATATGGTCATCTCTCTCATTTCCCGGTGTTTCACAATGGATCACTGAAAATCCTCACAATTCACTTTTTACCGGGTTGAATGGTTCCAGTGACGTTTTCCTCATAAGTGATCTGTTTGAAAAATCACAGCGCCCGGTCCTTGTACTTGTAGAGAGCAGCAAAAAAGCCGAAACGCTTGTCGAGGAATGCAAATCGTTTCTTGGTGATGATGCGGTAATGCTGTTTCCATCCCGTGATGCAGTGCCTTACAACATGAAATCACCTTTCGGACCCACAGTTGAGGCACGGTTCGGAGTTCTCTCTGCTCTTCTGGAAAGTGCAAAAAAAGTCTATGTTGCCCCTTATGCCGCTCTAATGCAGAAGATCCTGCCACGGAAAAATCTATTCAATAAGATTATCCGTCTGCAAACTGGTGATGAGATCTCAATCTCCACTCTTTCTGAATGGTTAACAGAAAGTGGATTTCACAGGGAAAACAAGGTCACAGATATCGGCACTTTCAGTATCCGGGGTGGAATAGTTGATGTCTATCCTCTTCTTGGTGAAAATCCGCTCCGGATCGAATTCTGGGGTGACACAGTTGACACAATTAGAGAGTTTGATGTCTTCACTCAGAAATCTTTTGAGTCAAAAAAACAGATCCAGATCTTCCCCATGAAAGAGCTCTGTTTCAGTGATTTACAAATAGATAGCGCTCTTGAGAAAATGGCAGAGCATTGCCGTGAAAGCGGTACCGATTCAATGATGGTCCATAAACTGGAGCACCAGTGGAAAAGCGTGGGGGATCTTGAAGGGATCGAGTGGTTTCTTCACTGGTTTGAGCAGCCGTATTCATCGATTCTCGATTATATATCAAGCGACACCCTTATCGTCTGGAACGATCTGGTACCGATTGGACGAAGGCTTGATGAATCGAGGCAGAACTACGCCAGGCATCTGGAGAGAGTCCCGGAACTCTATCTGCCCTTTATCTCCCCTCCGGATAAATTGCTTCACGTCGACGATACTATAATCGGAGATTTGGGCTTTTATGACACGGTTTTTGTGGAGACTCTCGATACTCCACCCGATACTCTCAGTTTCAAGGTTTCAATCAATGAACAGCCTCAGCTCCCGCGGGAAATCGAATCTCTAACAGACGATCTGAAGTCGCACAATGAAAATGGCCTCAGGTGTATTCTGGTTAGCCCTAATCTGGGCCACGCAGAAAGAATGCAGGAGTTGATTGCTGATTCCTGTCCTTATGTAGAATTCGCAATCGGATTTCTACTCAAAGGATTTATCGACAATGAAAACCGGTTTCTGCTTTACACTGAAGCACAGATCTTTAACCGCTCGGTCCGTCCGGTACGCGTAAAAAAACAGAAGAGCGGAATTCCCATTACCGGGTTCGATGCTCTCAGTCCACAGGATTATGTGGTTCACGAAGACCATGGAATAGCCAGATTCATAGGTATTGAAAGAGTCAAAACCGGAGATAGTCAAAGTGACTGCATGGTTTTGATTTATGCCGACAATGCGAAGGTTTATGTCCCGGTCGATGATTTCCATAAGGTTCAGAAATATGTCGGCAAAGAGTCTATAGCCCCCTCTCTTTCAAAAATTGGAACCTCCTCCTGGGAAAAGCTCAAGACAAGAACACGGGAATCTCTTAAGGAGATGGCCCAGGAGCTTATTGATCTATATGCCAAGCGCGAGTTTCTTGAAGGTATAATGTTTCAGCCCGATAATCTCTGGCAAAAAGAGTTTGAAGACTCTTTTATTTACGAAGAAACACCCGATCAGCTTCGTGCCATCAAGGATTCCAAGGAAGACATGGAGTCAAAGAAACCCATGGACAGGCTTATATGCGGTGATGTGGGGTTCGGAAAAACAGAAGTGGCGATGAGAGCCGCTTTCAAGGCTGTAATGTCTGGATATCAGGTTGCGGTACTTGCACCCACTACCATCCTGGCTGCTCAGCATTACTCTACTTTTTGTGAGCGGATGTCTAACTTTCCGGTGAAAATCGGTATGCTTAGCAGATTTTTAAAACCGGGCGAACAAAAACCGGTTTTACAGAAACTGCGCGATGGGGAAGTGGATATTGCTATTGGGACTCATAGAGTGCTGTCTGAAGATGTGGTTTTCAAAAATCTTGGACTGCTGATAATCGATGAGGAGCAGCGGTTTGGAGTCAAACATAAAGAAAAACTGAAGCAGCTCCGGTTCCAGGTGGATGTACTTTCCATGACTGCCACTCCCATTCCCAGAACTCTGCACATGTCACTTATCGGAGCAAGGGATCTTTCCATCATTAATACCCCGCCGCGAAATCGCCTTCCTATCGAAACCAAAGTGGCAGAATATCATGATGAACTGGTTAAGAATGCAATAGAGACTGAGCTTGAGAGGGGTGGGCAGGTTTATTTTGTCAATAACAGAATTAAAAACCTCGATGCTCTGCAGGATAAAATAGAGCAGCTGGTCCCAAAAGCCAGGGTAATTTCAGCTCACGGGCAGATGGATGAAAAAGAGCTTGAGATGATAATGAAGGAGTTTATAGCAGGACGTTACGATGTCCTTCTGTCAACTGTAATCATCGAAAACGGCCTAGACATACCGAATGTAAATACAATTATAGTGAATCGTGCGGATACCCTGGGGCTTTCTCAGCTCTACCAGCTCAGGGGCAGGGTAGGGCGCTCCTCAGAGCAGGCATACGCTTATTTTCTTACCCCGTCTTTTAAACAGGTAAATGAGTTGTCGCTTAAACGACTCCGGGCACTGGAGCAGTATACCGACCTGGGATCGGGTTTTCAGATCGCGATGAGGGATCTTGAGATCCGCGGGGCCGGAAATATCCTTGGAACTCGTCAGCACGGATTTATCGCCGCAGTTGGTTTTGAGCTCTACTGCCGCCTTCTGCAGGATGCTGTAAAGGAGATAAGGGGTGAAAAGGTGGAGACCACCGCCCAGGAGGTCAAGCTCGAGATACCGCTTCAAGCCTATATTCCTACAGAGTACATTTCTGATGGTGCAACCCGGATAGCCGTTTATCAGGAACTCTCATCTGTTTCATCCTTCCAGGATATTTCTGATGTAGAAAAGAGCATGAACGATCGTTTCGGTGCCATGCCCGGCAGTGTAGATGCACTTCTGCTCCTGATGAAAATCAAAATTTGTGCAAGAAATACCGGTACTTCAAGAGTTGCTGTAAATAAAGACGATGAGCTTGTGCTTACCTTTGAAGGCGATCAGGAACAGGTCAAAGAGAACATCGGCAAGGTGATCAAGTCCAGCGATCTTCAGTTCCAGATCCAGTATGAGACACCGATAACCCTCCGGACAAAGCTTGCGGCCCGGAATGCACACGATCAGGCTCTTCAGTCTCTTGACATTCTCTCCAGGATTTCCGGCAATTAGTTACGAGTTGAATGTTACAAGTCGCAAGTTCTTTCCCGCATCGGGGTCAGAATCGGTATCGGTATCGAAATCCCTTAAGAGAAAAACACCGGAACTTGTTCTTAACCTAAAAATCGCAGTTGGATGAGGCAAAAAACCGTAACCTGTTGAGCGCTAAGGCTTTCAGGCGTCTTGATCTTATCACATTGTCGATAAGACCTGCGCCGCCTTCAAGCCTTATCATCCCAACATCTTACGATTTTTTGCTCTCCCCATCTGCGACTTTTAGGCTTAATTGTTCTGTTTGTTCGGCCCGTTTTCCTTCCCTGATAATGGATTTCCGCCTCTGCATCATGTATCTTTGTCATGGGGTTTTCTGCCCTTCTCCGTATGAAAACCATCCCCGATCTGTCACAATATCCGGATTACAAGTAAAAACAATGAAGATGTTTTCTAAATATTCTATATACCCGTGCGTAGTAAGTATTCTGGTTTTTTCTGGATGCAAGGAACCGGACAAAAGTCCAGTAGTGGCTCGTGTGGGAAACGCTGAGCTTACTGTAGATGACATATATAAGAGCATTCCTTCGGAATACAGCGACCAGATTACCAGAGAACAGAATATTACCTATGTAAAACAGTGGATAGATACCGAACTGCTTTACAGAGAAGCGCTCCGATCTAAACTTGATAAAGACAAGGATATAAAAAAGCGACTTGAAAAGATAAAAAAGGATCTGCTTGCTGCCGAAATTATTTCCAGAGCATCCTCCCGGTCTGTAGAAATTGACAGGGAGATTGTAGAATCCTATTACAACCAGCACAAAACCGAACTTATTCGCGAGAAAGATGTAGTGAAATTTCTTGAGATAGTTGTTGACAGTATCCAGACTGCCGCCTCCATTAAAACTACTGCCAACGCAGACAATTTCTCTTCGCTTGCTGTCCAGCATTCAAAGCTTCCTTTTTCTGATTCGGGTACTTATGTACCAATAGAAGATGTGCAGCCGGAAATCCGCAGCGTGATTGAATCCGCCAAAACTACCGGCATCTACGGTCCTGTGAAAACAGAGGTTGGATATCATGTGATTTTATTGCAGGAAAAACTTGAAAAAGGTGGTCAATGCACGCTTGAAGAAGCATGGGAAGAGATCACAACCTTGCTTTCGACAAAGGCCCAGAAAGAAAATCTCGATAAGCTTCTCTCTGATCTGCGGCTAAAAAATGATGTCGAGTTTAGTTTTGATCAGTTAAGCGGAAATGCTTCTGAAACTTCAGAAATTAAAAATACTAATACAGATAGATAGGAGTCCAAAGATGCGAAAAACATCCATGGCAGGTTTTCTTTTACTTACACTCAGTATTGTTCTTTCAGCAGAAACGCGTCTGGATGGAATCGCTGCTGTTATTGGTGATGAGATAATACTTCAATCAGAAATTGACGCTTACAGTATTATGCGGCTCAATGGTCTGGGACTTAACAAAGATTCAGTCGATATCGCTCCTTTGAGGAAAGGTTTCCTTAATGAACTTATTGATGGAAAAGTTCTTCTGGCCCATGCAAAACAGGACAGTACAATCTCAGTAACGGACCAGGAAGTCGAAAATGCTCTTAACAATCACATAACAATGATGCTTCAGCAGAATAATCTGACAATGGACAGCCTCGATTCAGTTCTTCGTAGAGAACAGAATCTATCACTTGTTAAATTCAAATCAGAAGCCAGAAAAGCCATTCGGGAACAGTTGCTTAAACAGAAAGTTCATCAATCATACCTTTATTCACTTAAAGTAAGCAGAAAAGATGTTGAACAATTTTACAACGAGTATAAAGACAGCCTTCCTGTGGCCGGTGAAAGTATTTGTCTTTCGAAATTGTCCATAAAAGTAAGTCCTCACGACTCAGTACGTCAGGCCGCTTTTGCCAGAATAAAATCAATTAAACAGCGCCTTGATAATGGCGCTGACTTCGCTGAAATGGCCAAAATGTTCTCTGAAAGTCCTGAGGGGAAAGATGGGGGAGATCTGGGTTTTATTGGTAAAGGATCTCTGGGCGAACTTGTTTTTGAGGAAAAAGCATTTTCCTTGACCCCTGGTCAGATCAGTGAACCTTTTGAAACCAGGCTTGGGTTCCACATACTGAATTCTCTTGCTAAAAAAGACCAGAATGTTCATCTTCGACAGATTTATATCAAAGTAGCTCCTACTGAAAAGCAGATTCAGACGGTTACATCCAGACTCGACTCTATCAGGACAAACTGTAATTCTAAAGATGCATTCGAAAAAAGCGTAAAGGCATACAGCGATGATGCCGCCACGAAGTCAAATAACGGTAGTTTAGGATGGATGTCGCTGCTTGAATTACCAGCGGCTTTAAGAACTGCAATTGACACATCTGGTTCCGGATTTATCTCCGCCCCTCTTCAGGAGGATAATTCCTGGTCTATATACCGCGTGGATGACAGAGTAAAAAACCGCAGCCTGACTCTTGAGCACGACTACCTGATCCTGGCTCAAAAAACAAAAGATATTCTGGCTCAGAAAAAACTGATTGATCTTGTATCTGAGTGGCGCAAACAAATTTTCCTGGATATCAGGATCTGAGCTTTGCCTGATTTTTTACCATGCCGATTAAAAAACAACCTATCAAAGAATCCTCTTACAGCTCTCTGGCGCCAGTCTATGATCGGCTGATGAGTCATGTAGAGTATGATGAGTGGGCTGATCTCATTCAAAAAATTTCCCGCAAGTATATCAAAAAGAAAAAAGTCTCTATCTTTGAAATCGGCGGCGGTACCGGATCACTCGCAAAATTACTGATTCATTCCAGTTACAATTATTACGGATCCGACCTCAGTCCATATATGTGCAGAGAAGCAGCACAAAAAAAAATCCCCTTTTTTTGTGCCGACTGCAGAGCACTGCCACTAAAAAAATCTTTTGACCTTGTAATTTTCCTTTACGATGGTATCAATTACCTGCCCAGACTTGATCACTACCATATACTCTTCGATCAGGTTTACCAATGCCTCAATCCGGGTGGTTACTTTCTTTTTGATATTACTACCGAAACTAATTCCATCAGACATTTTTTTGAATACCTCGATTTTGAAGAGTACAGCGATTACAGTATGGTAAGGCACAGTTATTATGATGAAGAAAAAACGCTTCAATACAACGATTTTACTATATTTAAATTAACAGATGAAAAACCGGACCTTTATGAGAAAATTTCCGAACGCCACATACAGAAAGTACTGCCTCCAAAATTGATCGAGGATGCGGTCCCCAGAAACCTTTTCAAGATTATCGGAATCTGGGATGGGTTTTCGGAGAGGAAATACTCAATCAGATCTGAACGAATCCACTTTCTGCTTAAAAAAATAGTGTAGACCATGATCCAGTTCTCGCATGTAACAAAAAGGTATGATGATTCATACGAGGCTCTCAACGACATCTCCTTCTTCATAGATAAAGCTGAGTTCGTTTTCCTTACCGGAGCAAGTGGTGCAGGAAAAACAACTCTTCTAAAACATATCTATATGGAAGAACTGCCGACCTCCGGACAGGTGTTTATCTGCGGCTTCGATTCTAAATACATGCGCAATAAAGATCTCCCTTACCTGCGGCGCAAACTGGGAATTGTTTTCCAGGATTTCAAACTGCTTAATGACAGAAATGTCTACGAAAATGTGGCTTTTGCATTGCGTGCTATTGGTAAAAGAGAGAGAGATATAAAAAGAAAAGTCTTTGAGGTTCTTGCCCTTACCGGTTTGAGCCACAAATGTTTTAATTTCCCTAATCAGCTCTCCGGCGGCGAACAGCAACGCGTTTCAATTGCCAGAGCTATCGTAAATGATCCTTGGGTTCTTCTGGCTGATGAGCCAACAGGTAATCTCGATGTGGTTGTATCGCAGGAAATTTTTAAACTCCTTCAGACTATCAACAGCTGGGGAACAACTGTTATTATGGCTACACATGATCTTCAACTAATAAGCCCTTACCATTACCGTCACCTCATCCTCTCAAGGGGAACTTTAATAAAAGGTGGAGATGCATCTGTGAAACCGAAATTCTTTGGAGGTACAATATGATAGTGGTTACCGGATCGGCCGGATTTATCGGCTTCAATGTAAGCCAGAAACTTCTTTCTGAAGGTAAAGAAATCATTGGAATCGATAATGTAAATGAGTATTATGATCCGGCACTGAAAGAAGCACGTCTCGCCCATTTGGAAAAATTTTCCAACTTCCATTTCCACAGACTCGATTTATGTGATTTTTCCGGACTCCAAAAAATATTTAAAGATTACAACCCCGATCTGGTCTGTCATCTTGCAGCCCAGGCCGGTGTCCGCTATTCCTTAACCCATCCTTTTGCCTACCAGAAATCCAATAACGAAGCTTTTCTCAATATTCTGGAGCTGGCAAGACATTTTAAAGTCCAAAACTTTGTTTACGCATCCTCCTCCTCTGTTTATGGCAACAATACCAAACTTCCATTCTCCGAATCAGATCCGGTTGATCACCCGATCTCTCTTTACGCGGCTACAAAACGTTCAAACGAATTGACCGCATACTGCTATAGCCAGCTTTACGGTATCCCTTGCTCAGGACTCCGGTTTTTTACAGTTTACGGACCGTGGGGACGGCCCGATATGGCTCTCTTCATATTCACTAAAGCCATTCTCGATAATAAACCCATACAGATATTTAACAATGGTAAAATGCTACGCAATTTCACTTATGTAGATGACATTGTCGATGGTGTAATCAGGGTTCTTAATCACCCCACACAAAGCGAGATTTACAATATCGGAAACAGCAAAGCTGAAAATCTCCTCGATTTCATCGATCAGATCGAGCAGCAGCTTGGAAAAAAGGCGATCAGAGAATACCTCCCGATGCAACCGGGCGATGTCCCGGCTACAAGGGCTGATATCGAAAAAATCCGTGCTCTGGGTTATGAGCCTAAGACTAATATTGATCAGGGAATTGCCCGTTTCATTCAGTGGTATAAAGAGTATTACAGGGTATAAACCTTGTCAACTCTCGATTTTTCCTGTAACTTGTTGTATTTTATGCAGTAACGGGTGTTTATTTAGTCTGGTATCGTATATGTGGTCATGTTTTGATCTCGTATTCCTATATTCTATATTATCAATATTTATGGTTGATTTATAAAAATTTGACGCAACTTCAGGGAGATTCAATGTATAAACCGGAAATATGTGTTGTCGGACTGGGATATGTGGGTTTGCCTCTTGCAGTAGAACTTTCAAACTATTTCAATGTATACGGATTTGATATCAAAAAATCACGCATCGATATTCTAAAGAGCGGTAAAGACCCAAATGGGGAAGTCTCCGATGAGACCCTCAAAAGCTCAAACGTGCAGTTCTCTTCAGAGCCCTCTATTATAAATAAAGCCGATTTCATTATTATCGCCGTTCCTACTCCTATTGACAACCACAAAAGCCCCGATCTTACTCCTCTTTACCGCTCTTCGGAAACTGTGGGTGCGAATATGAAAAAAGGGGCGATCGTTGTTTATGAATCCACTGTTTATCCAGGTGTTACAGAAGATGAATGTGTACCGGTTCTGGAAAAACACTCCGGGATGAAGTGGAAAAAAGACTTTTTTGTAGGATATTCACCGGAAAGAATAAATCCCGGTGATAAAAAACACACCTTCGCTACTATTACTAAAGTCGTTTCAGGAGACACCCCGGATACTCTGGAAAAAGTCGCTCACGTCTACGGCTCAGCGGTAAAAGCCGGTATACACCCTGCCAGCACAATAAAGGTGGCTGAGGCTGCCAAAGTTATTGAAAACACTCAGCGCGATATCAATATCGCCCTGATGAATGAGTTGAAAATCATATTTGACAAATTAGGAATTTCCACCAGAGATGTCCTTGCCGCCGCTTCGACCAAATGGAATTTCCTTCCGTTTGAACCAGGCCTTGTCGGTGGACATTGCATCGGTGTCGATCCTTACTATCTTGCGTTTAAAGCGGAAGAGATCGGACATCACCCGCAAATCATTATGGCAGGAAGAAGAATCAATGATGCCATGGGCAGATATTTCGCCAGAGAACTCATTAAAAAAATGATCCATAAAAAACTCAACATTATGGATGGACATGTGCTTGTCCTTGGTATCACTTTTAAAGAAAATGTTCCTGACATCCGCAATTCAAAAGTTCTGGATATCGTTGCAGAGCTCAAAGATTTCGGCCTGAATGTAGATTTCTGGGACCCTGTAGCAGATGCTTCTGAAGTACTTGAGGAATATGGTGTAGAACTGGTTTCCAACCCCCGTAAAAATTACTATGAAGCCGTTGTTCTGGCTGTAAAACATAACCAGTTTATGAATCTCGGAAAATCAGCTCTCGAAACTTATTTAATTGACAATGGAATCTTTTACGATCTCAAAGAGGCAATTTCCTGATGCTTTATCATTCACGCTCAGTTCTCATGTTGTCTGTTGTATGCTTTCTTTTCAATACAACTGATATTTTCGCTCAACAGCAAATCGACCCGGCGACGCTGAACCAGATCAAAATACAACTGCAGAATCAGCAGATATCAAATTCGATCGATAACACCCGTATGCTTCAGAAAATTTACGGGAACGATCCTTATGCCTCTCCAGACTACAAAGTTCCCGGCCTCATATCAAATTCCGACACAATCGATTCTCTTCATGGGAACTCACTGAGTTCAGGGTACAAAGCGCCGGAAGATTTATCCGTTTACGAAAAGCTGCTCAGAGCAGAAAGTGTCAATCCTGACAGCCTTATCCCGACATTAAAGATGTTTGGTTATGATCTCTTTGGAAAGTCCAGACCCTCCACTTTCGCCCCTACCGATTTCTCTTCTGTTCCCGCTGATTATCCCATCAATGTCAGTGATGAAGTAATTGTTACTCTCTGGGGAAGAATCAATGAGGAATACAAACTGAAAGTTAGCAGGGATGGAAAAATTAATATCCCCAGAATCGGACCCGTTTCTGTTGCAGGCCTCTCATTCGAAAACATGAAAATTAATATTCAGGATAAAGTTGAAAAAATTGAAGGTGTCAGTGTCTCTGTTTCAATGGGTGAACTCAGGACTGTCGGTGTTTACATTGTCGGTGAAGTTACATCTCCGGGTTTTTATACAATCAGCGCACTTTCCAATGTTACAAATGCTCTTTTTGCAGCCGGCGGACCTACAAAAAACGGATCCCTTAGAAATGTCGAATTAAAACGAAACGGAAAACTGGTATCTAAAATTGATTTTTACGATTTTCTCCTCTCTGGAAATGATAAAACCGGTCTGAGGTTACAATCCGGTGATGTCATTCTTGTCCCGATCGTTAAAAACATGGCGGCTGTGGCCGGCAATGTAAGGAGAAGTGCCCTGTACGAGCTTAACAAAGAAACTTCTCTTAAAGATCTGCTTGGACTGGCAGGGGGTATAACTCCAGCTGCCTGGAGCAACAAACTTCAGGTCGAGCGCTTTACTGAAAACCAGTATCATAAAGTCCTGGATATTGATTCTGTTGGCGGAAATATCCCTGATTTTAAAATCCAGGACGGAGATATCATTAAAGTTTTTCCCATTCTGATCAAAGATAAAAATGCAATCTATCTGAGCGGAAATGTAGAACGGCCCGGGAAATATGAATTCAAAGACGGTATGCGAATCAGTAATATTATCACAAACTTTAAATCTTTACTCCCTGAAACTTATTTCGATTATGCAGTTGTACTCCGACAGGAAGAACCATCTTATCTGAACCGCATCATTGTTTTCAACCTTAAAAGTATACTTGAAAACCCGGGGAGCAATGACGATCATCTGCTGCAGGAACGCGACCACATTATTATTTACCACAAAGATTTTTTTGAACCTGACCGCTCTGTAAATATTGAAGGGTCGATAACAAGCCCTGGTACATATAAATTATTCAGCAACATGGAAATCCGGGATCTCATCCTTCAGGCTGGCGGACTTAAAGATGAAGCAAGCCAGGTTAAAGGTGAGCTGTACAGACGTAATTTTCTGGATGGAGAGAATATTTCCGTTCAAAAATTCGATTTCTGCGTCGAATGCGCCATGCAGGATGATCCTAAACACAATCTTGTTCTGCAGCGCACAGATAAAATTTTTATCAGGAAAAAATTTGGATGGTCTGAAGAAAGAACAGTTACACTTAGAGGGCAATTTGCCTATCCTGGAACTTATGTTCTTTTCGAGGATGAAACCCTTGGAAACCTCATTAAAAGAGCAGGCGGTTATAAAGAAGATGCTTATTTAAAAGCTGCTGTTTTTACGCGAAAATCGGTTAAGGAAATAGAACGGAAACGCAGTGAGGAATACAGCAATCAAATGGAAATCGATATTTTAAAACTTTCGGCCAAAGTCGCTGCTGAAAATTCGGCTGAAGCCTGGGAACTTCTTAATCGTCAAATGATACTGAAAAGAAAACTCGACAGTACTCTTGTTCTGGGAAGAGTTGTCATTGACCTGCAGAACAGCAAATCCATTGATGATTTTATGCTTGAAGATGGTGACGATCTCTTTATTCCAAGGTCTGTCAATACAATCTCTGTTCTTGGAGAAGTCTTCAACCCGGCCACTTTCAAATATTCTGATAATTATAATGCTTCAAATTACGTCCAGATGGCTGGCGGACACAATGTAAATGCCGATAAAAAGAACGTATATATTATAAAAGCTAATGGATCCGTTATTACCAATAAGATATCAAGGGTAGCAACTTACAAATTGGAACCGGGTGATGCAGTTGTGGTTCCATACAAAGTCAAATACTCTAATCCTCATAAACTGTTTGTAGATACTGCTGATGCTGTTTTCAAAATAACAACCATCCTGGCAACTCTTGCTACGCTTCTGCTGACAGTAACTAAACTGAGCGGTGATGGTGATTAAAAAAAGGCACAGGTTTGAAAATCCTGTGCCTTTAATTCTTTACTATTATTTATCTATTAGATCTTCTCATTCCTGTGTATCAGGTGCTTGTGCCTCATCATCGCTGCTTCCAGTATCTTCATCTGGAGCGTTGAAACTTTCCTGTGCGTCGACATCTTCGATCCCCTCGGGTATTGCCTCAGGTATCTCTGCAGTCTGATTTATCTCCTGCACTTCAGGTTCCCTGTCGCAAAGCGCAACATCTATAACACTGTCACCTTCTTCAAGACTGATAAGCTTGACACCCTGAGTGTTTCGGCCTATTGTGGAAATTTTATCGACATCAACCCTTATTATGATTCCATTCCTGGTTATCAGCATAAGGTCTGAACCGTCTTTGACTCCTTTCAAAGAAACCACAATGCCGTTCTTCTCAGTAACCTTGATATTTATGATTCCTGATCCTCCACGGTTTGTCTTGCGGTATTCTGAGACCGGTGTCCGTTTTCCATATCCCTTTTCGGTCACTGTCAGAACATCATGGTCATCATCAACTATTATCATACCGACCACTTTATCACCGCCTCTGAGAGTGATTCCCTTTACCCCGCGGGTGTTTCTTCCCAATTCCCTTGCGGCACTCTCATGAAACCGTACTGCCTATCCGGAACTGGTTCCGAAAATAATGTCGTTATCTCCTGTTGTCAGTTTGCACTCTATAACACGGTCCCCCTCATCAAGATTGATCGAGTTGATCCCGTCACGGCGGATATTGGAATACGCCGACAGTGGCTGCTTGTTAATCACGCCCTGTTCGGTTGCGGTTACAATGAAATGATCGTTGTCAAACTCCTTTACAGGCACAAATGCCGCGATTTTTTCATCTGGTTTAAGATCAATAAGATTTACAATAGGTTTACCCCGTGACTGCCGCGCAGTTTCCGGAATCCGGTAGACCTTGAGCCAGTAGCATCGTCCGGTATTTGTAAAAAACAGGATATATGCATGTGTCGATGCGATAAAAAGAGTATTGATAAAATCGCTCTCTTTCGATTCCATCCCTATCACACCTTTACCGCCCCGACCCTGTGAGCGGTAAGTGTTTACGGATGTTCTTTTGATGTATCCGTCTTGAGACATGGTAATAACCATGTCCTCTTCAGCAATCAGATCCTCAATCTCTACATCCCCTGTAGCATCAATTATCTCTGTACGGCGCGGATCACCAAAACGGTTTTTAAGATCCTGAAGCTCATCTTTTATTATCTGCATGCGGCGTTCTTTGCTCTCAAGGATAGCAGTTAAATCTTTAATCAGGATCTGAAGCTGCTGATACTCGGCTTCAATTTTATCCCTTTCCAGACCGGTAAGCCGCTGAAGTTTCATGTCGAGAATTGCTTTGGCCTGAATTTCACTGAGGCCGAAGCGCTCCTGCAGCTTTATTTGTGCATCATCCGGAGAACTGGAGGCCTTTATGAGTGCAACTATCTCATCGATATGATCAAGTGCTATTCTCAACCCCTCTAAAATATGAGCCCTTTCCTGAGCCTTCTTCAGTTCATATTTTGTCCGCCTGACAACGACTTCATGTCGATGCTCAACGAAATAGGTGATCAGCTCCTTGAGACTTAAAAGACGAGGCTGCAGATCGACAAGTGCAAGATTGATTATCCCGAATGTAGTCTGCATCATCGTATACTTATAAAGCTGGTTAAGAATAACGTCTCCGAAATCATCTTTCTTAATGCCGACAACAATACGCATTCCACTGCGGTCCGATTCATCACGGAGAAACGATATTCCCTCTATTGTTTTAAGCCGGACAAGTTCCGCGATCTTTTCAAGAAGAGATGCCTTATTAACCATATAAGGGATTTCTGTTATCACAATCTCTTCTCTGTCATTGGCCAGTTTAACTACTTCTGCTTTGGCCCTGATTATTACTTTACCCTTGCCGGTCTTATAGGCTTCAAGTATCCCACTTCTCCCGTAGATTATTCCCCCGGTAGGGAAATCGGGGCCGGGTATAATTTTAAACAATTCTTCAATCGTAACATCCGGATTTTCAATGACGGTTATGATACCGTTTACTATTTCGGTTAAATTATGAGGCGCCATGTTGGTAGCCATACCAACAGCAATACCTGTGGTGCCATTAATAAGCAGGTATGGTACTTTGGCTGGCAACACCGAGGGTTCCTTCAGTGAATCATCATAGTTCGGCACAAAATCGACAGTGTCTTTGTCAAGTTCTGCAAGCATCTCTTCAGCCAGGGCGGTCATTTTACATTCCGTATAACGCATCGCTGCAGGCGGGTCTCCATCTATGGAACCGAAGTTCCCCTGTCCCTTCACCATCTGATAGCGGAGGGAGAAATCCTGGGCCATTCGTACCAGTGAATCGTATACCGCAACATCTCCATGTGGATGATATTTACCAATTACATCTCCAACCACACGCGCACATTTCTTTGTTGGTTTGCTGTGCTGAAGTCCCAGCTCTTCCATGCCGAACAGCACTCTTCTGTGGACCGGTTTCATACCGTCACGTACGTCAGGCAGCGCCCGTGAGGTGATCATACTCATGGAATAATCAAGGTACGATTTCTGCATTTCGTCTTCAATGAAGACGGGCGTAATTTTAGTACCGTTTTCACTCATTGTAAATTACCTCTTTGTAAAGTCTTCATCTTCGAGCCAGCGAAGGTGGGGCATTGCACTATGCGCGGTTGCATCGAAGGAAAGCGGTGTAATTGTAATATGATTATTCATCAATGCTCGTGAATCGTAAGCATCTGAAATTTCTACATCTTTCTTCTCACCGTAAATCATGTAGCCTTCTTTTGTACGATGACTCTCAACTTCTACCCTCTCGTATCTGTCATCAAAGAATGCCATGCTCTGCCAGGTAACAGCTGTGCCTTTTACATTTGATACCGGGCATGGGGGAAAATTAATGTTATAAAATATTTTGGAGTCCTCTGGAAGAGTCCTGTTCTCAGAACTCATTATTCTCCTTATCATTCCAGGAACCATTTCAGCATATTCCTGTGCATAATCCTGACTTTCGGTGCATAGAGAAAAAGCAAAACTGGGAATATTCCAGAATGCTCCTTCACGAGCTGCAGCAACTGTGCCTGAATAAAATGCCGAAAGACCCGAGTTCTCCCCTATGTTTAATCCGGATACCACAATGTCGGGTCGCTGTGGAAGAAGATAGCTGATTGCAAATTTTACACAATCTGCTGGTGTTCCACTTACTTTATAGCCCCCCATGGGATCAGATTCCATCTTTTCGTAATGAAGCGGTGCATTGAAAGTAAAAGCGTGACCGACACCGCTGCGTTCACTGTCAGGAGCAACGATGATCACATTATAATCTGCTGACAGAATATTAAAAAGTTTTCTTATTCCTGAAGATCCGTACCCGTCATCGTTGGTTAATAATAAAGTCAGTTTACCATTCATTTATTACACATCCAGATTTTTGACTTTTTTGGCATTCTCTTCAATAAAACGACGCCTCGGTTCGACTTCTTCACCCATAAGCATTGTAAATACCCGATCCGCCTCCACCGCATCCTCGAGTTTTACCTGTAATAATGATCTTGTTTCAGGATTCATGGTTGTTTCCGCAAGCTGATCCGGGTTCATTTCACCAAGACCCTTGTATCTCTGTATAACAAGATTCTTCTTCTCTTTCCACTCATCAAGTACACTGTCTTTTTCCACATCATTAAATGCATACCGCTCCTCCTTTGCCGCTTTTATTTTGTAAAGTGGTGGCTGAGCGATAAATACATTTCCATTCTCTATCAAACCCGGAAGGTGACGGAAAAAGAATGTCAGAAGCAAAGTCCTGATATGTGAGCCGTCCACATCAGCATCAGTCATTATTATGATCTTACTGTACCTGAGCTTTGAAAGGTTAAACCCATCATCATCTTCATCACTTTTCCCAAATCCTGTGCCAAATGCCTGCACCATAAACTGAATTTCTTCGTGTGATATCACTTTATCCAAACGAGCCTTTTCAACATTCAGAATTTTTCCCTTGAGCGGAAGTATAGCCTGAAATGTACGGTCCCGTCCCATTTTCGCACTTCCGCCGGCGCTGTCGCCCTCAACAAGAAAGATCTCACATTTTGACGGATCGCGTTCCTGACAATCGGCAAGCTTTCCAGGAAGACCTCCGCCATCCATGATTGTCTTTCTGCGCGCAAGCTGCCTGGCCCTGCGTGCTGCCTCTCTGGCAATGGCACTGTTTACACATTTATCTACGACTTTGCGGGCTATCTGAGGATTCTCTTCAAGATATACACCCAGCATTTCACCTACTGATGTCTCTACAATCCCCATGATATCGGAATTGCCGAGTTTGCCTTTTGTCTGCCCTTCAAACTGAGGATTAGGAAGCTTTACACTTACTGCCGCTGTCAAACCCTCTCTTAAATCCTCTCCTTTTAGCTCAACTTTATTATTGTTCTTTAGAAGATTGTTGTTTGAAACGTATGTGTTTATTGCACGGGTAAGGCCCTTTTTAAAGCCAGACAGATGCGTCCCACCGTCAACAGTGTTTATGTTGTTTGCAAATGATAATATATTCTCTATGTATGAGTCATTGTACTGCATCGCTATCTCTATCTCTATTCCATCCTTCGCCTGAAAAAAACAGATCGGCTGCGGATGAAGCGGCGTTTTATTTTCGTCAAGATAGGTGATAAAAGATGACAGGCCGCCCGGATAACAGAACTCGTGAGACTTTCCCTCCGGACGCTCATCCTTCAGAGTAATACAAATACCCTTGTTGAGAAAAGCAAGCTCCCTGAGACGTTTGGAAAGAATATCAAAACTGTATTCTGTTGTCTCAAATACCTTATCGTCCGGCTTGAACGTCACGCTTGTGCCCTTGCGGTCTGTTGTACCGATTTCCTTTACATCCTCTTTGGGCACACCACGGTTAAACTCCATGAAATAAATCTTGTTGTCTCTGAATACCTCAACCTTCATCCAGGCCGATAATGCATTAACGCAGGATACTCCTACTCCGTGAAGTCCACCGGATACTTTGTACGATGAGTTATCAAATTTACCGCCTGCATGAAGAGTCGTCAAAACAAGCTGAAGCGCAGACATTTTCTCTTCAGCATGATAATCAACAGGTATTCCGCGCCCGTTATCAACTACTGAAATGGAATTATCACTATAAATCGTTACATCAACTCTATCACAATATCCGGCAAGAGCCTCATCGATTGAATTGTCTACAACTTCATAAACCAGGTGATGAAGCCCGGACGAACCCGTACTTCCGATATACATCGCCGGCCTCTTGCGTACTGCATCGAGACCCTTAAGCGTCTTTATACTCACTGCCGTGTAATTCTGTTCACTCATACTGGCTCCAAACCTAAATTTTACTTTTAATCAACCAAATATTATGTCTTTTATAGTATCACAGCCCGTCCGGTTTTTTATCTGCTTTAAAATCTCCTGCTTCAGATATACTATCTCCTGTCGCCATGGCGCAGAAGATACTTTTACATACAAAACCCCGTCTTCTATACGACTGCACTCTGTGACCTCAGATATCCTCTCTCCAACGATTTCTACCCATTTAGACATAACCTCATACTCTTTGCATATGGTGTTATAACCGCGTTCAGAAAGTATATCTCCCAGAATCGATCCCAGTTTTTCCGGGGGATTCCAGATACTCATAATACTTCTACTTTTCCATCAAATACTCTACACCGGAGATACTCACCCGACAAAGGAACATTTACTTGAGGTGTCGCTATAAAAACCTGACCCCTCTTTTCTACAAGGGGAAATACCGTAGAAGTGCGTTGTGGATCAAGTTCCGCAATGGCATCATCGATGAGAAATATCATTTTCTCTTTGCGGTATTTCTCTATACAGTTCACTGAACTCAGTTTCAGTGACAGTACAATAGACCTGCATTGACCTTGTGATCCAAATGTTTTGGCTGGTTTTTCATCTAACAGGAAACAAAGGTCATCCCTGTGCGGACCAGTTGTTGTATAGCCTGTTTGAATGTCTCTTTTCCTGCGTTGCCTGAGCATATTATAAAATACATTTTTCCACTCATTTTTACTAATAAAATCGCATGCAAAACCGGGCTCGTAATGCAGGTCTGCTTTTTCTCTTTTTCCACTTATTTCCGCATAAAAATCGGCTAAATACAGGGATAAAACTGAAATTATTTCTTTTCGTTTGATAACAATTTCAGCACCTGTTTCTGCCATCTTCTCCTCATAAGTCTCACATTGTATTACGTCAATATTTTCATTTAACAGATGATTTCTGCATGACAACCAGTGCCGGTATGAAATCAGGGCATCCAGGTATCCGGTATCTATCTGACTTCCAACTATATCAAGAAACCTTCTCCTGTGTTCGGGAGATCCACTTATAAGCATCAGATCATCTGATCCAAAAGAAACAACCGGCCTGTGTCCAAACCATTCTGATAAAGACTGTATCGGCCTGCCGTCTATATTCATGGATATTCTCTTATCTCTGCTGAATCCCACTGATGCCGTAGTAATTAACCCGTTCTCAGCACCAAATTTTCCCTCCACATATGAACACTCAGCACCAAAAGAGATCATATCACTTCTTTTGGCACCTCTCTGAGAACGACCCGTACACAGCATATAAATGGATTCCAGAAGATTAGTCTTGCCTGAGCCGTTTATACCCTCAAATATTGCTCCCCCAAGCGGAAATTTAAGATCTGTTTCTTTATGATTCCTGAAATTCGATATATGAAGGTTCAGAAGATTCATTTACTCTATTACGGATTAAGATGGGTGATGTTTACTTTTATGTAAATTAAACTAAATGCTGTTGTAAATATTCAGGCTTAGTCATAAATGACTTTTTTCCACGCTGTTGCAGCTACATTGTTATTGTTATCAGTTACTATCATACGTACAAAACACGATTTTTCAGTATACAAATTCCCAGATACATCTCTCCTGTCCCAGAAAATGGTTGAGGGGGGAATGTTTCCGCCTGAAAATGTCTTTATAATACTTCCCTCCCTGGAAGGAACAGTACTAAACACAATAGTCCAGTTCTTTATTCCTGAACTTATTTCTCTATCGTTACAGCTAATTTTTACATATAGCCCTGTTTTAGACTTTTCCGATCCGTTGTACAGATCCAGACCTATTAAAGGAGGATCCCTGTCATAAAAGAGGGAGGGGTTAAAAAAGAGATTTCCGTAAAAACCCTTACCCCCTGTACTTATATCATAATGGAACCCGCTGAATATGCCAGTGCCTACATTAGATATCTTCAGCAGAAATCCTAATCCACCCTCAATTTTTTCATGTAAAACATCGTATCTATCGCTGTACAGGTTTAATCCAAAAGAATAATGTGCTGAAGTAAAACTATGAGTTTTTCCGGAGATAAAAAATTTACCTCCATGACTTGCCTTTCCTTTATTTTGCTCATAAAAATTCAAATAATATGAGCAGTCGTACCCGATTAAACTGAAATGAGGAATTGGCCCGCATACTGAAATCGATGCTTTTCTGTTAAATTTATTAAGAATTGTATCTGTTCCCAGAATATTGTTTGCTCCTATAGAAATATATCTGCTTTCAAAAATTTTTACTGCTGCTGCTATATCTACTGTCAGAGAAGGATCGGTCGGACCGAATGAAACTGCATACGATGTCCCAAAATTTAGAATTTTATATTTAAAAGAATAAGCGCTATATACTCTGTTGTCGGGCTCTTCACCTCTTACATATCCCAGTGAAAAAGCATTGTTTCTAAATGTGAAAACAGCAGCCCCTTTGTATTCCATCTGTTTTTCTTCTGTATCATACAAAAACTGAATTGCTACAGGATTTCCAGTCTGAGTGGAAAGAAGAGAAGTATTTGTGAAAAGAAGATAGGGTTGTCCGTAGTAATTAAAATCTGATTCAAACGGATTGCTGAAAAGAGGCACTACAAACAAAAAAAGGATTATTCCTGAAATAGGAACTCTTTCTGACATGCAATCCATCCCTGATCCGTTAGGTTCGAATCAACGGGTAAATATTACTGCTCATTAATCAGCTTTAATAAACTGATCATTACCCATTCTCTGTTAAAGATTATACAGAGAACGGATAAAACTGGCAACATTTCTCAGCCTTCATCCATTATTCTGAGCGGCATTATCAAAAAGAGATCTTCACTTGAAATATTTTCCTCTTTCTCATCCACAGGAAAGATAAGGCAGGCACTAATCTGAGTGTTCATTTCCATTCTAATTTTTGGCGCTTTTATAATATCAAGAATTTCTGACATATATTGGCCGTTAAACCCGATTGCATGTGTGTCCTCATTGTACTCTACAGGAACTACTTCTCTGGCCTCACCGCCAATATCTTTATTAAGAACAACAATCTCAAGATTTTCTTTTGAAAATGTAAATTTCACAAGATGGGTTTTCTGGTTTGACAGTACAGAAACCCGCCTGACCGCATTCTGAAGCATTACTCTTTCAATTATTGCTGTTTTGGGGTTTACTCTTGGTATTACTTTTGTGTAATCAGGGTAGGGACCGTCAATCAGTTTTGAACACATCACCATTCCAGGTGTAGAAAAGGTGACGTATTTTTCCCCTATATTTACCTTTACTTTTTCATCGGGTGTCTTTCCATCTGCTATCTTTATTAGATTGATCAGACTCTTTGGAGAAACAATTCCCTTGATTGTGTCCTGAATTTGTAAAGGAATATTTACAAATGTACTTCCCAGTCTATGACCGTCAGTTGCCACCATTCCTGTTTTATGAGAATTAATTTCCCACAGTATTCCGCAAAGACATGCCCTTGATTCATCTTTTGCCACTGCAAAACTGCTCTTTACAATCATTTCCTTTAAAGATTGTGTGCTTATCTCAAATTCATTAGATGTAGAGACTTCTGGAAATCCGGGAAAATCCCTTGAGTCAGCGCCTGCAATTTTACATGAAAATCCGCTCTCACAATTAATTGAAAGAACATTTTCATCCACATCAAGAATAATATTGCCATCAGGAAGTTCCCTTACAATCTCAAATGCCTTCCTGGCGTTTACGGTTACATCAAAAGGACCATCTCCTGTTGCGGTACCTGCTACTTTAAGAGAGTGATCAAGATCTGTTGCTGAAATTTCAAGATGAAATCCGGTATATGTTAATTTAAAATTCGAAAGAATCTGAAGAGAGCTCTTTGCGGGTATGATAGGAAAAGCTTTCTGCAGCAAATCATTAAGATCTTTTTTTTGAATAGAGATGGACATAAAGACTCCCGAAAATTTTTTATCATCACATATTTAGTTACTAACAATTATTAATAATAAATAATAGTAATAGAATATAGAGTTGTTGATAACTATTAGAAACTATATAACCTATTGATATTACTTAAATTTCAATGTTGATAAAACACTATAATTTTAATAAATAATCGTTATATTGAGTTGATAAACTAATTAATACACATTATCCACAAAATAAAAACATGATAAATATCAATTATTTAGAGATGATATAATGTAATCAATATCTTTTGCAATAGAAGTATCTTTATCTTTTAATGACTCAATCTGCTGGACAGCATGGATCACAGTGCTGTGATCCCTTCCCCCAAAATTTAAACCAATAGTTTTTAAAGAGTTATTAGTCATT